>Ga0136636_10001947_pt1 | contig 12228 bp, 10 predicted proteins | sample AntDrymUQ8522106_2_FD_104653 | JGI IMG/M metagenome (GOLD analysis project Ga0136636, IMG submission 104653) | Polar desert sand microbial communities from Dry Valleys, Antarctica - metaG UQ852 (21.06) | ecosystem: Environmental > Terrestrial > Soil > Desert | place: Antarctica: Dry Valley... | reverse complement strand
GCGAGCGGCGCGTGCTCGAGCTGCGCTACGGCCTCTCGGACGGCCAGCCGCGCACGCTGGAGGAGGTGGGTAAGGCCTTCGGCGTCACCCGCGAGCGCGTGCGCCAGATCGAGGTGAAGGCCCTGCGCAAGCTGCGCCATCCACGGCTCGGCAAGCTGCTCAAGGACTACCTCGATCAGATTTAGGTCTCCAGCTCCCCGCGAAACCCCATGCTCGCTGTGAAAATCGCCGGCCTTGGCGCCTACCTCCCCGAGCGCATCGTGACGAGTGCCGAGCTTGAGGCCGAGCTTGGCCTTGCACCGGGATGGGTGGCGCGGGCCACCGGGGTGCTGGAGCGCCGCCGCGCAACTCACGAGACGGCCGCAGGCATGGCCGCCATCGCCGGTCGACGCGCGCTCGCCTCCGCTGGTATGGATCCCGGCGAGCTCGACCTGATCATCGCCGCCTCCAGCGCGCCCCAGCAGGCTATCCCCTGCACCGCCGCCCTCGTGCAGCGCGAGCTTGGCGCACCCGACGGGATGAGCGCCTGCTTCGACGTGAACGCCACCTGCCTCAGCTTCCTCGCTGCGCTCCAGAGCGCCGCCCACCTAGTGGCAGCTGGCAGCTACCGCGCCGCGCTTGTGGTGAGCAGCGAGATTGTGGGCCGCTCGCTGAACCCCCAGGAGCCGGAGAGCGCCGTGCTTTTTGGCGATGCCGCCGCCGCCGCCGTGGTGGTGCGCACCCCCGAGGGCGAGCCGAGCCGCGTGGTCTGGGAGCAGTTCGCCACCTTCAGCAGTGGCGCCGACCTGACGACCATTCGCGGTGGCGGCACGCTGCATCACCCCAACGACCCGGCCACCACGCCCGAGCTGAACATGTTCCAGATGAGCGGCACTGCGATCTACAAGCAGGCCGCCCGCCGCGCCGGCCCCTTCCTGGAGCGCTTTCTCGCTCGCGCCAGCTGGGAGCGCGAGCAGATCGACTGGGTGGTGCCGCATCAGGCCAGCGGCCACGCCGTGGCGATCCTCAACGAGCGCTTCGGCTTCCGGGCCGAGCAGGTGGTGAGCAATCTTGCCGTGCGCGGCAACTGCGTGGCCGCCTCCATCCCGCTCGCCCTCACAGAGGCGGTAACGGTGGGGCGCATCACCAGGGGCCAGCGCGTGCTGCTGATCGGCACCGGCGCAGGACTCACGATTGGCGCTGTTGGCCTGATCTTCTGAGGGAACAGGGGACAGGGGACAGGGCACAGCCCGACCACCAACAAGCAGAGAGCTGATATGGGTCTTGAGCGCGCGGCAACTCTGGGCCCGCTCCGGTGGCTGCGCTTGCTTGGGCCGAGCGTAGGCTTCTATCTGCTTGCGGTAACGCTGGTTGGCTTTGTGGTGGACGGCGGCGTGTTCGCGGTGCTGCTCAACCTCTACCTGCTGCGCCTCAAATATGGCCCCGAGCAGATCGGCCTAGTGAATGCCGCAGGCACCCTGACCTTTGCTCTGGCGAGTTTGCCTGCGGGCGCGCTCGGCTCGCGCTTCGGCAGCCGCCCCTTGCTGTTGCTCGGAGTGGGGCTGCTGCTTGGCGGCTGCGCGCTCGTGCCACTCGCTGATCTGCTGCCCGCGCAGCTCTGGCTCCCCTGGCTGATTGGCAGCAATATGCTGCTCTACCTCGGGCTCAGCCTCTTCTTTGTGAACACGGCGCCTTTCCTGTTGGGCGCCGTGGACCCCGAGCGGCGCACGCAGGTCTTTGCGTTCCAGACGGCGCTGCTCTCGCTGGCGGCCTTTGTGGGGAGTCTGGTTGGCGGCACGCTGCCGCCGCTCTTCGCAGTCATGCTTGGCGGCAACCTCAGCCAGCCCGCGCCCTTCCGCTACGCCCTGCTTGTAGCTGCCATAGCGCTGGTGCCGGCCATGCTCGCCCTGCGCGCAGCTCGGCCTGTTGCGGGCGGCGACTCGGCGCACGATCTGCCGCGCGCGCCGGGGGTCGGCAATATAGCCCGGCCCATCCTGGGCCTGGTGGCCCTGATCGCCGTGGTGCGGGTGCTCCAGCTGGCGGGGCTGGCCGCCACCAGCACCTTCTTCAACGTCTACCTCGACACGGCCCTGCTTGTGCCCACAGCCCAGATCGGCCTGATCATCGCGGTGGGGCGGCTGCTCGGCGTGCCGGCGGCCCTCGCGACCTCCGCGCTTACGGCGCGCTTTGGCAACCGAAATGTGGTGATCATTAGCTCGGTGGCCTCGGCGGTGAGTCTGCTGCCCCTGGCGCTTATCCCGCACTGGTCTGCGGCCGGCCTGAGCTTCATCGGCCTGATCGGCTTCTCGTGGATTCGCTACGCCTCGTCGATCGTCTTCTACCTGGAGCTGGTGCCGCCAACGCGCCGCGCGCTTGTCTCAGGGATTACCGAGATGGCTGGCGGGATCTGCTTCACGCTGATCACCTTTGGCGGCGGCTTCCTGATCGCCCGTTCTGGCTACCAGACCTTCTTCCTGCTGGCCGCCGCCGTCACCGGCCTCAGCGCGCTGGTCTTCTGGCTCGGCTTTCGGGGGCGCGAGCCGTATGTCGAGCCTTAGTTATCACTGGCCGCCGATGCGCTGCTCCAGCTCGCGCATCGCGCTGGTGAGCAGATCCTGGCGCAGCGCGGCGGTCATATCGCCACGGGTGCGCTCCAACACGGCGCGCAGGGCGTCGGTGGTGCGGCGCAGGCCGCCCGTGATCGCGTCGGGGTAGTCTACCGTCACGAGGGCGCTGTAGACATCGTCCATCTGCTGGAGCAGCGCCTCGCCACGGGCGGTCTCGCCACGCCGCAGGCCGTCGAGGATGGCGCGGCGCAGCTCGCTGGCGGCCTCGGCCAGGCCATTGAGGTAGGCGGCAGACTCCACGCCAAGGGCGGCGGCGGCGGGCGGCTCGCGCCCGGCGAGAAAGGCGAGCACAAGATTCGCCTCGGCGTACTCCTTGAGCGCGTCCTGGGTGTAGCCGGCGAAGCGGATGTCGGGGCGGCCGGCGGTGGCGGACGCGAGCAGGGCCACGGTGGCGCCCGCCTCGCCCACGAGCCGCTCGGCCTCGCTGAACTCGCCGCGGTGGGCGGCGCGGATGCTGTTGGCGCACTGGCGGATCAGGGCGCGCGAGGCGCCGATGGCCTGCTCGCGCGCGCCGTGGCTGGCCTCGATCTGGGCGACGCACGCGGCGACAAGCTGGTCGATGCTCATGGGTGGACTCCTTCAACGTACTGCGCGCCTGAACTATTATCCACAGATGGCACCGATTTCCGGTCTATTTTTTAGCCACGAGCAGGTGCAGGCCAGGATGCCCCCAGCTACGGGGCGGCATTGGCGCCGAGCACCACAACGATCTGGGCGTCGCTGAGGATGCCCTCGGGGGGCGGGCCGTTGACGACCTCGGCGGCCAGGGTGCGCGCAAGGCGGCGCGTGGTGGCGGGGTTGCCGACTGGGCTGTAGATCGTAGTGCGCTCGGCCACCAGCGGCGCGTTGTCTGGGACGAGCACCCGGAAGCCAGCCTGCTCCAGATCCAGGCTCACGCTGCGCGCCAGGCCTGCAACCGCAGTGCCGTTGAAGACCTGCACCGTGGCGTCCTCGGCGGCCTCGCTTGGCGGGCGCTGCCACTGATCGAGCAGAGCCTGCACCAATGCGGGCTCCCAGATCAGGTTGGTGCCGTTCTCGAAGGCCAGCTCGTTCGGGCCAAGCCGGAACTGACCGATGGCGTCGGGGTCTACCGTGCCAGCCAGGCCGATCAGGCCGAGCAGCACATCAAGGCGGTTGATCGGCATCGTCGTCACCACCGGGCGGGCGCCCGCCTCGCCGCCCACCGCGCCCAGCAGGCCAGGCACAGCGAGGGCGCGGCCAACCCAGCCGCGCGCCTGAAACTCGCGCAGGATGGCGCGGATCACCTGCTGCTGGCGCTCGGCGCGGCCAAAGTCGTTGTCGGCGTGGCGCGTGCGGGCGTAGATCAGGGCGGTTGCGCCGTCCATGCGCTGCACGCCGGGCTGAAACTCCACCCGCATGATGCCGAAATCCTCGGTGGGGTACTCCTCGTCCAAGATATAGCTTGGCACGTTCACCGTGATCCCGCCGAGGGCGTCGACGATGCCCGCAAAGCCATCAAAGTTCACGGTGGCGACAAAGTCGACGTTCATGCCGCGCTGGCGCAGCCCCAGGAACTCCTCCACGGTGTCGGCGGCGAGGGCCATGCCGCCCTGTTGCGGCGTAACACCTGGCCCATACAGCTCCTCGGCGCGCGCGTAGCCCTGGCCGTAGGCCACGTTGATCTTCGTGGGGCCGACGCCGGGCAGCTCAACCTCGGTGTCGCGGGGGATGGAAAGCAGCGAGGCCCAGCGGCCGGCGGCGTCGAGCCGGGCGAGGATCAGCGTATCGCCGCGCACGCCCTCCTCCGGGTGGCCCGCGCGCTCGTCGACGCCCACGATCAGCACGTTGGCGCCTAGCAGCGGCGAGGCGATCGGCGGGTTGTTGCGCACGTCGGCCACGGTGATCGCGGCGGCCAGGCTGCTCACCTGCCAGTAGAGCAGCCCCAGGCCCACGAGAGCCACGGCCAGAGCCACCAGCAGCGCCAGCCGCACGCGGCCCCAGAGCGAGCGGCGCCGCGCGGGTGGTGCAACCGGGGCGCGCGGCATCACGCGCGTTGTATCGGTGTAGGGGGGGCCACCGGGCGGTGGCTGGCGGCGCTGTTCGCGGCTGCGGTCGTTCGACACGGTGTAGATGCTCCGGCGCCAGGCGGCGCGGCCAACAGGAAAACTGGCGCTTATTGTACCAGTTGTGACCCTTCACAGCCACTAACGTGGCGCGGCTGCTTGGCCCAGCCCGCTTGCCCGTCGTTGCGGCGAAAGATGCGTGGGCACGTGCACATGGCTCGCTACTCCACGAGCCCCAGCGCCCGCGCCCGCTTCAGCGCCTGCGTGCGGCTCGTCACCTCGAGCTTAGCGTAGAGGTTGTTGATATGTTTCTTGACGGTGCTGAGGCCAACCACGAGCTTGGCAGCGATCTGCTCGTTGCTCAGGCCATCGTTGATCCAGCCCAGCACCTCAAGCTCACGCGGGGTGGGCTGCTCGCTGAGTGCTGAGTGCTGAGTGCTGAGTGCTGAGCGCACGACCCGTGATGTTTGCTCCGTCTGCTCGTGGTTGGGGAAGGCGTTGAGCAGGCGATCCGTGTACGCTCCAAGGGTCTCGTTTTGCCCGTCAGGCTGCGCTCGGCAGTCAATGAGTAGCAGCTGCATGGGCTTGCCAAGATCTACGAAGCTGCGTACATAGCCCTCGGGCTGGGCCAGGGCGAGGGCGCGGGCGAGCTGGGCCTGCGCGGCGGCGGGGTCGCCGGCGGCGCGGTAGGCGAGGGCGCCAAGCGCGTAGATCTCCACCAGCGAGGCGGCGCGGCCCTGGGCCTCGGCGAGGCCGCGCAGCCGCGTGAGCAGGCGCAACGCCTCGGCGGGGCGGCCCTGGGCAGTGCGCAGCTGGGCGAGGGCCAGGAAGTCAACCTCCTCCATGTAGCTCAGCTGGTCGGCGGGGTCGAGCTGCCGCTCCTGATCCCAGGCAGCGGCGGCGGCCAGGTCGCCGAGCAGCAGCTCGAGGCGGGCCTGCTCGGCGGTGAGCCAGTTGACGAGGCGGGGCACGCCAGTGGCGCGAGCGTAGGCCAGGGCCTCGGCGATAGTGGCGCGGGCGGCGGCGGCATCGCCACGGGCGCGCTGCACTCTGGCCAGCCAGATTGGGCCCATCAGCAGGATCTCGGCGTTCGCGCCCTGGCGACCGAGCAGCAGCCCGTCGTGGAGCAGCGCGGCCGCGGCGTCTAGCTCGTCCCACTCGTAGCGCAGGCAGGCGAGGCCAAGGTAGGCGGCGCCTGCCACCGGCACGGGGCGGGGCAGTGTTGTGGGGCGCGGTGGAAAGAGCGTGGCGCCGCGGCTGATCGCGTCCTCGTAGGTGCGGGCGGCGCGATGGAGCTGGCCGGTGCGGGCGTGGAGCTCGCCGAGCAGGCGCAGCGCGTAGATGGCGATGATCGGCATGCCGCCGTCCTGTCCGGCCCGTGCGGCCTGCTCCAGCGCGGGCGCGGCGCTGCCCAGGTCGCCCTCAAGATACAGCGAGGTGCCGAGCATGAGCAGTACCACACCGCGCACAAGCACGCTGTCGTCGGGGAGGGCCACAAGGGCGCTGCGCGCCAGCGCGATCGCCCGCCCGGTCTCGCGGCGCAGCCCGGCCACGGTGGCGCGCACAGCGTGCGCCTCGCTGGCGAGATTGCGGGGCGTGTAGGGCGCCGAGAAGGGCGCGGGCGCGTCGGGGTCGCCGCTGTAGGCCGCGAGTGTGGCCTCCACCACCACGAGCGGCGCCTCGACCGCATCGAACTGGCCGGCGATGGCGCGTCCCCAGGCGTCGATCAGGCAGAGCGCAGGGCGGGCGCGCACCATGGCGGGCGGCAGAGCGGCGAGCCAGCCGAGCACCGTGGCCACCTCGCTGCGCAGCAGCAGCGGGCGGCCCTCGCGCTCGACGATCAGCGCAGCGTCGGCAGCGTCGCCGGCGGCGAGCTGCTGGGCGATAGCCTCGGCGGGCATGGCGTGGGCCTCGTACCAGACGGCGGCGCGGCGGTGCAGCAGCGCTGGCCGGGTCGGCTGCTCGCGCCGCAGCCGCTCGCGCAGGAACTCCGCAAACAGCGCGTGGTAGCGATACCAGCGGCGCTGCTCGTCCAGTGGGTGCAGGAACAGCCCCTGGCGCTCAACTTCGTCCAGTAGGGCGACCGAGCGCCCGATCTCCTCGTCGTAGAGCGCGTCGCAGAGCTCGGTGGAGAGCTGCTCCAGGATGCTCGTGTCCAGCAGGAAGCGTTGCAGCGCGGGGGGCTGGCGGCGCAGCACCTCATCGGCAAGGTAGTCGAAGAGGTGGCGGTTATTGCCCGCAAAAGCGGCGATGCGGGCCTGAGGGTCGGGGCTACCGCGCAGCGAGTAGGCGGCGAGCGCGAGTGCGCCGGCCCAGCCCTCGGTGCGCGCGGCGAGGGCGGCGGTGGCCGCAGGGGGGAGGCGCAGGCCCGCGCGCTCCAGCAAGGCGGCGACCTCCTCGGTGGTAAAGCGCAGCTCGGCGGCGCGCAGCTCCACAAGCTGGCCGCGCAGGCGCCAGCGTGCCAGGGGGAGCGGGGGCTCGGCGCGTCCGGCGATCACCAGACGCAGGCCGGGCGGCAGGCGCTCCACCAGGGTGGCGATGGCGGCATGGATCGCGGGTGCATCGATCAGGTGGTAGTCGTCGAGCACGAGCACGCCCTGGGCCTCCAGGCGGGCGAGCTCATCGGCCAGGGCGCCGACAACCACCTCGGCCGGGGGCGGGGTGGGCGACTGGAGCATCGAGCGGGCGTGGTCGCCCGCGCCGGGGATGAGCGCGTCGAGGGCCGCAGCGACCGCCACCCAGAAGCGGGTAGGATCGTTATCGCGCTCGTCGAGCGTAAGCCACGCCGCCTGCGGCGGCGAATGCAAAATGCAAAATGCAAAAGTAGGCTCGGGGCAGGCGCACGCACCGCCTTGCATTTTGCATTTTGCATTTTGCATTGTGGCGAGCGAAGCGAGCCAATCGGCGAGCAGCGTCGTCTTGCCAAAGCCAGCGGGGGCGATCACGAGGGTGAGGCGGGCGGGGGCGGCAAGCAGCGCGGCAAGGCGCGGGCGGGGCACGAGGTTCGTGCGCGCGGGTGGCGGGGTAAGCCTGATGGCGAGCGGCGATACAAGCATAGCCTGATGAGCATCACGTACGGAGCGCGGGCGCAGCTTCGAGCGAGCCGAAGACAGGCACGGGGGCGCCGAGGGTAAGGCCCTCGGGGGTGAGCGGACACAGGTAGGCGTACAGCTCGACCCCGCAGTTGATGGCGTGGCGCAGAGCGCGGCCAAAGTCGGGGTCGATCAGGTCGTCGGGGACGAAGGCGCGCGCACTATGGCGCTGGATCACGAACAGCACGGCGCAGCGCTGGCCGCTGCGGGCGACCTTCGCGAGCAGCTCGAGGTGCGCACGGCCGCGCTCGGTTGGGGCGTCGGGGAAGCAGGCCAGGCCGTTCGCCAGCTTGCCCACCGATTTCACCTCAAGCAGACAGGCGGCGAGCCCCTCGCCGAGCCGAAAATCGATTCGATGATCGCCCACTGTCACCTCGCGCTGCACGCGGGTGTAGCGCGCGAACTGCGGGAGCGCGCCTGCGGCGAGCGCGCTGGCCACCAGCTGGTTCGGCAGCTGCGTGTCCAGCGAGACAAGCTCGTCGTGGCTGTAGACGCCAACAACTTGGAAGGCCGTCTTGCGGCCGAGCTCGTCGCGCGGGGCGAGCAGGAGGCGGGCACCGGGGGTGAGCAGATCGAGCAGGCGACCGCGGTCGGCCATGTGAGCGCGCACAAGCCGGGCGCCGAGCCGGGCCTCCACGAGCAGCTGGTTTGGGCGCGCCACAAAGCTCGCCTCAACCAGGGGTCCGCTGGCAGTGAGGGGCACGCGCACAAGCATAAGCCATCCTGAGTGCTTGGGCGACGCACCGCAACGGCACGTCTGGCGCGCATTATAACATGCTGCGCTGCGTCCCCGCCGCAAGGCTCCCGCTTGACAGTAGTGTTATACTGTAGATGACCCCTCCCCCTAGGGGGGGGATAGGAGAACGACGATGGCAGGCGACCACAAGCAGCAGCTCCTGAGTCGGCTCAAGACGATCGAGGGCCATGTGCGCGGCGTGCAGCGCATGGTCGAGGCCGACACCTACTGCATCGAGCTGCTCAAGCAGACGCGGGCCATCCAGCAGGCCATGCTGAAGCTGGACGCCCTGATTCTGGAGGAGCATCTGCGCAGCTGCGTCACCACCGCTATCCAGAGCGACGACGTTGGCGAGCGCGAGCGTGTGGTACGCGAGCTGATGCAGGTGTACGAGACGAAGCAGGCAAGCTAGCGGCGATGCCGCACAAGGAGTTTTACCATGAAGATCGATCAGTATCGTGTGCCGGGCGTGTCGTGCCAGCACTGTGTGGCGGCGGTCACCGAAGAGGTTAGTAAGCTGGCGGGCGTGGAGCGCGTGCAGGTCAACCTGGACAACAAGCTTGTCACGGTTGAGCACGGCGACAGCGTGGCGCCCGCGAGCATCATCGCGGCGATCAAAGAGGCCGGCTACGACGAGGTTGCGCCCGTGGCCTGAGACAGGGAGACAAGGAGCATCGCTCGCTGCGCTCGCTGGGGAGACAAGGAGACAAGGAGACAAGGAGCGCCTAACGGCATGCAGGGGCTGTCTCCCGGTCTCCCGGTCTCCCGGTCTCCCGGTCTCCCGGTCTCCGCGTTAAGGAAATAATAATGTCTGAGCAAAACCTGACCCTCCCCGTCACTGGCATGACCTGCGCGTCGTGCGTGTTTCGGGTTGAGAAGGCGCTCAAAAGGCTGCCAGGCGTGCAGACGGCGAGCGTGAACCTCGCCACCGAGCAGGCCAGCGTCGTCTACGCGCCAGAGAGCCTTGGCTACGAGGAGATCAAGGGCGCGATCGAGCGGGCCGGCTACGGCGTGATCGAGACGGGGAGCGCGAGCGAGGCCGAGGCCGAGGATCTGGAGGCCATCGCCCGCGCTGGCGAGCTGGCCTATAGGCGACGCCAGCTGATCGTTGGCGTGGCCCTGGGCCTGCCGTTGTTCCTGCTCTCCATGGCCCGCGACTTCGGGCTCATCCAGCCCTGGCTGATCGGCGCTAGCGCCGCGATGATGGCGCAGATGCCGGGCGCGAGCATGGCCGAGCTGATGCCGCACATCGCCGCCCGCGACGATCTGCTCAACTGGCTGTTCCTCGCCATGGCCACGCCAGTGCAGTTTTTTAGCGGCAGAGATTATTACGTGCATGCCTGGAAGGCCCTGCGGGCGCGCACGGCCAACATGGACACCCTGATCGCCCTCGGCTCCTCGGCGGCCTACTTCTACAGCCTCTGGCTGCTGCTGAGCGGCGGGGCGGGCCACGTCTACTTCGAGACGGCGGCGCTCATTATCACGCTCATCCTGGTGGGCAAGTATCTGGAGACGCGTGCAAAGAGCCAGACCAGCGCCGCGATCAAGACGCTGATCGGCCTCCAGCCGAAGACGGCCCGCGTGATCCGCGCAAGCCAGGAGCTAGACGTGCCCATCGCCGAGGTGCGCGTCGGCGAGATGCTGGTGGTGCGCCCTGGCGAAAAGATCCCCGTGGACGGCGTGCTGGTGAGCGGCGGCTCCAGCGTAGACGAGAGCATGGTTACGGGCGAGAGCCTACCCCTGGAGAAGCAGGCCGGCGACGGCGTGATCGGCGCCACGATCAATGGCAGCGGCAGCTTCCAGATGCGCGCTACCCGCGTGGGGCGAGATACGGCTTTGGCGCAGATCGTGCGTTTGGTGCAGGAGGCGCAAGGAAGTCGCGCGCCGGTGCAACGCCTGGTGGATCAAGTGGCGGCCGTGTTTGTTCCGGTCGTGATTGTGATTGCGCTGGCGACTTTTGGTGCCTGGTACCTGTTTGGCGGCGTGGGCTTCACCCAGGCGCTGATCTTCGCCGTGGCCGTGCTGGTGATCGCCTGCCCGTGCGCCCTCGGCCTCGCCACGCCCACCGCGATCATGGTGGGCACCGGCGTGGGCGCCGCGCGCGGCATCCTGATCAAGAACGCCGAGAGCCTGGAGCGAGCCGCGCATATCCAAACGGTGGTGCTCGACAAGACCGGCACGATCACGGAGGGGAAACCTTCCGTAACAGACGTAGTGCTGCGTGCTGCGCAGCGAGTGCTGAGCGTGGCGGGAGCGCCGCAGGTCAGCGCTCCCAGCGCCGCTAACTCAGCACTCAGCACTCAGCACTCGGAACTCCTGGCGCTGGCGGCGAGCGCAGAGAGCCGCTCCGAGCACCCGCTGGGCGAGGCGATTGTGCGGGCGGCGCAGGCGCGCGGGCTGGCCCTGGCGCGGCCCGAGCGCTTCCAGGCAATTGCTGGCTCCGGTATTACGGCAGAAGTGGAGGGCCGCTCGGTGCTGGTTGGCACGCCCCGCCTCATGGCCGAGCGTGGCGTGGAGCTTGGCGCCCTGGCGCACGAGGTGACGCGGCTTCAGGGCGAGGGCAAGACGGCCATGGTCGTCGTTGTGGACGGCGAGCCGCTCGGCGTGCTGGCCGTGGCCGACACGGTGCGGCCAAGCTCGGCGGCGGCCATCGCGGCGCTGCGTGCGCGCGGCGTGGCGGTGACGATGCTCACCGGCGACAATACGCGCACGGCGCAGGCCATCGCACAGCAGGTTGGGGTCGATCAGGTGATCGCGGAGGTGCTGCCGGCCGACAAGGCCGCCGAGGTGCGGCGGCTCCAGGGCGAGGGGCGCGTGGTGGCCATGGTGGGCGACGGCATCAACGACGCGCCGGCCCTGGCCCAGGCCGACGTGGGCATCGCCATCGGCACCGGCACAGATGTAGCGATGGAGGCCGCCGACATCACGCTGATGCGCGGGGACCTGGCGGGCGTGGGGCAGGCGATCCAGCTGAGCCGAGCAACCATGCGGACGATTCGCTGGAATCTGTTCTGGGCCTTCATCTACAACGTGGTGCTGATCCCGGTGGCGGCGGGCGCGCTTTACCCGCTCACAGGCTGGCAGCTCAGCCCCATCCTGGCGGCTGGCGCGATGGCCTTCAGCTCGGTCTTCGTCGTTAGCAACTCGCTGCGGCTGCGGGGCGTAAAGCTGGAGGGCTAGCCTACGGCCCGCTGGCCCGCTCAGGCAGCCCCGATCTTGCCCGACTCAGCATGACATAAGGCAATAGCAAAGCGCGGCAAGTACTCGCCGCGCTGGTAACCATCTCGGAGGCAGGGCTCAGGCTGTGACGGGATCAGCCTCCGCCCATTCCATGTACGTGTCCAAGGGGCCGTTGAAGTAGACGTGGACGACCTGGTTGAAGGTGATGCGCTGCACCGCCGCCCAGACCTCGTCGTCGCTCGGGCTGTGAACGACAAGCATGCCGCGCTCGGGGGCGTACTCGTCCTCGCCGGGCGGAATGACGAAGGCGAGCCACTCGCTGGGGTAGCGCGCCTCAACGGCGGCGATCAGCTCGGCGCGGCCCTTCTCCAGCATCCCGGTGTACGGGCAGCCGCAGCCACAATCGGGGCCGCAGCTGCTATGGTCGCCCGTGCCGCACGAGGCCCCTGTGCCACCGTGATCGGCCGTGGTCAGATTAATCATTACTGGCATAGGACGATCTTACCTTACTTACGTACCGAACGCAAACTTGGCCTCAAAGCGCGCCGACGCAGCCCGGCTTTTGCATTTTGCATTTTGCATTTTGCATT
>Ga0136636_10001944_pt1 | contig 12234 bp, 7 predicted proteins | sample AntDrymUQ8522106_2_FD_104653 | JGI IMG/M metagenome (GOLD analysis project Ga0136636, IMG submission 104653) | Polar desert sand microbial communities from Dry Valleys, Antarctica - metaG UQ852 (21.06) | ecosystem: Environmental > Terrestrial > Soil > Desert | place: Antarctica: Dry Valley... | reverse complement strand
CTTGGCATCGCTCTTAAATGATCCTCCCCTGATAACATGTTCTGCTCCATTTCGAGGGCCGGTAGGATCTGAAATTAATTTACCCTTTTCCGATTTGTAAGCTGTTGGAGAATAATAGTCGGAACAAAATTCGGCTACATTCCCAAGCATATTCTTCAGGCCGAAAGGATTTTCCTTAACTGCCAGAGGTTCTTGAGTTCGAGAAGTGCTATTTTCTTTATAAATAACTCTTGATCCTATTTTGGTTGTATCGGGTCCGAATATTTTTTTCATTATTCCATTGGATGTATACTTTTTAGGATTACCATCAAAAAAGTAAGGGTAATTTGTACCTCCTCTGGAAGCATATTCCCATTCTGCTTCGGTTGGAAGGCGATATGATTTACCTGTTACCTTAGATAGCCATTCGCAATAAATACTTGCAGCATGCCAACTCATTGTTATTGCCGGCCGCGAACCCTTTCCCCAACCCTGATCGGGTGCACCCCAGGGAGGTGTAGGACCGCTGATTGCATCAACATTTTTGTTTTTAATTTCGGCTCCTTCAGTTCGCCCCTGCGATGAGGTAGCTTTGAAGAAGGTAAGATACTCGTTCCAGGTAACTTCTATTTTACCCATCCAGAAATCGGAAACCTTTACCTGGCGTATTGGCCCTTCATCGTCGCTTCTCAAAGGTTCATCCTTAGGACTACCCATTTTAAAGGTACCACCAGGAACAGCAACCATTTCGAAAGCTATACCAGTACCAGGAACCATTTCGGTAAAGCTTTTAAATTTATCTACTGCCGCCGGCGCTGTATATACATTTGTATTTTCAGCCTCTGCCCCGAAGTTTATGTTGTGTTCATGCTTGGCATTTTTATCGAAATGTCCAACATTCAGGTGACAATTAATACAACGAAGGTTTTGATTGCTTGTAAGAAAATAAAGATGAGCGTTATCACCTTCTTTCGACAGTGTTGCCGGAAATAAGTTTTCGTGACATTTAATACACGATTCCTGATAAACAAATTTACCGGCTTTTTCAATGGTTCGTTTGCCTTCCCAATTTATTTCCGATGTATCCTTAAACAGATAACCGTAAAGATCTGTCATCCCATGTTTTGCTTTTGCATACAAATAACCATGCCCCTTAGGCGGTAAATGACACTCGGAACAATGTACCACAACACCAGTTCTATTGTTATGATGCGCTCCAAGTTTCCAGCTTTTCTCAGCATGTGGATGAACATGACACGACATACAATAATTATCGGTTGAAGTATAAGTGATAGCCTTACCCGCCAGCGAAGAAATTAGAATGGTAATTACAACTCCTAAGATTGTAAATGCAATGAAAGCTTTTTTTCCCGATCGTAATCCTTGAAAAAGATTGCGTAATTTTCCCATATATATTTTAAATACATAGCAAAGCAAATCACGGGTTATTAGTGGATTCTTATCTCAAGTTTATGACAGAATTAATTCAGGGTTAATTTATGGGTTAATTATTGATAAAGTATACTTATTACGCTTATTATAAAAATGATCTACAATATATTAACTTTAATAAATATTTTGAAATAATTTTACGAATTTGTAGTTTCATTTAAACTTTTTCTGAATTTTAAAATTATAACCAAGGCATACAGAAAAATCAAAAAGCCAAAACTCATCTGAAAAACTAACAAGGAAATTCGATCCTGATAAATAAGTATGAGCAAAATTCCGTAGGATTAAATGAACAGAGAATTATATTCCTTTTTTATGAATCAGAAAGTTGAATCAACAATAGAACTTATGGAGCAAGGATACTTAAACAAAATTATCACTTCCTAATCAAGCAGAACCGCCCAGATATCAGTAAAGCGTCATTCAAAATCGGCAGAAATGCTCGAAATTCAGTAACCGGCTTTTTGAGAGGAGTCCAATTATTTACTGTAAATTACTTCGACTCCGTTACTGCGCCATTTTTGGATAGAAATTAGGCATAGTTAGGAATGATTTATGCATAATTCAGCCTTCTTTCAGTTCTTTTATTTTCCATAAATTCTTTGATGTATCCATCGAAACGGTTTTTAAGTCCACCTACCCATAATTGTTCAAGAACCACCATATGCAAATTATTGCTCTCAATTACAACTGGTCCGGTTGGTGTAAATGCCACATCCCACCCGAGAACAAAAAAATAGGGCAGTTGAAAATGTAACTTCTTACATACTTTTAATGCTTCATCATAATATGGAATATCAATTCCCTCGAAATTTGTTTTTGTTTGCGGGTGAGACAGATAGAATAATGAATCTTTATCAGAATAAGCTCTTTTTGCAAGTTTACCTGTTTTTATATCAATAGGAACAAGCAAATTTCCTTTAGCTACATTGTCAACAAAATTACCATCAACTCCTACTCGTAATAAGCTTGAAATTACATGAACATCTGAACCGGTATTAACAGTTACAATCCGGGAAGTATTCAATGATGCCGGATGAAGTTTTTTTAAAACATCATGTTGTACAACCAATTCCTGTAATAAGGATCTTTCATTTATTTTATCGGATAAATCTTTTACTGTGCTTTTAATTCCATTTATAAAAATCTCGTCCGAAGCTATTGTAAGCATAAATATGTCTTTTCCACCGAATCCCCAGGTATTTTTAACAATACATTTCATTGGATAATTCAGAATGGCTTCAATTGGTTTAGGAGAACCATCAAGCAAATAGAAATGCTTTTTAGTTACAAATCCAATATTTTTAGGGGCGTATTCAGGAAAATTGTTAATAAATTTTTCAAATATTAATTTGTCCTCCAGCAAGCATAGATAGCCCGGTGGATAAAAGTCTTTATAAGATTTCTTAAAACTCCGGAAATTTAGATAATCTGAAACTTTTCTATTTTTAATATAAAGTCCCAATAAGAAAAAATAAATTATATGGCCTCTGTTTAAGATAACCCAATGAATAAGGTCGAAAATCAAAGGAAATAATGGTTTTGACTTATTTCCTTCATGGTATTTGGTAGAGCGTTGTGATAGGCGGATAATTCTTGAAATTCTATTCATAATATTGGTGGCAGGTAGTTTATGTCATTTCGTAAATTGAAGAAATTAGAGACAGTGTAAGTAGATAAAATAAACTTTGATATATATGTAACAATCTTAAGCTGTTTTTTGTTACGCCTGTATTATTCTTTATTCTAAATTGATTTAATGGTAAATATATATCAATGTCGTTTAGTAAGAAGTAGGCTTCGACTCCGCTCAGCCTGACAAACTGGTATTATTGTCACACTGAGCGGAGTCGAATTGTGGATTAAGTATTTCTTATAAGTATTTACAGGCATAAGCCTGCCAGAATGCATTCGGCTCAGGCAGAGCCAAAGCCGAACGTGAGTGAGGAAACTATTAACCCAAATACTTATTTATTAACGAAAGTAATTTTTGAGCTTTCAAGGGTTTGCTTATATAATCGATACAGCCAGAATTGATTGCTGTATCTCTATCGGTGGCGGTGGCGTATGCGGTTTGTGCCACAATTTTCATTGTTGGTTGTTTAAGTAATATTTGGCGAATAGCTTCGTAGCCCGACATGTCGGGAAGGCCAATATCCATTAAAATTAATTCGGGGGTTTGCGATAATGCTATTTCAATTGCCTGGCTACCATTTTCGGCACATAAAATATATAACCCAAGATCGGAAAGCATTTCTTCAATTAAAGCCATATTGAATTGGTCGTCTTCAACAATAAGTATGGTATTGTTATGGAAATTTAAGGTGTCGGGGACTGAATCATCATTTACAAGTGGCATTTTAAGGGCTTGATTACTGTATGCAATTGTGAAGAAAAAGGTTGTTCCTTTGTCGGGATCGGAATCGAACCATATTTTACCGCCCAATAAATCAACCAATCCTTTTACAATGGGCAATCCTAAACCTGTGCCACCAAATAATCGGGAATTGCCATTTTCGAGTTGTGAAAAACGCTCAAATATGTATTCGTGTTTATCTTGAGGAATACCAATTCCTGTGTCGGAAACATAGAATATTAATTGTTGATTTTCATCGACCCTGCAACCGCCTTCAATTTTGCCTTTGGGGGTAAATTTAAAGGCATTGGTTAAAAGGTTAATAATTATCTGCCTTAGTTTAACTTTATCGGTCGATATGGTTATACCTTGTAAATTGCAATGTGCCAGTAAATCGAATGAAATATGTTGTTTGTTCATTCGTGCCTGATACTCGGTGAAAAACATTTTGAGTTCGGAAAATAAACTTGTTACGTTGCAATTTTCAATTGATACTTGCAATTGCCCTGATTCAATTTTGGCAATATCGAGTAGGTCGTTAATAATATCGAGCAGGTCGTTACTACGTTGTTTTATTATTCCTGAAAACTGTTCGAGTTTTGGTTTATTGTTAAAGTTTTTAACCAATAATTCGGAAAAACCCATGATAGCATTCATGGGCGTACGTATTTCGTGACTCATGTTTTGGAGAAAAGCGGTTTTAAGGCGGTCACTTTCTTCGGCTTTTTCTTTGGCTGTCAGTAAAGCAGTTTGTATTTTTTTAAATCATCAAATATCAGTTGATACACTTAAAAATACTGTTGGGCCATGCCAAATAACCTTTTTTGCAAAAACTTTGAGTGGAAACGTAGTTTTATCTTTTTTGTAATGTTCAACTTCAAACGAAGCAGAACCTTGCTTGTTTATCAAGTCGATGCGCTCAGCAATTATTGCTTCGCTTTGCGGAACATCTAATTCATGCAAATTCATAGACATAAACTCTTCTATACTGTAACCATGTATTTCAAAGGTTTTTTGATTTGCATATAGAAAATTTCCACTTATATCATGTATTGTAATTGAATTTGGTGCAATGTCTAACATTTCGGACATTGAGTTAATTCGTTCGAATGTATGTTTTTGTTCTGTAATATCTCTTGAAATTACGATTATACGGTGAATTCGTCCCTTAGTATTTTTTAAAGGTATTAATTGAGTATTAAATGTTTGATTGATGTTTAAAAAAGATATATTTCCCTCATATTCAATTCGTCTTTCTTCTTTAATACAACTCTCGCATTTTTGCTTAAATTGATTGTACAATTCTGGCGGAATACATTCATCAATATATCTATTTTGATAATTTTCTAAGGGACCAATTACTTTTGCTTCTGCCGGATTGAAAGTAATTACTTTATATCTATTATCTTCCGTTACTTCATAAATAGACATCATATCAAACGTATTATCAAATATCTGTTTATATTTTTCTTCGCTTTCTTCGGCTCGTTCTTTGGCTATAATTAATTCATATTCTGCTTTTTTCAATTCTGAAATATCTTGATTTATTCCAATCATTCGAAGGGGCTTATTGTCAATATCTCGAATAACAATTCCGTCGGCTTTTAAATGTATAATTATTCCATTGGGTTGAACTATTCTGAACGATGTGTTAAAATCTTTCTCGCCGTTTAGGGCAGCATTACATTCGTCTATCGCTCTTTGTTTGTCGTCGGGGTGAAGTCCATTTGTCCATGCTTCTATATTACTTGGAAAAGCATTATGGGTAATTCCATAAAGCTCAAACATTTTTTCGTCCCAAATCATTATATTGTCTTTAACATTCCAATCCCAAATTCCCAGTTTCCCGGACCTTGATGCAAGTTTTAATCTATTTTCGCTTTCTTCGGCTTTTTCTTTGGCTTTTACTAAATCGTTTTCATAGTCCTTTGATTTGGTAATGTCTAAAAAGGCAGTAGCAAACTCACCTTTTTTAGGTGAGAAAACTGAAACATAAAAATATTTGTTCATTGGTTCAAAATACTGTTCAAACTGATAAGGCTCACCAGTTTCTGCAACTTTAGAGTAAATTTCAATAAAAGGAGCTTCGGCAGTTCCGAAAAGTTCCGTTGCTAATTTACCAATAGCATATTCTCGCTTTATATTCAGACATTTTTCTGATACCGGGTTGGCTTCGATGATACGATAATTAATAGCTTTACCTTGGTTGTCGTAAACCATCTCATGTAAATAAACACCTTCCTGCATTGAAACAAACAAGCTTCGGTACTTTTTTTCATTTCTCTCAGCTTCTTCTTTTGCTATTAATAGATCTTCGTTTTGTGTTATATATTCTTCGTTTAATGCAGCATATTCATTGTTTTGTTCTTGAAGTTCTTCGTTTATTACTAAATATTCTTCGTTTTGAGCATTTAGCTGTGATTGATTTTCCTGTAATTCATTTTCAGCTCGTTTTTGCTCGGTAATTTCAAGAAATGCTGCAACAAAATGGTCTGGTTTATACTGATAACCAACGCAATCGTACCAGCGGTGGTTGGGTTGTAAATATTGCTGAAACCTAATTTCCCTGCCTGTTTTAGCTACTTCACCAAAAGTGCCAATCCAATTGAAAGGGTCGTTTTCAATTCCGGGAAATGCTTCTGTTACAAGCTTTCCGTTTGGATTTACACCGGTTAGCTTTTGGTAGCTTTCGTTTGCAGCTAAAAACAAGTAATTAATAGGGAGGCAGGCTTCATCATATATCATTTTATGATAGGCCACGCCAATGGGGCCTTTTTCAAAAAGAGCTCTGAATGTTTGCTCGCTTTCTTCTGCTTTATCTTTGGATTTAATGAGTTCTATTTCAATCTGCTTGAGCACTGTAACGTCTCTGGCAACACCAAACATGATGCCATCTTCAGGGTAAGGGAACGAATTCCAGGAAAGCCACTTTATCCCTCCATCTTTACATATAAACTTATTCTCAAACTGATAGATTTCTTTCCCTTCAACAATGACGGACTTGATATTTTCAGTAGCATTTCTATCATCAGGATGAACGAACTCAAGCCATGGATTTTTCAATAATTCATCGTTGCTCCATCCAAGTGTTTTTTCCCAGGCAGGGTTCAATACTTTGAAATACCCGTCAAATCCTGCAATACACAACATATCCAATGAGTGGAGAAAAATTCTATCGCTGGATTTTAACTTTTCTTCGGTCTGTTTGCGCTCGGTAATGTCAATACCAACTCCGACAAAGTATTTTTTACTGTCCTTAATCAATAAACTCCCGGTAAAATGCATTATCGGCTTTTCGCCATTCTTAATCCGCATTGGAACATCTACTTCCCCATAACCTTTTGTGAAAACATCGTTAATTGCTGCCTCCACTCGAACAACATCAGCCTTATTATCATACCAGCTTAATGGATTCATATGAGATAATTCTTCATCTGAATAACCTGTCATTTCTTCGTGTCTTTTATTATGTCTGATATGAGTTCCTTTGTCGTCATAGACATAGAGCATACCAGGGATACTTTCAAAAATGGCTTCGACAAAAGCCTTTTCCTGTGCGAGCACTTCTTCGGCATGCTTGCGCTCGGTGATATCATGGTAATTCAATAATACACCATTAATGCCCGGATTGTTTATGTTATTAACGGCCGTAAGCTCAATCCATTTATAAGTGCCATTTTTGCATTTGTACCTGTACTCAACGGTAGTTAAAGCATTATTATTTATTATAAGTTTAGCAAATTCGTTTTGTATTCGTTCAACATCGTCGGGGTGCACCGTATGCCACCCATCAGTACCAATAAGATCTGCGGGCATCCAGCCAAAATACTTCTCAATGTTGGGGCTTTTATATTTCATAATACCATCGGCTCCAATAATACCAATAACATCGCCAATGTTTGCAATCAGCGCTTCACTATTATCATGTAAACTTAATGCTAATTTCAGGCTCTCATTTTCTTTCTTTAAATTCGATAGTTCGTCAGCTAATGCCTGATAGGTAGGTTTTTCGTTATTCATGATTGAAATTTATTGTTGTACTATAAGAAATGTATAATCTAAAGTTACGGAGTTTTTTTGTAAAAAATCAAATGTAGTTGTAATCATTCAACCAATTAATCAATCAATCAAACAATCAATTAATTAATTATAAATATATTTTTTATTCGTTGTTTGTAATCATTATAGTAGAACTTATCTACGAAGCAGGTGCGGTGGCAAGAAAGCAAGTGTTTGTCGGCGAAACAAGGCTTGCAGGGAGGGCTGCCAAACTGTTGCTTTGTGCGGTGAGATATTAATTCCTGTTTTTGAAATAATATAAAACTCTTTTAAATTTTTTACAAGTATTTACAGGCATAAGCCTGCCAGAATACATTCAGCTCAGGCAGAGCCTAAGCCGAACGTGGAAACCTAAGTCATCGACAATTTTTCTGAATTATTGAAAAAGTTTGTATTTTTGGGCTATGATTATTATTGATAAAAATATTGATAGGATTAGTGCTTTATGTAATAAACATAAGTGACTTGTTTATTTGTATTTGGTTCAATATTAACTGACAGATTTAAAAAATCAAGTGACATTGATTTCATGGTCGATTTTGAATAAAAACTTGGCTTTACGATATTTAACAAGCCATAAATGAGATTGATAAAGAACAACTTGGCTCAACGATATGAAATTATTTGTCGAAGCGGCGAAATAAGTACCTATGGATATTGAATATTAAACTGAAACTATGTTTAAAAAGATTGCCATTCCTGCATTTTTGGCTATTTTGTTAATGTTAGCATTTTATGCCAAACGAAACTTTTTTAAACCTCAACAGAGTCATATCAAAGTTAAAAAAGAAGGGAAATTCCTGTTGAATCACGAGGAATTAAGAAATGGCGATCTCATATTTCAGGTTTCTCAATCAAGTCAAAGTAAAGCAATTCAATCGGCTACAAAATCAAAATATTCCCATTGTGGCATTATTTTTAATGACCTGAACAAAATCTATGTTTTGGAAGCTATACAACCCGTTAAGAAAACCTTATTTGAAAATTGGATAGCGAAAGGCCAGGATGGTCATTTTGTTATTAAACGTCTTAAAAATGCTGAACAGATTCTGACCCCGGAAGTACTCAAAAAGATGCACCGAATTGAAAATCAATTTATGGGCAGAAATTACGACCTTACTTTTGAATGGAGCGACGATAAAATATATTGCTCCGAACTCATCTGGAAAATATATAAACGTGCTGCAGACATTGAAATTGGACAGTTACAAAAGCTCAGTAACTTTGACTTAAGCAATGAAGTTGTAAAGGATAAAATAAGAGAGCGATATGGCAGTCAAATCCCTCTGGACGAATCCGTAATATCCCCGGTAGCCATATTCGAATCAGATCTCCTGGAAACCATAACTGTTAAATAAGAACAATTGTGGATGATTTAAATAGTTGAATATTGTCCAATTGGTCAATATGTGTAACTTTGAAAAAAACAAACATCATGGAAGCTCCTTTGGGAAATACTGTCCGAAAAATATTGAATGACAAGGATGCATCGAAAAAGTTGATGCAGACTATTATATTGGGAGAAAGATTTGGAGACAAAAATGAATTTATCAATATTGAAGATAAAAAAATAAAAATTCACCGGGTTACTTCTTTGATTAATAATATCGGCAAAAAAACAGAAAGATGAACATTGCTATTGGTGCATTAATCCTTCTACTACTTATTTTCCCGGGCATCCTCTTTCGATTTGCTTTTTTAAGCGGGCCCTATTCGCGCAAAAACTTCCAATCGTCACTTACTGACGAAGTCGTGCTTTCCCTTATCCCGGCTTTTTTAATACAAACAGCTGCCTATTTTATCACGGATCATATTTTAAGGATCAATATTGATGTGAGTTTTTTAATCAGACTGGTTTCACAGCTTAACCTGATTACTCCATCAGAATTTGAAACCATTGAAAATTCGATTTTGTTATTTTCAATTTACAGCATCATTACCTGTATATCAGGATATTTAAGCGGAAAGCTTTTCAGGTACTTGGTTGCGAAATATAGCTGGGACATAAAATATCACTCTCTGCGGTTCAATAATGAATGGTATTATCTGTTATCAGGACGAATCCTGGATTTTCCCAATAATGCAGGAGATTCCAAAAATATCGACATGGTACGTGTTGATGTAATGAGCGAATCACAGAGCGGAACTATAATTTATAGCGGAATACTGCGTGAATTCTATCTTTCGAAAAATGATGGACTTGATAGAATTTATTTATCAAATGTTTACAGAAGAAAACTGAATGACGATTCTCCCGGTGAACTCTCCGCTCCCCTCGAACAGGAATTCGACGAACGATATTATAAAATGCCGGGTGATATGTTTGTGATTCCTTACCAACAAATAAAAAACATCAATATTTCATATTATGTAATTGAAGAAGATAGTGTGTAGTGAAAGAATATTAAGAATTGAAAACTCTTGAAAATCCAATTCCAGGCCGAAGGAATTTAAACCAATTAAATGATTTCCATTGTTTTAAACTGACATATTTCACTCTAACATACCTTCATTCTTCAGCCTAAATTACCTTCAAAACTTCACCATTCTCACCTTCTCAACTTCCCAGCTTCCAAAAATAAATCTTCGTAAACAGGCCTGTTTTATTCTAAATATTATCATTTTTGTATTGACGTTTACAAAAATATATGATTTACTCTCCACAACAATATAATATTCCTGATGTCCGCCAAAAACCATTTATTGACCCGAACGAGATATGGAGTATTTTAAAATCAAATAAGGCCGACAAAATTTTAGTTCGTGAGATTATTCAGAAATCACTTGCTAAAAACCGTCTTTCACTGCACGAAACGGCTACTTTAATCAACACTGTCGATCCGGAACTTATCAACGAGATAAAAGAAGGGGCAAGAAAACTTAAGGAAAATATTTACGGGGAACGCATTGTGCTTTTTGCCCCGTTGTATGTTGGTAATCTTTGCATCAACAATTGTGTATACTGTGGTTTTCGTTCTTCTAATACTGAGCAAAAACGATCGACACTGACAACAGAAGATCTGATAAAACAAGTTGTTGCTTTGGAAAATACCGGCCAAAAAAGGCTGATTTTGGTGTATGGGGAACATCCAAGGTACAATGCCGAATTTATTGCTGAAACAGTAAGGACAGTCTATGATGTTAAAAGTGGAAATGGCGAAATCAGAAGGGTCAATATAAACGCTGCTCCATTGGACATTGAAGGGTTTAAAATTGTTAAAGCTGCTGGAATTGGAACTTACCAGGTTTTTCAGGAAACATATCATGAAGAGACTTACCTGAAAGTTCATCCAAGTGGTATCAAAAGGGATTACAACTGGCGGATTACCGCACTCGATCGTGCCCAGGAAGCCGGAATAGATGATGTTGGTATTGGTGCATTGTTGGGTCTTTACGATTGGCGTTTTGAAGTTTTAGGTTTAATTAGGCATGTTAACCATTTCGAAGCAGTATATAATGTTGGGCCGCACACTATTTCTTTTCCAAGAGTTAAAAATGCTTCCAATGTAAATCCGGATCAGTCGTATGCTGTTTCCGACGAAGATTTTACCAGGCTCGTAGCCATTCTTCGCCTTGCAGTTCCATATACCGGAATGATACTAACAGCCAGGGAACCAGCCGCCATAAGAGATGAAATTTTAAATTATGGAGTTTCACAAATTGATGGGGGAACCAATATCCAGATCAAAGGATATACTGAAAATGATGATGAACAGGATCTTAATAAGGAACAATTTCAAATAAACGACAATCGTTCCTTAAACGAAATTATGGATGAGCTGATAGAAAAAGGTTTTATTCCATCTTTCTGTACTTCCTGTTACCGAACGGGTCGTACGGGGGAACATTTCATGGAATTTTCGGTGCCCGGTTTCATAAAACGATTCTGCCAGCCGAATGCGCTGCTTACACTTGCTGAATATCTGGAAGATTATGCCCCTCCGGCTACAAAAGAAAAAGGTTACAGGCTAATTTCAGAAAAACTATCAGTTTACGACGATATAATGTTGAAAGAAAAACTTTCGGAGAAATTGAATCTTGTTAAGCAGGGGAAAAGAGATTTGTATTTCTAATTAATGTTGTCTGATAAAAGTATTTAGATTACCTTCGGTGAGACCGCTTTGCTAAGTTCTTCGCTACGCCTGTCTGCTGCCAGGTAAGCTCTGAATGACAGGCCTTTTGTTAGTTAATGTGTGAATATTGATTGTCATTTCGAACGTAGTGAGAAATCTCAACTTTAATAAGTTTGTCGGACAATAGTGTTTTTTTCCATTTTATATAAAACTTTATCCAAAATATATATTGAAAAGCCTATAAATGAATGTTATTTTTGAAGTTCACTATTTACAAATAGAATAAAACATACTACTGAATTTAAACTAACTCCT
>Ga0136636_10001943_pt1 | contig 12237 bp, 12 predicted proteins | sample AntDrymUQ8522106_2_FD_104653 | JGI IMG/M metagenome (GOLD analysis project Ga0136636, IMG submission 104653) | Polar desert sand microbial communities from Dry Valleys, Antarctica - metaG UQ852 (21.06) | ecosystem: Environmental > Terrestrial > Soil > Desert | place: Antarctica: Dry Valley... | reverse complement strand
CTTGGTGACGAACTGGTCTTTTCGATTGCCGGGGTTGAGAAAAAGGTGCGCGTCAGTAATTTGCGCAAACTCGCCTGGGATTCAATGCGGGTTAATTTCTTTGTCATCATGCCGCCCGGTGTGCTAGACGATGTGCCGGCTAGCTACATCACCAGCTTTCATCTCGGCAGCGAGCAAGCGCTTATCGGGCGGCAACTGATCAAGCAGTTTCCCAACCTTACCTTGATCGACGTCGGCGAAGTGATTCGCCAGCTGCAGGCCGTTGTTTCTCAGGTAGCCGGTGCCGTGCAGTTTGTATTTATTTTCACCCTGCTGGCCGGGGGCATTGTGCTTTATTCGGCCCTGCTTTCTGCATTTGACGAACGGCGCTACGAACTCGCCCTAATGCGTGCTTTGGGCGCGCAACGGGCGCAATTGCGCCTGGCCATGCTGGTTGAACTTGCCGTGGTGGGTGGTGTGGCGGGATTAATTGCGGCTTCCGGGGCAGGTTTGCTCGGCATGGTCATCGCGCGGCAGGTATTTCAACTTGAGCTGCCTTTTTCTTTCATACTGCCATTGATGTCGATGCTGGGCGGGGCTTTGCTCGCCGTGCTAACCGGTTGGTTCGCCGTCGGCCGATTGTTGCAAACGCCACCATTGTTGGCGCTCAAAGCGGGGGCTTGAAAATTACTTTTCTCCAGGAACTGGCACTGGATGGGTATTTCACCGAACACTACGGTCAACGGTATTTTTTGGGTGATTTTCAATAGTGTCTGTCAGCAGATCAATGCTTGCACTAGCGTAAATTTGCGTAAAATGGCAATTTATAAAAAAATGTTTGGGAGCGTGTGGTGAGCAAAATATGTCGAACTGTGGCGGGGGCTTTGGTTGTCGCCAGTATGAGTTTCTCCGCGCTAGCGGTTGATCCGGCCGGTATGGTGAAAAGTAGCAAAGGTCCGGTCAGTATTGAACGCGGCGGGCAAAAGCTGCTGGCGGTTGTTGGTACACCGGTGCTGCCTGCCGACAAACTACGGACGGGGCCGAATGCTGCCGTTGGCGTGACTTTGCGCGACAACACCTTGCTTTCGGCTGGGCCGGACTCATTAATTATTATTGATAAATTTGCTTATGAGAGCAGTGATCAGACGGGCAACATGTCGATTTCCATCCGCAAGGGAACGCTTTCGGTAGCGACTGGCAAAATTGCCAAAAAGACACCGGAGTCGGTGGATTTCAATACGCCGACCTCCGTTCTCGGCGTGCGCGGTACTGAATTTGTTATTGAAGTCGGCGAGGGTAATGATGAGTAACTTCAAACTGCCAGTCTGCCTGCTTGCCCTGTTGTTGCTGGCTGGTTGTGCCAGTGAGCGGGTAGTGCTCTTGCCTTCGGCTGATGGCAAGGCAAGCGCCGTGATCATTCGTGATGCCAAAGGCGAGGTCGTCCTCAATCAGCCTTATGCCGCGACGGTTCGGCGGATTGATGCGAACAGCACCTATCAGGCATCGCCGGAGGAGGTCAAAGCACGGTTTGCCGATGCTCTGGCCGCTCAGCCAGTGCGGCCGAGTAGCTATGTGCTGTATTTCGAGCCGGGTGGCAATGTCCTGACGGCCGAGTCGCAAGTGGTGCTGAGCCGGATTAGTCAGGAAATAACTGAACGCGCAGCAGCTGAAATCATGGTGATTGGCCATACGGATCGGGTGGGAAGTGCCGATAGCAATGATGCTTTGTCGAAAAAACGGGCCGAAGCCATGCGTGAGGTGTTGATTGAAACCGGGGTGGCTGCCGACAAAATTGAAGCGGTCGGTCGTGGTGAACGCGATCCGTTGATTCCGACTGAAGATAACGTCGCTGAAGCAAAAAATCGGCGGGTTGAAATTAACCTCCGTTAGCCGGTTGACCGCAGTAACGTAAAAGTAGCAGGGTCAGGTCATCCGCCGGTGGATGGCCGGCTTCGAAAGCGCGCACGCTGTCCCGCAGGCTAGGGGCAATTGTTTGCAGGTCGGCGTGTTCGAGTGGCAAGAGCGCTGCTTGCAGGCGCTTGCTACCAAACATTTCATTGCCGTTGTCGGCTTCCGTTATTCCATCGGTGAAGAAGCAAAGCAGATCGCCCGCCTGCAGCATGATGCGATCCGCCATGAACGGGTAATTGCCGACAGCACAAAGCGGCGGTCCGCCGTTGTTCCTGGTGTCGATTTGGGAGATCTCGCCATTGCGAATAATAAAAGGCGCGTCGTGCCCGGCGCAAACGTATTCCAACTCACCGCTCGCCAGATTCAACACGCCAACAAAAGCGGTGACGAAAAGATATTCCGGGTTATCCCGGCTCAACTCGATCTCAACCTCGCGCATCGCCTGACCGAGGTCACAACTGCGCCGCGCCAGGGTACCGCTCAGTGTTTTTGAGATAGCCATGAAAAGGCTGGCCGGAATCCCTTTGCCGGAGACATCGCCGATACTCAGGTAAAGCCGCTGGTCGTCAAGCAGGAAACAATCGTAATAGTCGCCACCCACCGCGCGGGCTGGCTCCAAAAGCGCGGCGAGCGAAAATGCGGTTTCACTCGCAAACAAGCGGCGTGGATCAGGTAACAAACCCATTTGAATACGCTTGGCAGCATCCAGTTCGCCATTAACCCGGGCTGCCTCTTCACGGCTGAGGTGTAATTGTTTTTCTGCCTGTCGCCGGTGCTGGTCACTGGCAATCAAGGTATTGCTCAGTAGCGAGATGAAGACCGGGCTGAGCAGCATGGCGAGAGAAAGGCCGTCAAAGAGCCATTTTCCGGCATAGAAGGCGAGGTAGCCGCTCGTGATGGTACTCAGGCTCAGGCCGACAAAAACCAGTGCGGCATAACTTGGCTTTAGCCTTGGGGTCAGGATGATGAGCAGTAAGCCCACCAGCAGCAACGTCGCTAGTTCCAGCCAGGGCATCCACCAGGGGCGCTTCAGGGCGGTGCTGGCGAGTAGGCTTTCAATCACCTGGGCGTGGATGTCAATACCCGGCAAGTTTTCCCCAAGCGGGGTGATGACTCTATCTCGCAGCCCCGTGCTGTTAAAGCCAATGATGACGAAACGGGAGTGAAATATTTCCGGTGGATGTAGTCCGGCGAGGACATCGGCCGCCGATAAATAGTAGTTTGAGCTGGCCCGGCCAAAATGCAGCAGCACTTCGCCATTCGGTAGTGTCGGCAAGCGATAGTCACCGATCTGGATGCTTTCCATGCCCTGGGGGCCGCTTTTGGCCGTTACAACACCGCCATTGCCCAACGCCAGCCTGACCATTTCGAGCGGTAGGGAGAGAAACGGTTGATGTTCAATCAGCGACAGGCTCGGCACGCGCCGCAGAATACCGCGCGCCGAATTTTCCTGAAGTTTGTCCGTGCTGGCATTGATCAGGCCCTCTCCGGCGGCGGCTTGTTCAAGAATGCTTTGGCTGGTCAGTGCACTGGCGTAGCTGGTCAGCGCACTTTCGAGTTGCTTGTCCTGAACTAAAACAGGCAAGGGTCGGGCGGGGTGCTTTGACCCTGGCAACTCGCGGCTCAAGCCAATCACCGCTAATGCACTCGGGCCCGTCCGGAGGGCCTGGGCAAGTAGTTTGTCCGGCTCGGGGAGGGTTCGCAACGTCGATTTTGGTAATTCAGGCAGGCGGGCAGCAAGTAGTGCCGGGCTGTAACGGTCAGGTTCGGCAAAAACGACGTCGAGGCCGAGGGCCAAAGGCTGGGCGGCCTGTACCTTACCGACCAGTTGCGCCAATAAATCGCGCGGCCAGGGCCATTGCCCGTGCTTAACCAGGCTTTGACTATCAATACCAATAATGACCACGGGTTCGCTTTCGCGGACACGGGGCATTTGTTTTTGATAGCGATCGAACTGCGTTTCGCGCAGACCGGCGAGGGGTGTTGAATCAAGTTGCTGCAGGGCCAATGCGGCGATAAATAGCAATAGGGCGGGAAAAGCCCGACCACGACCGGAGCGGATCAGGGCGAGTCCAAACCTGTGCAGCCAGGTCACAATTCGATGATCAGATCGTCGTAAGCCGAGATCACTTCAAGTGGCTGATGGGTGCCACGCGTGATTTGTTCAAGGCGTTGCGTTTCTTTCAGCAGCCTGCTGAGTTGCCGATCATCATGCATGGGTTCGTGGTGGAAAAGGGCGACGCGCTTGGCTTGAGCCGCCTGACAGAGTTCTACCGCGACCACATTGCTTGAATGACCCCAGTCGGCCTTGACGGATACCGCTTCAGCCAGGGAGTACATAGCATCAAAAATAACCAAGTCAGCTTTGGCAAAAAAATCGACGCAAGCCTGACGCGCCGGCAAGTCTTCCAACTTGTGCTCCGAGTCGGTCGAATAGACGACTGTCCGATTCGTGCTTTCAAAGCGGTAGCCATAGGAATCACCAAGATGCAGTTGCAGTTTGGGGATGACGTTGATCCCGGCGATAAAATGCGCCTTATTGGGGGTCATCAAATCAAACTCAATCTGGGCGCCAGCCTGGGAGTAGTCCACCGGAAAACTGGGGCTGCGCATTTGCATCCGAAATGCTTCTTCCAGTTGCTTATGGCAACCGTGAATGACGATGCGGTTGCCGGGGATGTACATCGGCGCGAAGTAGGGAAAACCCATCAGGTGATCCCAATGCAGATGTGAAATGAAAATGTGATAAGTCTGTGGGTTTGGCGCACCGTAGCGGGCAATTTTGGCTTGTCCGAGCGGGCGGGCGCCACTACCCATGTCACAGATAAAATGCTCTGGGCCAGTATGCACGATCTCGACACAGGCCGAGTTGCCACCAAAGGTACCCGCGACGGAAAAAGGCAGACTATCGACAAACTCGCCGAGTGCGCTGCGTGTTTTAAAGGTTTTGCCATTAGCTGCAGTCAAGGCAGCCAGCACCTTTTCCCGAACATCATTGCGGGATAAGGCAACGGGTAGCGAACCACGGGTTCCCCAAAAAATGACCTGATTCATTTGCCGAGCACCTTGCAGGCTGTTTCCACGCTGATGTAGCAGGGCATGATCAGTGTGAAGCGGCTGATCGCAAAAATTTCCTGCACCAGCGGTTTCAATGCGGCAATGGCAAAAGCGCCTTTCTGGGACTTGGCGCGATTCGATGCCATCATCAGGACGCGCAGTCCGGCGCTGCTGATGTAATCGACGTTGGAAAAGTCGAGCAGTACGGGCGGATTTTCCTGGCTGCAGCGGTCGATCAGGGGGCTGAGCCCTGAATTGAAAAGTTCACTCGTCACATGGTCGAGACGACCATTGACGCAAACAACCAGAACGCCGGATTGCTCACGGGTGGAAAGAATCATTTTGTCCGGCTTAAAATACTCAAGCTGCAAATTATGCCATAACTCATATTTCAGGCTGCTGCTTTAATGTTGGGTTTGGCTGCTTTACTATGGGATTCGCTTTGGCCTGGACGCTGGCAGCCAGGCGTCGAATTAATGATGTATTTTTTAACTCACACTCTGGAAATCCCTTCTATGTCAGCGCCCCTGAGCGACTCAGTTTTTGCCACGCTTCAGCCAGCCGTTGTCTGGTCGCATTTTGCAACGCTTTGCGCAATTCCCCGCGCTTCAAAAGCGGAGGGCCGTTTGCGCGATACGTTGCAAGCCTGGGCTGAGGCGCGACGTCTGAATGCTACGGTCGACGGCGCTGGGAACCTGCTTATTCGCAAGCCGGCAAGCCCGGGGCGGGAAGCAATTCCGGGTGTCATCCTGCAGTCGCATCTGGATATGGTTTGCCAGAAAAACACCGAGAGCGACCATGATTTTTCCTGTGATGCGATCAAGGCGATTTTGCGTGACGGCTGGCTGATCGCCGAGGAAACCACCCTGGGCGCTGATAACGGTATCGGCGTGGCGCTGATGCTCGCCGCTCTTGAAGACAACAGCCTGGAACATGGCCCGCTTGAAGCGTTATTTACAGTCGATGAAGAGGCCGGCATGGGCGGCGCGCGGGGGCTGGCAACCGGTATGTTGCAAGGGCAATTGATGCTGAATCTCGATACTGAAGAATGGGGCGAGTTTTACCTTGGTTGTGCCGGTGGCCTTAATGTGAATGTCGCGCGGCCAGCGGTTGCTGAGTCTTTGCCTGACGGCTTCGACCTGGCTGATATTCGCTTGTGCGGCCTGCGTGGTGGTCACTCCGGGGTCAATATTCATGAAGAGCGCGGCAACGCCATCAAGTTGCTGGTGCGAGTACTCAGAGAACTGGAAACCAGCTTCGCCTTACGCCTCGTTGAGCTAAAAGGTGGGTCGGCGCGAAATGCCTTGCCGCGTGAAGCTTTTGCCACAATTGCCCTGCCGTCTGGCGGTATGCCGCGTTTGATTGAACTGCTGGGTGAGATCGAAGCCCGATTACGCCACGAATTGGGTGTAGTTGAACCCGCCTTGCGCCTTGATATTTTCCCCGGTGTAGCTGCTCAGCAGGTCATGTCACTGGCTGAGCAGCAGATCTGGCTGGCATCAATCCATGCCGCGCCGCATGGCGTGCACCGCATGAGCCAGCAGGTGCCGGGCGTGGTGGAAACGTCGAATAACCTTGGCATGGTCGATCTGCAAGCCAATGGAGGAACCTGCAACTTCATGGTTCGTTCCTTGTTGGCGAGCGGCAGCATTGCGCTGGCTGATCAAATTGTCAGCTTGTTTGCCCTGAGTCGCACAGCAGCGGAAAAGTCGGGCTATTACCCTGGTTGGACGCCAAACCCGGCTTCACCCTTGCTCGCTTTGTGTCAGGCGGTCTATCGGCGTGATTTTGCTGCCGAATCGTCGGTGCAGGTGATTCATGCCGGGCTCGAGTGCGGCATTATTGGCGACAAGTATCCGGTTCTGGATATTGTCTCCTTTGGTCCGACCATTCGTAGCGCGCATGCGCCAGGTGAATCTGTCGATGTTTTATCGGTCGACCGTAGCTGGTCGTTATTAAAGGCAATTTTGGCGGCAGTTGGCCAAAAAATGGAGATCGAAAAATGCGGCTAGTGCTGATGATCGTTGCTGCTATATCCCTTTCAGCGTGCGGCATTGAAACGGTGGGTTCCGCAGCTACGGCTGCGGCGCTGAAGAAACAGGAAACTGAACAGGGCAAAAAATCGATGGAACAAGTCCAGCAAAAGCTGGATCAAGCAACGCAACAGATGCAGCAACGGGCCGAGCAGACAAGTGAGGCGGGCAAGTAAGCAGGTAAGCAAGTAAGCAAGCAAGCGCGTCGGTTTTGTATGTGCAGGCCAAACATGCTGAGTGCCAGCCAAGCGATTAGAAACGAGGCATGGTAGCGGTTTGAGCGAAATTCGGAGCGGAGTTGCATGACGCATTCTCAACTATCAGTCGAGCCGAGCAAATATGACCTTGGCAGTAGTAAAAATTGCTTATGGGATAGTTCTTGCCGGTGATGTGAGGCGCATTAACGGCGGCGTATGGCTTCCCGGCGAGCCAGGCCAAGTTTGCTTGAACGTTCCATTTTTTGTACGAAAGCAGGAAAATCGAGGCCAAATTTGGCGCGTAATTCTTTGGCGTAGTTGTTCAGCCAGCGCCAGCGCGGTTCAAAGTAGCGTTCCTTGAAGGCGTAGAGAATATGGTTGCCGTCTTCCGGCACCGAAATGACGATGACTTGATCGTCGAAGACGTGCATGGCCTCGCCGATCAGACCGGCATAGGTGTCTTTTTCGCCGGCCAGGTTAATGACCAGAACGCCGTTGCCGGTCAGTTTGCTGAAGGCGTTTTCAAAGAATTCACGATTCGCCAGGCTGGGGGCGAAGCCAGTTTTGTCGAAGGCGTCGACCAGCAAAACGTCGATTCCTTTTTCCGTGTGCTCAAGATATTCGGCACCATCCGCCTCTATAACCTGCAGGCGCGGTCCATCTTCCGGCAGCAGAAAGCTGTCGCGCAAGGCAATTACATTCGGGTCGAGTTCGATGGCGGTGAGTTGGCTGCCCGGCATGCGGTGATAGCAGAATTTGATCAGCGAGCCGCCACCGAGGCCGATTAGAGCAATACGTTTCGGGCGCGGGTGAAAAAGCAGAAAACCCATCATTTTCTGGGTGTACCGCAGCATCAGGTCGTTCGGCGTCTTGAGCGACATTTCGCTCTGCATCAAGCGGACGTTGAAGTAGAGAAAGCGTGATTTGCCATCGTCGACAATAAAAGGTTTCGGGTAGCTTTCGTCGAGTAACTGGGCACGTAATTCACCGGCGCGAGCCCATTCAGGTTCCAGCATGAAAACCGTGCCCGTTTCGGTCTCGAACGGGCTGGGCATGCTGAACAGTTTATTCAAGCTCAATGACTCAGTGCTGCAGCGGTGCGGTGGCGTGAAGGAAGTGCATTGCTGCCCTTAGAAATCTCAAAGCCTGGGCGACCCTGCGGTTCAATGGATGCTTAATCCGGCAACTCTTCGGCGCGCAACAGGAAAACGTATTCATCTCCGGCGCTTGTGTCGAGCCAAGTGAAGGGTAGCGTTGGGTAAGCGGCTTCGAGGACTTCACGGTTATGGCCAATTTCGACAACGAGCAGGCCATCCGGGGTCAGATGCTGCTTCGCTTGACGCAGAATGATATGGGTGAAATCGAGGCCATCTTCGCCGGAGCCGAGGGCCATTTCGGGCTCATGCAGATATTCCGGCGGCAGCGCGTCAACCGATTTGGCATCGACGTAAGGCGGGTTGGAAATGATCAAGTTGAAACGCTGGCCTTTGAGTTGGGTAAAGGCGTCGGAGAGGACGGGATGCACCCGGTCATTCAGGTGGTAGTCAGCGATGTTGCGCTCGGCCACGGAAATTGCATCTTTTGACAGGTCGACCGCAGTCACCTGGGCTTCCGGGAAGGCGAGGGCGGTGAGAATGGCTAGGCAGCCGGAACCGGTACACAGATCAAGTGCCGAGCTAATAGCCCACGGGTCATCGATCCACGGCGTTAGTTGTTCTTGCAGCAATTCAGCGATGAAGGAGCGCGGCACGATAACGCGGTCGTCGATGAAAAAGCGATGCTCGCCGAGCCAGGCTTCGTTGGTCAGGTAGGCGGCAGGCAGGCGCTCTTCGCAGCGGCGGCGAAAAATTTCCAGCAGCGCTTCACGCTCATGCGGCAGCAGGCGGGCGTCGAGGAAAGGTTCAAGGCGGTCGAGCGGCAGGTTGAGCGTGTGCAGCGTTAGATAAACGGCTTCGTCCCAAGCGTTGTCGCTGCCGTGGCCGAAGAAAAGTTCGGCGGCGTTAAAGCGGCTGACGGCATAACGGAGGTAGTCGCGAACTGTGATCAGTTCATTGCGGGCGGTTGGGTCGCTCATGCGGGCAATATCTGTTCGAGGATACGGTTATAAATAGCGGAAAGTTGCGGCAGCGCAGCGATATCGACGCATTCGTCGATCTTGTGGCTGGTCGCGTTGACCGGACCGATTTCAAGCAACTGGTCACAGATTGGCGCAATGAAACGGCCGTCAGATGTGCCGCCAGTGGTCGATAGCTTGGTTTCGATTCTGCAGACTTCACGAATTGCCAGGCTGGCGGCATCGGCCAGCAAACCACGGCCCGTCAGGAAAGGATGAGCGCCGATTGTCCAGTCTATTTCGTAGTCCAGTCCGTGCTGGTCAAGAATACCAATCAGCCGCTGCTGCAGGCTTTCGACGGTGCTGGCCGTAGCAAAGCGGAAATTGAACTTGATCTCGACACTGCCGGGAATGACGTTGGTCGCCCCCGTGCCGCCGTGGATATTGGAAATCTGCCAGGTGGTTGGCGGGAAGTATTCATTACCCTGATCCCATTCGGTCGCGGCCAGTTCGGCAAGCGCTGGCGCTGCTAGATGTATCGGGTTCTTGCCGAGATGTGGGTAGGCGATGTGGCACTGAATGCCCTTGACCGTCAGCTTGCCTGAAAGCGAGCCGCGCCGGCCATTCTTGATCATGTCGCCGAGCCTATCGACCGAAGTTGGCTCGCCAATCACGCAGAAATCAAGGCTTTCAACACGGGCTTTCAGGGCTTCGACCACGGCGATGGTGCCATCGATGGCATCGCCTTCCTCGTCGGAGGTGAGCAGGAAGGCGATCGAGCCGGGATGGTCCGGGTGATTGGCCACAAAGGTTTCGACTGCGGTCAACATCGCTGCAATCGAAGATTTCATGTCCGCCGTGCCGCGACCATAGAGCATGCCGTCGCGGATTTCCGGCGAAAAGGGGGGCGAGGTCCATTTGTCGAGCGGCCCGGTCGGTACGACATCGGTATGGCCGGCAAAGACAAACAGGGGCTTAGCCGTGCCGCGCCGCGCCCAGAGGTTGGTGACGCCGTTGCGGTTGATGAATTCGAGGGAAAAGCCGAGTGGTTTCAGGCGTTCAACGATAATTTCCATGCAGCCTGCGTCATCGGGCGTGACGGAGTGGCAGGCAATGATTTGCCGGGCGAGCGCCAAGGTGGGATCTGACATCAGGTATTTTCTTCTTCAGTGTCGGAAAGGCTGAGCGAAAACTCCTTGAAGGAGGTGCCGCCAAAATTGGTGCTGTCAAACTCTAGCGCCGTATCGATTTTCTTCTCTTCCTGGCCGCTACCGCTGGTCAACTCAGAATTGTTGATCAGCCAGGAAAGATTGGTTGGCGAATCGGCATTGGCCAATGCTTCGTCGAGCGTGATGACCTCTTCGCGGTAAAGCCGGAACAGATCCTGCTCGAAAGTCTGCGAGCCGGGGGCCAGCGTCTGTTCCATCGCATCCTTGATGCCCTGAACCTCGCCGCGCTCAATCAGTTCGCTGATGTGACGGGTGTTCAGCATCACTTCGCAACTTGGGGTACGTTTGCCGTCCGATTTCTTGACCAGGCGCTGCGAAACAATGGCGCGCAGAGCCACCGACAAGTCGAGGAAAAGGGCAGCACGGTTTTCCAGCGGGAAGAAGCTGATGATGCGGTTCAGCGCGTGGTAACTGTTATTGGCATGCAGTGTGGCCAGGCAAAGATGGCCGGTTTGCGCGTAGGCAATCGCCGCCTGCATGGTTTCCTTGTCGCGAATTTCGCCGATCAGGATGCAATCCGGCGCTTGGCGCATGGCATTTTTTAGCGCCGAATTCCAGTCGACCGTATCCATACCGATTTCACGCTGATTGACGATCGATTTTTTGTGCTTGAAGAGAAATTCGATTGGATCTTCAACCGTCAAAATGTGGCCGGAACGATTGGCATTGCGATGATCCAGCATCGAAGCGATGGTCGTCGACTTGCCCGAACCAGTGGCGCCGACGATCAGGATCAGCCCGCGCTTTTCCATGATCATGTCAGAAAGGACCGGCGGCAGGCCGAGATCATCAAGTTCCGGAATGTTGCCGAGAATGAAACGCACCACGAGGCTGATCGAGCCGCGCTGGCGAAAGATATTGACCCGGAAATTGCCGACCTTGGGCAAACCAAAGGAGAGATTCATCTCCCAGGTTTCCTCGAAAATCTTGATTTGCTCCGGCGACATCAGTTCGTAGGCAATCTTTTCGATCATCTCGGGCAGCATCACCTGTTGATTGACCGGTAATGTGTTGCCCTGAATTTTGATGTTGATCGGCGCGCCAGCGGAAATAAAAATATCCGAGGCCTGCTTTTCTGACATCAGCAGGAACAGTTTGTCGAGGATCACTTCAAGAACTCCAGGTCTAGCTGCAACTTAGGGGCGCAGCAGATCGTTGATGCTGGTTTTTGAACGGGTTTGCGCATCAACCTTCTTGACGATAATGGCGGCGTACAGGCTGTAAGCGCCATTGGCTTTGGGCAGCGAGCCGCTGATCACGACGGAACCCGGTGGGACGCGGCCGTAGGTCACTTCGCCAGTTTCGCGGTCATAGATCGGCGTGCTCTGGCCGATATATACGCCCATCGACAGAACAGAGTTCTCGCCAATGATGACGCCTTCGACGACTTCGGAGCGGGCGCCGATGAAGCAGTTGTCTTCAATGATGGTCGGGTTGGCTTGCAACGGTTCCAAAACGCCACCAATGCCGACGCCGCCGGAAAGGTGTACGTTCTTGCCGATCTGGGCGCAGGAACCTACCGTAACCCAGGTGTCAACCATGGTGGCTTCATCAACGTAAGCGCCGATGTTCACAAAGGATGGCATCAGCACGGCATTCTTGGCGATATAGGAACCCTTGCGAACGATGGTGCCCGGCACCACGCGGAAGCCGCCGTTGCGGAACTGATCTTCGCTCCAGCCTTCGAATTTGGTGTCGACCTTGTCGAAGAAACGGATGTCGCCAGCTTCCTGCACGCGGTTGTCGCGAACGCGGAAAGAAAGCAGCACGGCTTTCTT
>Ga0136636_10001942_pt1 | contig 12240 bp, 8 predicted proteins | sample AntDrymUQ8522106_2_FD_104653 | JGI IMG/M metagenome (GOLD analysis project Ga0136636, IMG submission 104653) | Polar desert sand microbial communities from Dry Valleys, Antarctica - metaG UQ852 (21.06) | ecosystem: Environmental > Terrestrial > Soil > Desert | place: Antarctica: Dry Valley... | reverse complement strand
TAAATACCCAAGTCTGCAAATCAGTCTGAAGAAATACTGGATTAGTGAGTATATGGGGATGATGGCTTAGTAGTAAGCCCTTGAGCTTACTTTGCATGCCAAACTGTTGCAGAACGGCGATTGATCTATACCAAAACTCTCTAGCATCAGTCTGATAAAGTTCTTCAACAAAGCCATTGGCTTGTGATTCGTACAGAGCCTCATTTATGGTCACCAATCTAGTTGTCAATTTTTCCCTTCCTCAAACTTATTTCATGCCACAGCACAAGACTCTGAGTTTTTACAAGTAGATAGGCGTAATGAAAACTAAAACCCAAAAAGCTGTGGCACACGCTGTGCGTACGCCACAGCTTTTCGGGTTTTAAGGTTTCTTTTGCTTAGCTACTTATCTATTTCCTATAGCGCCAATCCAGACCTAAATAGTGTTTGAGAGATGATTGCGACTGATTTTTCGTGGAGATCTCAAGTTACACAGCAATTGTCAATCACGCAACGTACTGTAAATTTATAGAAATCTCCACGTAATGCTAACGATTTATCGACCTTGAGCAAGGGCTGACTCAGCACGGACAAACTCTTGTAAGAGGCGATCGCGTGTTTTTGCAGGTACGGCCCGCTTGCTGGTTCCGTTGTAATACCCAGCCAAGGTATTTAAAGCTGTTGACATAGTGGTGTAGGAGTACAAGCCACTTTTATCGCGATCTGCTCGATAGCGCGAAATATAAGCATTGATCTTGTACCTTGCTGAAGTCCTAACCGCAGTGCGATTTTCAGAGTCCTCAGGTAAATTAATCGCTTCCTTCAAGACATTGATGGTGTCAGTCGTATCCGCAACATAGTTACCTGTCAAACCTGCATTAACTAAAACCTGAACTTCTTTAGTCGTTAGGATATCTTCTTTTCTGGTAAACAAAGCTGCATTCACGTCTGGGGCAAAACCACCGATCCCTACCAAGAAAGCCATCATCGAGGCGATCGCTATACGAACCAGACCATGCCGAGAATTTTTTAAGATTTTTAAAGATTTATCTAAAGAAGCAAATAAAGACTCACGTTCTGACTTCATATTTATAAAGTTACTAAATTACACATTTATTGTCCTTTTAATCTTATGGCTTTTCGGACAAACTACATAGATCAAACCTCAATGCTGGAGTAGCGTCTCTAACCAAGCTTAGTCTCAAGCCTCAGAGAGATGTCCTAATTAGCCAATGCAATTAGCCAATGCAGATCTGTCGATTTTGGTTTGCTATAGATGCCATCTGGTCAAGTAGGGATCGCAATGTCATGAAATCTTGATATTACGATCCCCCAATAAAAAATATATTTTTGATCCCCACAACAATTACGGGTATTTAGTTCTAGCTAAGTATTTGTACTAGATAAATCTTGTTAAATTAATCAAGTCAAACAAAGATAAATCTAGTAACCATTGACCAACAAAAAAAATTTGGCAAAATGTACATAGTTACAGACAAACTACCTAGATCATTCCTAAGTTCTCCTAAGTGATCAAACCAGAAAGATTTCAGTTGCGGCGCTTTGCGCCTTCATAAAGCCCAGAGAGATTTTAAAAGTGGCGCTTAGCGCCACCTTTAATAATCTCTCTGAATTGTAATTAATTACTGAAATGCAAACTGAGAATCTAGGCTTAATCACTGAATCAAAACCAATGAGCGATCGCGGTAAATACATAACAAGCATCTGGAGGTTAATTGTATGGCGAGGGAACGTCCTCCCCTAGAAGAAATGACCTTGCGTCAACTTCGTAAAGTAGCAGCCGAGCTAGAAATTTCTCGCTACAGTCGAATGCGAAAATCTCAGCTTCTAGCTGATATTCAAACCATCCTTACGGCTAGGGGCTCAGCCTCAGCATCAGTAGATAGCAGTAATTTGGAGACTCAAGAAATCGTGGAAGCATCAAAATTTAATCTAGGTAGTGAAGAAACAGAAGAGAATCTAGAGCCGCTTGCCGCAATTGATAAAAGTATTGGGGATCTACCCAATGGCTATGGCGAGAGCCGTATTGTTCTGTTGCCTAGAGATCCACAGTGGGCTTATGTCTATTGGGATGTTCCTAACTCTCAAAAAGAAGAACTAAGAAAGCAAGGGGGGCAACAGTTAGCACTTCGTTTGTATGATGCTACTGATGTGAATTTGGATTATCAAACTCCTAATAACTTGCAGGAATACAACAGCGATGAACTCGCCCGCGAATGGTACATACCGATTCCAATTAGCGATCGCGACTATGTAGCCGAACTTGGTTATCGCTGTGCTGATGGTCGTTGGTTAGTTTTAACTCGATCTAAAGTTGTCCATGTGCCTCCAGTATTCCCTTCAGAATGGGTAGAAGATAACTTCATCACCGTACCTTGGGATCAAACTCTCAAGGGGCAAACCTTCTTCACGCTCGTTCCTCCAAGCAAAAAGGTTGCCGAGCCTGAGCCTGAGTCTCCAGCCTCGACATCAGTTGATAGCTCCTATGACGAGATTTTCAACATTGCCCGCGAAGCAGAGGTACAACGTATTTCTGGCTCACTCTATGGCTCAATGCAACATGAGGCTGGGATTCCTGAATCTCTCAGTTCCTATGAATTTCCATCAGGTGCAGGATTGTTTGCTGGTGCAGCAGGTGCAATCAGTGCTAGTGGGATCAACTACTCTGGGATTGGGCTTGAGTCAAGCTACAGTTTCTTCTCTAGCGAATCCCCAATTCGTCCTCGCCAGTTTTGGCTAGTTGCCGATGCGGAGCTAATTGTCTACGGCGCAACAGAGCCTGATGCTTCGGTCACGATTGGCGGTCGCCCAATCAAACTAAATCCTGATGGAACATTCCGATTCCATACATCATTCCAAGATGGAGTTCAGGATTATCCTATCTTCGCGGTTGCCGCAGATGGCGAACAAAATCGGGCAATCCATATGAAGTTCGAGCGTCAAACACTTGAGCGTCGTACCAATACTAAAGAAGAAGCGATTCCTGAATGGATTAGCTAAAATCTCAAAGTAATTATCAATAAAAAGCCAGCCTTAGGCTGGCTTTTTATTGATAACTTACCTTACGCAGAAGTTGCTAAGACCCTCACCCCTAGCCCCTCTCCCATTAAGGGAGAGGGGAACTAGAAAACTAATCTTACTCCCCTTCTACCCTCGTGGGAGAAGGGGTTGGGGGATGAGGGGACTATCTTCGCTTTGCGTAAGGTGAGTTGATAATTGCCAAGAAGCGAGTTTGAGCGCAAAGTGCCGAAAGTTATAGCTAACCAGAAGAGAGTTGCGGCGCTCCGCGCCGCAACTCTCTTCTGGTTTTTGATCACTTGGCGAAAGCTATAGAAAATGGCAACGCCATTTTCTAACTTGGTATAAAATGTTAGGACTAATCAATGATTTTGGGGCGCATATCCTGTCTATGAATGACAAAGAACAAATGAACCTGTTTGACTTGACCCCGTCAGAGGTTCCTTTGACAGATCTTCCTCAAGCCGATCGCTCTGCTGAAACTGTAACTGACAAAAAGACTGCGCGCTCTCCCAAAAGCTCTAGCCCTGCGGTATCGACCTCGATTCCAGTAAATGAACAGTTTGCTAGTCTTGATGCATTGCGAGATGCTGCTTGCAACTGTCAAAAATGTCCACTCGCGCCGACTCGTACTAATGTTGTTGTCGAGAGAGGCGATCGCAAGGCAAAAATTTTAATAATCGGTGAAGCGCCTGGCGAACAAGAGGATCTGTCGGGATTACCCTTTGTAGGAAGGTCGGGTCAGCTCTTAGACAAGATCTTGGAATCAGTCGGGTTTGACACTAACAAAGATATCTATGTTTGCAATACGGTCAAATGTCGTCCGCCCAATAATCGCGTCCCCACGGAAATAGAAACTACTACCTGTAAGCCTTACTTACTAGAGCAAATTCGTCTTATTGATCCCAAGATCATTTTGCTAACAGGTGCAACTTCGCTCAAGTCGATCTTGGGTGTGAAGCTGGGAATTACAAAAGTACGTGGGCAATGGTACGAGTGGGAAGGTAGATTGGTGATGCCAATTTTTCATCCTTCCTATTTACTACGCAATCAAAGCCGCGAGCAGGGCAGCCCCAAGTGGCTAACGTGGCAAGATGTTAAAACTATCAAAGCTAAGTATCTAGAAATTATTGGCACTGACAGTGCAGTTGAAGAAGACGAGGAGTTTTAGTGAGTAATTACAGAAAAGACCTTGAAGAAATGGTCGATGTCGCACTGTGGGAATGGTTATCTCCCCATGCAGCGAGAGCAAGAGTAATTTTGGTTGGGGCTAATTTAGATATTGTTGATGTCGGTATTGCTTTGACTGAAGACGATAGCCAATTGGTACAGTCATGGATTGAGGATGGTTGGTTGCGCCATCCATCTGCTGAGGAACTAAGCGCGTGGAATGCTGATAAGGAAAGAAAGTTTACCAGTTTGGTGATTCCGCCCTTTGTGCTGGCGAGGATTTAGATATATTACAGCCTTTCTGAAAGTGTCGCTTCGCGACACTTTCAGAAAGGCTGTAATGCCTCAATAGGCTGCAAAACAAATTCAAACAAAAAAGAGAGCCAAGTGAATAACTTGGCTCTCTTTTTTTATCGGTAACCCAAAGAAAAAGCCTAGGTTACTTTCCCTGTTTCGTTCCTAGGCTTTTTCTTTAGTTCGCTCCTCACACCTCATTAATATACATCTATTCTTTTTAAATGTCTACTAGTTAGCGCGAAAAATTAGATATTTTTTGTACGCCTTTTAGCTCAATCCTCTCTTGGGGTTACTCTTAGCTTGAAAAAGAGTATAAGCCTATTGAGACTTTAGGGAGTACAGATAAATTTTTGAAAGTGCCGCTTCGCGGCACTTTCAAAAATTTATCTGGGTTTTATTACAGCGCTTTGCGCTGTATATGCAAATAAATAATTGATTCTAACTTTTACAAGATAAAGTAATGATGCATTCATGATCGAAGTTTGGGGCTGCTTACTTAACTTAAATCAATTAACTACTAGTATTATGACTCTGACAAATATTTTTCCACAATGTCAAGACTTACAGTCTCAAGTTGAAGTAATCCTCCAGCTTTTACAGCAAGAACCAAATTTACGATCGCAGCAGGATGGCAGTATCGTTCAGGCTTCTCTGAGAAAAGCGATCGCCCCGACTTTTGAGATCGTCTTTGCTGGAGCTTTTAGCGCTGGCAAGTCAATGTTAATTAATGCGCTGTTGGAGCGCGAGTTGCTTTACAGTGCTGAAGGACACGCCACAGGCACAGAATGCAAGATTGCTTTTGCTAAGGCTGGTGAAGAACGAGTGGTTTTGACCTTCTTGAGTGAGGCGGAAGTCCGCGAACAAATTCAAGCTTTATGCCAGTTAATTGGACAGGTTGCACCGAGCAATGTAAATCAAGTCGAAGTGCTAAAACAGTTGCAAACGCTGACGCTGACAGTAATTGAGCAGGAAGGTGGCAAGAGTAAATCTAAACGTGCTAAAGATGCTGATGCTCTAAACCTATTGATTGAAGGATTTATCAATAACCGCGATCGCATTAGTTCAGTTGCTAACTCGACCTACTCGATGGAGCAGTTTGGGTTTGAAAATCTCAAAAAGGCGGCGGACTATGCTAGACGTGGCGCAAATAGCGCTGTCCTCAAGCGCGTGGAATATTATTGCAACCATCCATTATTGCAAGATGGCAATGTGATCATTGACACCCCAGGAATTGATGCTCCTGTTAAGAAAGATGCAGCTTTGACCTTTGATAAAATTGAGCATCCCGACACCTCGGCGGTAGTATTTGTGCTGAAGACAGCAGCAACGGGGGAAATGACTTCTGAGGAGACCGAACTGAGCGAGAAAATGCAGGGTAACGCAGGGATTCGCGATCGCGTGTTTTATGTGTTTAATCGCATTGATGAGACTTGGACAAATGACCAACTGCGCGATCGCCTAAATAATACGATCTCCAGTCAATTTCGCAATAGCTCGAAAATCTATAAAACTAGCGGTTTGCTTGGCTTTTATGGCAGTCAGATTAAAAATACAAGTTCTAGCGATCGCTTTGGTCTGGACTCAGTATTTGCGGAAAGTGTCAAGTCTGTTGGTGGTGATGAAGGGACACCACAGTTTGTCAATGAGTTTAATAGCTATTGCCTAGTTTCTGGCAAGCTTGATATTACTAAGTTCCCTATTCCCTACAGCGTTTTGGAAACGAATGTCAAGAACGAGAAGTATGTACGCTTGCTCAGCAGTTCGGGAACGGGACTAATCAATCAACTGATTAAGGATAGCGGCATCGAAGAGTTTCGCTCGGCGATTACGCGCTATCTGACGACAGAGAAGCGTCCTTTGCTATTTGCCGATCTTGCCGATGATCTGCAACCGATTTGTATTGCCCTGCGTCAGACCTATCTCGAAGCTTGGTTGCAACTTGAGAGTCAACCTCGCGATATTGAGGCAATCAAGTCACAAGAGTTGCAGAAGCTCAGTCACGATCTCAAACAAATTGGCGATCGCCTGTATGAGCATATTGCTCAAGAAGTCAACGAGGCAGTTGCAAGCGATCGTAATGAGTTTTTAGAAGCAGATTACTTGAAACTGAAAACACGGATGGTGAAGCGTTTAGATGAATTGATTGTTAGTTTTTCTGTAGCTGTCGTACATCAACGCGCTCAAGCCAGTCATCGCCGCAACTCCGTTGTACCAGTCATGGGAATCTTGGCTGAAGGTTTCTATTTTTTAGCCAATGAACTAGAAGATGTGTTGGTGGAATGTTCCAAAGAGATCGTTACTAATTTCTTCCAGAATCTAATTGAAAAGATTAAGAAGGCTAATTATTACCTTGAACTTTATCGGTTGCTGGGTAATGACGGCGATACCGAAGCCTATTTGCAAAGTTTGATGGTGAAAGCATCTGAAGCTTTAGTAAATGAAGCTAAGACTGAATGCGATCGCTATGTGCGTGAACGACCCACATTTTATAGCGACCCAATTGGTGGATTTTCGTTGCAACAAGCTTTAGCACAGGCTTGTCGTGGTTATGATTATCAGAGCATGATTGAGTCTGAGCCAGCAATTCGTCAGCTTCTCAAACTGGATTTTGAGTTTAAGATTAAAGACACGGTAGTTCGCACTTTCCGCCAAACAATCAATCAAACTCTAAATACCCATTTGCTCAGTGGGGCATCAAAACAAGCAGATAAAATCTTGCAGCAATATGATCGCGCTCGCGCGTATCTGGCTCAAACCTTGGAAAAAGAGGCTCAATCGAAAGTTGACAATAATCGTCGTTTACAAGGTGAAGTCAAGCAAAATATTGATGCCTACAACGCAGCAGTTTCTAACATTAATAATTGCTTAGAAGCAATGCAGTTGACGCGCAAGAAATTGCCAATTATCAGTGATTCTGATTTATCAGTTGCTGTCGTTGTACCTGATGCGATGCCTGATTTCGTTGATGTTGAAGTGATACCAACAGAGGAATCTACTGAAGAATCGACCGATCTAGCCATCTTATAATCCCAAGAAACCTATAAATGCACAGATCCCTAGATCCCCGATTTTTTCTTGTAAAGCAAAGATTGCCTGTGCTAAGCGTACAAAAAGTCGGGGATCTCCACTTTCTCATACCTATAAGATCGCCAATGTCTGATAAAACACCCCGCATTTCAATTCCGAAAGAAGTTAGAGAGAAGATTTTTGAGCGCAATAATTACCAATGCCAAAGCTGTCTCAAAATTGACCTTACCGCCAAAACATTACAAATCGATCATATTATTCCTCTAGCGCAAACTGGAGAGAATGACATGAGTAATTTACATACCCTTTGTGCGAAATGTAATCGAGAAAAAAGCGCCAAAATTGATATTCGATTTCGGCGGCTCTATTCAGAGTAGACAGTCAAAAGCTGTGGCGCGTGCGCCACAGCTTTTGACTACTTACATTACAGCAAGCTCTAAATTCTCAACATTTTCCATATCATCAGAATTAGGCAACTCGCAGCGATCTTGAAAGACGCTGAGATCGAACCAGAAAGTACTGCCCACACCCACTTCGCTTTTGATATTGACAACGGTGTGATGCTTCTCAATGATATTGCGGACGATTGATAGCCCCAGCCCAGTACCTTCAAGGGTATGCACCTTATCTTCCACACGAAAGAACCGATCAAAAATGCGATCGCAATCTTCCGCAGGAATGCCATAGCCAGTATCCTCAACCTCGACCCGCACATAGTTCACAATGCGATGGGGTTGAGTAGTAGTTTGATCTTGATGGGGGTAGGCGCGGATCGTGACTTTGCCACCTGACTCGGTAAATTTGAGGGCATTGCCAACCAAATTGTATAAAACCTGCAAAATCAGATCGTAGTTACCCCAAATTCTTTCAATACCCATAACTACCTCATGGCTTAGTTCAATCCCCTTAGAAGAAGCATTGAGCTTGTAAGTACGGATGGTCTGCTCGATCGTTTCAGACAAATCGATCGCAGTGAAAAGATACTGACGACCCGACTCTAGGCGCGACAGATCAAGGACATCATTTACTAAACGGGTCAAGCGATCGGTTTCATTATTTGCGGTACCGAGAAATTCTTTTTTCTGATCTTCGCTCAGTTCATCCCCATATTCGTGCAAAGTCTCAATAAATGACTTGATGTTAAATAAAGGTGTACGCAGCTCATGGCTGACATTACTAATAAATCTACTCTGGGCGGCATTTAGCTCAACTTCGCGAGTAATATCTTGGATCGTAATCGCGATTCCTTTCATCGCATTACTCGAACTCAAGACACTCGTAATCCAAATTCTGAAGGCATGGGCGAGTACCGAATCTTTTTCTCCTGAAGCCATAATTCTAAATTCGCCACCTTCACGCTCACCCGTAGCAATCTGCATTAGCGATCGCCCCAAATCGGCACTGAGTCGTTCAGGCAGAATATTTAATATGCTTACACCCTTAATATCATTAGCTTCCCAATCCTGTTCCCAACCCATAATCTTGATCGCCGCAGGATTAGCAAGCACAACTCGCATATCTGAATCAAGCAGCAAAGCTCCATCGGCGATCGTTGAAACTAAGGTTTCTAGCTTTGCCTTTTGAGCCGTGAGTTCCTCAATATTTTGTTCTTCATATTTTTTGAGGCGCTGCGCCATTTCATTAAAGCTGCGGATTAGCTCGCCTAACTCACCGCCAAAGGGCAGATCAATTCGTTGTTTAAAGTTGCCGCTAGTAATATTCTGCACACCCGCCACTAATTCCCTAAGCGGTCTGGTGATTGTCACTGAGTTAGAAGCTGCACCCAAAATCACCATCGCCCAAATTGAAACAAATACCGCAGTTGTGACATCTAGGGTCAAGCTAGAAGAAGCAACGGCTGTGGGATTAGGATTGATCCCGATCGCCACGATCCCCAAAGCCTTACCGTCAGACTGTAAATTTACAAAAATGTCAGTGACTTCGCCCTGCGGTGTGATGTGTTGACGGACTTGAGGGCGATCGGGACGAGATATCGGGTCTTCGGGGAGTTGGATGCGCCGTCTGATACTTAGGGAGTTTTGCACCTCATTGGATGTAAACGGAATACCGTAAAAGATCTCTCCACTAGGATCGGCATAGAGGATGTAACGAATACTAGAACTACTGTCGTAAAATTCTCTCGATAAACGGGTTAACTCTTTTAGATCGTTTTTGGCAACTAAGGGGGCAACATTAGCAGCAAGGAGAAGCCCCAAATCTTTACCAAAGCGCGTATCATTGAGGCGAGCATCAGTCTGAATATCATTTACTGCCCAAAATGTGACGGCGCTCATTAGCAAAGAAACCAGCAAAGTAATCAAAGCCATCAGCTTTGTCTGCAATGAAAACTCTGTCCACCAGCGCTTAGGTATGTTGTAAATTTGAGGCAAAAAGTTCATCGTTTTGTTGGCATTTGTTTGGTTATTTGGATGGCTTTTCGTTTAATATGTGCTATCGAAACGCAAGGATGAGGATCTCAAGATGGATGAGGCTAGCATTATCAGTGCGATACAGGAAGCCCTTAAAGACTATAAGGTAAAAACCCAAATCCGCCGTAAGGACTCTCAGTTGCACGTTCTAGTAACGAGAGACGGGAATGATGAATTTGACTATACATCTCTCTATAGTATTGTGAAGCGCCGTATCGATGAACTAGCGATCGCAGGAGTGCGGGAACTAGTAGTTTACGGGCGGTTGGCTGGTGCAAAGCATCCTGAATGGCAAAAATCTGCTGAAATTAAACCGCCTCTTCCCCTGATAGAGCTAGACCTAGATGAGTTGGAAGACCTCAGCGAAGAACTTGGAAATCTCGCGATCGCCGTTGATGAAGATGAAACTTCGCTCCAATCTGACAATCTAGATATGGAGTTCAATAACGAATATAGCAGTTTCAAAGCTAGCCTTGAAGACGATCTCAGGGCTGCCAGTGGGCTAGCTGACCAAGGGGGAGACAATTTATCTGACTTTGCGAATCTAGAGGATCTGCGTATTGGTCTAAATAATGATCTAGGTACTAATCTAGATTTAGAAGAGATTGACTTGAATAATTTGGCGATCGCCAGTGCTGAGGTAGAAAGCTTTGAAATAATCAGTGCCGCGATCAGCAATATGCAAGGATCTAAGCCAAACAATAGCTCAGAATTTGATTTGAATAGCCCAGATTTTAATAGTTTCTCAGATGGAACTATTGAACCTGATAGCTTACAAGGGTCAGAAACAGCAAAAAATTTGCGAGGTGATGACTTTAGTATTAATGCACCAACTGTCGCGGCTCTCAGACCCCTACCGCCACCACCCACAACGCGGAAGGTTACAACCAAAGTTGCGCCTCAACCTCAGCCCCAATTTCAGCCGATGAAACCAGCAAGCTTCATTCAGATTAATACAGTATCGCTTGCTGTAAGTATGGTCATGGTCTCAGTGTTAGGGCTTTGTGCGTGGCTAGTTTGGGATCGTTCTGTTCAGCAAAAGTATTTAGCTGATGCTCGTGATTTAGAAAATCTCAACCTTGATCCTCAAAAAATCAAGAACCTATCTGTACTAGCAGATACACGCAATAGAATCCAGAGCGCAGTTGCCCAATTAGCCCTGATCCCTAATCGCCCTGCATCACTATATGCAGAAGCTCAAGTCGAGATCAAGAACCTGAAGCCTAAGCTTGAAGTTTTTGATCGTAGGGTTAGCATTGAATATGCCGCAAATAGTAATTTGGAGTTGGCTAAGACTAATACCCTAGATGCAGCCCTAATGGTACAGGGTCCACCTCACACATCCAAAGTCTGGAAGGCTGCACTGGAAAAGCGCCAAGAAGCAATCAAAGCCCTGTCATTAGTTCCACCTGAATCTTCTGTGTATGCCCAAGTGCAAACTCGCCTAAAGACCTATAGTATTGAACTAGTCCAGATCAGCAAGTGGGTTGATATTCAGGTAAGAGCCGAATCTGTAGTAAGTAGTGTTAGTCCTGCGATCGCGGTACAAATACAACAGCTCAAATCCGATCCATCGGGCAAAGAAAATTTTTTAAAGCGCTGCTCGACAATTTTACAGCCAGAGATTGCTAGCACCACTTCTCAAAGATTGGGCTTGACGGTCACTAACTTGACAGGATACTTATGTGCCTATTATTGGGATTCTTAAAATCAATAGTTCGGACATTTTAGGCAGCGATAACGCCATAAGAACAAAGCTTATGGAAGTTGGGATGAGATTTAATGAGAGTAGGCTCCAAGTCTAACAGAGAAATAAAACGCTCCAGCAAATGCCGATTGAGAGCAAGCCTTTTGTAGGAAGCCATTGAGAAAACAAAGGGGAGAGCAGTCTGAGAAGATTGATGAGATTGCCAAGCCTGAAACTTAGCCAGATTAAGAGCAAGTAAACAAGCATTGAAATGAAAATCAAGTTTGGTCAAATCACGGGCTTGACAATCGGCTAAACCTGTAAACTGCTTCGCATCGCGAAAGATGAATTCGATCTGAAATCTAGACCTATAGAAAGTCAAAATATCCCTTGCATCAATGTTGATATCGGTGGAGAACAAAAGTACTCGACCAGTGCGACTGGGGTTACGGGTGTCAAGGAGGTAAGCAAGACGAACTTTTCGTTTCAGACTTAACGACCAGACAACTACTGTGTACAAATGCAGTTTTGGCTCGATTTCAGTCACAAATGTCATGCGCGAAACATCGGTCAAATCTACCTTGCCATCGTACTTACGTTTTCTGCCACGAG
>Ga0136636_10001940_pt1 | contig 12246 bp, 14 predicted proteins | sample AntDrymUQ8522106_2_FD_104653 | JGI IMG/M metagenome (GOLD analysis project Ga0136636, IMG submission 104653) | Polar desert sand microbial communities from Dry Valleys, Antarctica - metaG UQ852 (21.06) | ecosystem: Environmental > Terrestrial > Soil > Desert | place: Antarctica: Dry Valley... | reverse complement strand
CTGATCCGCGCCACAGGTCAGGTCATCGTCGAGAAGAGCAGCGCGGGCATCGAACAAAGTCAGGGAATCGGCCAGATCGGCAATGCGGTGGCGCAGCCCGACCAGGTGGCGCAGCCCGACCAGGTGGCGCAGCAGAACGCCGCGCTCGTGGAAGGGTCGGCCGACACCGCCGAAAGCCTCCCTTGCGCAGTGACCCTGAAGTTGGCGATTTCACACACCACGACATCAACGGCGGTTCCGATCACGCCAAGTACAGTCGCGCCGCGAGGAAGTCGACAAAGGCGCGCACGCTGGCCGGCTGCAGCCGTGAGGACATCACGGCATGCACGGACAACGGCGGCAAGGTCCAACCTTGCAGCACCTGTCGCAGCCGGCCGGCGTTGACCGCGTCGCGCGCAAGCGCATGCGACAGCACCGCGATGCCCAATCCGCGCTCGGCGAGCACCCGCATCAGTCCCTGATTGTTGGTGGCAAAGCGACCACGAACCGTGACCTCCATCGCGGCGCCATCACGCAGCAGGCGCCATCGCGCCTCGCGCCCCGGCGCCGGAAGGTTGAGGCACTCATGCTCGACCAGGTCGGCCGGCTGCTGCGGCTCGCCATGCCGATCCAGGTAGGTCGGGGCAGCGAACAACAGCATCTCGACCGCGCCGATGCGGCGCACGACCAGCTGGTCGCCCTTCACGGCGCCGATGCGGATGGCCACATCGACATGCTCGCCCACCAGATCGCGGTGGCTGGGCGACAGGTCGAGCTCGAGAGTGATGCCCGGATGGCGCCGCGTGAATTCAGGCAGCAGCGGGCCGACATGGTTGACGCCCATGTCGACCGGCATGGACACGCGCACATGTCCGGTCGGGCCTGCGGCGGACTCGCGCAGCGCTTCCTGCGCCAGACGCGCCTGGTCGACCAGATCACCGCAGCGCTCGAAGTAGCGCCGTCCGGCATCGGTCAACTCGACCCGGCGTGTGGTGCGGTCGAACAGCCGCACGCCGAACCTGCGCTCCATCTCGGCAATGCGCCGAGACAGCGTTGCCCCTGGCACAGCGAGGTTCGCGCTGGCCCGGCTGAAGTTGCCCGTGCGCGCCACTTCGACGAACAAGGCCATGTCGCGCAGCGCCGAGAGATCGTCCATCCCGGGGCAGTCTATTCCACGGATGGAAAAGTCTTGTCCGTTCCTGCCGCTACCGAACGCCGGCAAGACAGGTCAGGCTGCAGCCTTTCAACAAGGACCTCGACAATGAAAGCCATTCGCATCCATGCCTACGGCGGGCCTGAGTTGATGCAGCTCGAAGACGCGCCAGTACCCGGCTGCGGCGCTGGCGACCTTCTGGTGCGCGTAGTCGCGGCCGGCATCAACCCGATCGACTGGAAGGTACGCTCCGGGTTGATGGCCGCACAACTGCCCAAGCCGTTCCCGATCACGCTCGGCTCGGACGCGGCGGGCACCGTCGCGGAGATGGGCGGGGCAGTGCGCGGCTTCGAACTTGGCGATGAGGTGTTCTTCTACGCCGAGTTTGCCCGTGGTGGCACCTATGCCGAGTACCTTGCCGTCGAGGCGAGCCAGGTGGCGAAGAAACCCCGCACGGTGTCGTTCTCGACCGCAGCGGCTTTGCCGACCCCTGGCCAGGCAGCCTGGACCGCCTTGATCGACACCGCCAAGATCGAACGCGGCCAACGCGTCTTGGTCCACGGCGGCGCCGGCGCGCTCGGAACGATTGCTGTGCAACTGGCCAAGGAACATGGCGCCCATGTGATCGCCACCGCCAGTGGCGATGGCGTGGCGCTGGTCAAGAGCCTGGGCGCCGACGAAGTGATCGACTACCGCACGCAACGCTTCGAGCAGGTGGCGCACGACATCGACATCGTGCTCGACACGCTGGGCGGGCAGACGCAAGAGGCTTCATGGGCGACGATGCGCAAGGGCGGCATCCTGGTGGCGACCGCGATGCCGCCGTCGCCCGAGCGCGCCGCCACAGCGGGCGTGCGTGCCGCCTTCGTCTTCACGCCGCCGCGCGGCGGCGTGCTTGCGCAACTGGCGCAGCGCGTCGATGACGGGCGCCTCCGCGTCGTGGTCGGCCAGGAGTTCGCGCTTGCCGACGCAGCCCAGGCGCACCGCCTCGGGGAAGGCGGCAAGGCACGAGGAAAGATGATCCTTCACGTCGCCGCACCCGGAAGCTGACAAACCCAGGCGAAGTTGACCAGACTCCGCGTGGCACCTTCACAAACTCTCCACAACCATCCAGAGAAACACCATGAACACAAAGAAATTCGTTCTATCGGTTGGCCTGCAGCCGCAGCTCATCAACTTCGCAGATCCTGCCTACGCCGCCTTTCCCGGCATGACGGCCGAGAAGGTCCAGGGCGGGCTGGAGAAGGACATCGCCGCGCTGAACGCCTTGGGTTACGACGCGAAACTTTGCCTGACCGATTTCGGCGAAACCGCAGAGGACGTGATCCGCGCTGCTCTGCACAAGAGCCGCTATGACTGCGTCGTGATCGGTGCCGGTGTGCGCACCATCGGTAAAAACTTTCTCCTGTTTGAAAAAGTGCTCAACGTGGTCCATGAACATGCACCGCAGGCGCGCATCTGCTTCAACACCGGGCCGTTCGACACGGCGGAAGCGGTGCAGCGATGGTGCCCGGTTGGCTGACCTCTGACTCCCGTGCGCATCGACGCGACGACAAACAGGCTGTCGGCCCCGGTCGGAACTGCGTGATGGAGGTGCCGAGGCTGAGCGACACCGCCGCGCGCGCGGCCGGCCCAGAGGTGCCTCTGGTTGCGGCCGACACCGAACTATTCGAGCACGTCGGCGACGGTGTGACGACCGACGGTGTGACGACCTTTGCGCAGGTGCTGGAATTCCAGTGGTCCACCGATGGGTTCGCACACACGCCAGAGGATGTGCATCAATTCATTCGTGGCGGCGGCATCGTCGAGCCGACGACGGCAGCCGCGCCGCATCAGAGCCTGAGAGTTTTTCGGGCGTGCCCGAACAGCGTGTCAAAGGGCGTCCGATCTAGGCGCAAAGCGCAGCCATAGCCCGGGCTATGGCGAGCATTTGCAACGACGCGCGGGGGCACTTTGGCGTGGTGAGCGGGCATGAACGAAAGACTCATGAGGAAACGCCGGGCCGCTCCCAAGTTTCCTCATCCCCCTTGGGGGGCCTGACGCGCAGCGGCAGGTCTGGGGGCGCTCTCAGGCTCTCAGCCCACGTTGCGCCCCTGCCCGGCCCAGAAGGGCGCGCGCAACGCTTTCTTGTCGATCTTGCCCACCGCAGTGCGCGGCAGGTCGGGCACGAATTGCACCTGCTTGGGCGCGCAGACCCTGCCCTTCCTGTCGCGCACCATGTCGATCAGCAATTCCCCAGGCACCTGCTGGCCGGGCTTGCACACCACCATCGCCGTCACCGCTTCGCCCCACTTGGCGTCGGGCACGCCGATCACCGCCACCATGGCCACCGCCGGGTGGCTGCTGATCACGTCTTCCACATCGCGCGGGTAGACGTTGAAGCCGCCGCTGACGATCATGTCTTTCTTGCGGTCGACGATGTAGAGGTAGCCGCGTGGGTCGGCGCGTGCCATGTCGCCGGTGTGCAGCCAGCCGCTGCGCAAGGTGGCGGCGGTCAGCTCGGGCTGGTTCAGGTAGCCCTCCATCACCTGGCGGCTGCGCACGCACAGCTCGCCCACCGCGCCGGGCGCCACCGGCTGGTCGTCGTCGTCGAGCAGCACCACCTGGCTGCCGCTGGTGGGCAGGCCGCAGCTGCTGAACAGCTCGGGCTGCTGCACGTCATGGTCGCTGCGCTTGAGGAAGCTGACCGGGTAGCCCTCGGTCTGGCCATACAGCTGGGCGAACACCGGGCCGATGCGTTCCAGGCCTTCCACCAGCCGGGTGGGCGACATCGGGCTGGTGCCGTACAGCAGGGTGTGCAGGCTGCTGAGGTCGGTGCGGTCCAGCTCGGGGTGGTCGAGCAGGGTGTAGACCATGGTCGGCACCAGCAGCGTGAGGTTGATGCGCTCCTGCGCGATCAGCGCCAGCACCCGGCCGGGGTTGAAGCCCGACAGCAGCCGCACCGTGCCACCGCGCATCAGCGTGGGTTGCACCACCGTGCCGGCCACATGCGTCATGGGGGCGGCGGCCAGGTAGTGCGGCGTGTCGGGCAGGTCGAAGTCGCTCAGCTTCTCGATCACCATCGCCGCCAGGCCAGCCTGGGTGCGGGCCGCGCCCTTGCTGCGGCCGGTGGTGCCGCCGGTGTAGCTGACGACGGCCAGCGCGCCGGGCTGCGACAGGTCCTGCATGCTGGCGTGGCCGATGCGCTCGGTGGCGCGGGCCAGGCTGCTGCCGAATTCGGCATCGGTCAGGGTGTAGAGCTGCTGCAGCCCCGCATGGCGCGCGGCCAGCGCCTGCGCCCGCTCGCCGAATCCAGTGGCGTCGCAGACCAGCACCTGGGCGCCGAAGTCCTGCAGCTGGAACAGGTGGTCGTCCAGGCTGCCCAGCTGGTGCAGCGCGGTGGTGACCATGCCGCTGGCAATGGCAGCCTGGCCGGCGCACCAGGCCTGCACCTGGTTGGCCGCCAGGATGGCCACGCGGTTGCCCGGCCCGAGGCCGGCGGCTGCGAACACCGCCTGCATGCGGCCGATGGTCTCGGCGGTGGCGCGGTAGCTCAGGTCGCCCGCGTCCCAGCGGAAGGCGGTGCGCCCGGGGTGGCGCTGCAGCGCGCGCAGCAGCAGTGCGCTGGCGGTCGGGCCGGCCTGACAGGAGTGCATGGTGTGCCTTTCAGCTCAAGCAAGCGCTTTGTGGAACTCTTGTTCAACCTGGGCGACCATCGCCTCGACGGTCTGCACCTGGCGCACACCGCTCACGCTGTGGCCCGCACTCCAGATGTCTTTCCAGCGCTTGGGGCCGTCGGCGGTATTGCCGTGCGATGTGCCGCCGAACATCTGGGCCGCAGTGTTGGGGGTGACGGTCTCGTCCAGCGTGACCGGGTCCAGCCCGGCGCGGCGGATGGCCGGCAGCAGCATGCTGGTGGGCAGGCCGGTGAAGGCGCGCGTGAGCAGCACGTCGTCGATACCCGACTCGACCAGCATGCTGCGGTAGGCGTCGGGCGCCAGGCTCTCGCGGGTGGCGATGAAGCGCGTGCCCATGTAGGCCAGATCACAGCCCAGCACCTGGGCCGCGCGCAGGGCCACGCCGTCGCTGATGCCGCCGGCCAGCACCAGCGGGCCGTCGTATTCCTGCCGCAGCGCCCGCACGAAGGCCATGCCGTTGAGCCAGCCGGTCTGGCCGCCGGCACCGGCGCTCAGCAGCACCAGGCCGTCGGCGCCGGCGGCAATCGCCTTGCGGGCATGCGCCATGGTGGCCACGTCGGCCAGCACCAGGCAGCCGACGCCGTGCAGCGCCGGCACCGCTGCGGCGGGCGAGCCCACGCTGGTGATCACCAGCTCCACCCGGTGGCGCACCAGGCAGGCCAGATCGTCGGCCATGCGGGGTGACCGCATGATCAGGTTGGGGCAACAGGGCGCGGCCTCTTCGGGCGCGGCGAACAGGCGCTGCTTGATCTCGGTGAGCCACTGGTCCAGTTGCCCGGGGCTGCGCGCGTTCACCGTGGGAAAGGCGCCGATCACGCCGTTGCGACAGGCCGCCACCACCAGGTCGACGCCCGAGACGTTGAGCATCGGCGCGGCGATCAGCGGCAGGCGCAAACGGCGGGTGATGCTGCCAGGCAGGCGGGGGGTCATGTCGGGTTCCTGGCGGTTGATCAGTTGACGTTGCGGCTCTTGCCAGCCCAGAACGGCGCGCGCAGGTCCACCTTCAGCACCTTGCCGGCAGCCGACAGCGGCAGCGCCTCGCGGAACTCGACACTGCGCGGGCACTTGTAGCCGGCGATCAGGGTGCGGCAGTGCGCCTGCAGCTCTGCGGTTGTCAGCACCGCGCCGGGGCGCAGCACCACCACCGCATGCACCCGCTCGCCCCAGCGGTCGTCGGGCACGCCGATCACCGCAGCCATGCCCACCTGTGGCAGCTGGGTGATGGCGTTCTCGACCTCGGCGGAATAGACGTTCTCGCCACCGCTGACGATCATGTCCTTGAGCCGATCGACCACGTAAAAGAAGCCGTCGGCGTCCATGCGGCCGCCGTCGCCGGTGTGCATCCAGCCGCCGCGCAGCGCCTGCGCCGTCTGCTCGGGCTGGCCCCAGTAACCCTGCATCACCAGCGGGCCGCGCACCACGATCTCGCCTACCGTGCCGGGCGGCACAGGCTGGTCGTCGGCATCGACGATGCGCACCTCGGCGATCGGCACGGCGCGGCCCACCGAGCGCAGCCGCTGGCGTTGCAGATCGGCCGGCTGTCCGGGCACATGGCACCAGGCCGGCAGGGCCGTGACCACCGGCGACAGCTCGGTCATGCCGTAGAGCTGGCAGAAGCCGGCCGCCGGCAGCACCTGGCGCGCGCGGGCCAGCAGGGTCTCGTCGATGGGCGAGGCGCCGTAGAGCACCAGCTGCATGCAGCTGGTGTCGAAGCTGCCGAACTGCGGATGCTCGACCAGGCGCTTGAGCATGGTGGGCACCAGGAAGATCTCGCTGCCGCGCTCGTCGGCGATGGCCTGCAGCACCGGCAGCTCGTCGAAGCCGGGCAGGATGACCTGGCGGCACAGCCGCTGGATCAGCTGCAGCGCCAGCGCCATGCCGCCCACATGGAACATCGGCGCGCAGTTGATGCCCACGCTGTCCACCGGCCGGGTGGCCGCCTGGTTGGCGCTCAGCACATTGCTCGCCAGGTTGGCCTGGCTGAGCATCACGCCCTTCGGCCGGCCGGTGGTGCCGCCGGTGTACATCACCGCTGCCAGGTCGTCACCGCTGCGGCGGGCGTCGTCCACCGGCGTGGCCTGCGCCACCAACGCCGGGCCGTCGACGAAGCCGTCGGGCGCCGGGCCGTCGCCCCAGTGCACCAGCTGCTGCAGGCTGCGGCTGTGCATGCCCTGGCCGGCGGCAGTGCGCAGGCCGGCGGCCACGGCATGAAAGTGCCCATCGACCAGCAGGATGCGGGTGTCGCAGTCGTCCAGCGAGTAGGCGACCTCGGCCGCGCTCCAGCGCATGTTGACCGGGTTGATCACGCCGCCGGCCCACCACACGGCATGGAAGTAGACGACGTAGTGGTCGCTGTTCATGCCGAGCATGCCGACCCGGTCACCGGGCTGCAGGCCCAGTTGCTGCAGCACCGCAGCCAGCCGGGCCACCCGGTCGACAAAGGCCGACCAACTGGTGCGGCGGCCACCGCAAGCCAGGGCTTCGGCCTGCGGGCGTTCGATCAGCGCCTTGTGCAGCGGTTGGGTGAGGTTCATCGTGGGGCGGCCAGGCTGCGGCGTGCGGTGTCCAGGGTGCCGGATCGTAGGCAGCCGCCGCCGGCGGCCTCAATCGTCGCTTCGGACGATGTTGCCGGGACGCTGCCTGTTCGCCGCTGCACGCCCGTCGGCATGGCCACTGCCAGCCAGAGCGCCAGGCTGAACCCTGCCTCGGCCAACACCTGGCCGTTGATGCGCACATCCACCGCATCCGCGCCGGGGTGGTCGCGGCGCGTGGTCACCATCCGCATCGCGTGGCGCCGCACCGAATGGTTCTTGTCGATGTCGATCAGGTGGTTGGCCACGTTGCGCCACACCTGGGTGCCGGCGTGCTCCAGCCAGCCGGCCAGGCAGGCGGCGCTGCTGCGCAGGCCTGGCAGGTCATCGGTGGGCGATGGCCGGCACCGCAGTGGCGTCGATCGGGTCCTTGAGTGGCTCGGCCATGCTGCAGTGTGGCGCAGAGTGCCCGCGCCCTTTTCATCCTGCGGCAACAGCATGGTGCTGGCCATGCCTGTCGCCGGCCGCAGCCCGCCAGGTGCGCGACCGCACAGACCGGGACTGTTCCGATGGCTATCTTGACCACCGGGTAGCGGCCGCGCCGCCCCATGCGTTCCAACAACCATTGAGGTACCGCGATGAACAAGGACCAGGTCAAGGGCACTGTCAAGGAAATGGCAGGCAAGGTGCAGGCGCAAGCCGGCAAGGTCGTCGGAAGCACGGAGCAACAGGTCAAGGGACACATTCGGGAAGCCGAAGGCAAGGCGCAGAATGTCGTCGGCGACGCGAAGAAATTGGTCAAGGACGCGACACAAAAGCCTTGACGGGCAGACCACGGATCAGCCCGTCGGGCACGGGATGATCCGGCCCCCGAGCACCATGCACGTCGAACGCCGGCGGTCGTCCGGCGAAGAGGCGGCCAACGCAGTCGAACATGGGCTGGGCGCGCCTGTAGCCACCGAGGCCGTCGCCATTCTGGGGCGTGCGTCGACACATGGCAGCCGCAAAGCATAGGAACCCTGCGACATGACGTCGGTCCGCGTCGCAGCCATCCTGCTGCTCCCTCTGCTGCTTGCGCTGGGGGGCTGCGCCAGCCTGTTGCCTGCAGCCACCAGCGACGCCAGTTCATCCTTCCAGTCGTTCAAGCAAGCCAAAGCGGCCTTCGAGCGCATCGAACCGCTCAAGACACCGGCGAGCGCGTTGAAGCTGATCGGATTCGACACCGAAGGCATCCAGAACGTCAGACTGATCCCCTATCCAGATCTGGTGTCGCGGCTGGCGCCGAACGCGAGCATCGCGATGGCCGACCTCGACCCAGGCATCCGTGACTGCATCCAGGCCCGCATGGCCTGCATTGCCTACGAGTTCCACTTCGCCCGCGAGTCACGCGAGCGCAAGGGCAACTTCATGCTCGATTTCCTGAATTTCAAACGGACGACCTGGGTGCGCAGCTGGCGATTCGACGCCCTGGTGGTGGTCAGCGGCGGCGTCGTGCTGTTCCGCAACTTCGGCGGAGAACCAGACAACGAGCGCATCGAGCACCAGGTCAATCCGCTGGGCCCACTGCAGTCGGGCGGCGAGTCCTTGGCAGGGCAGATGTTGCGCTAGCAGCGCCCCGCACGCACGCGGCACCGAAAGTTGACGGAGATCAACGGTGCGTCAAGCACGACAGGCTGTGTCAAAGGGCGTCCTGCCCGGCTGGAGATAATTCTGCTGGCGCGCTGGACTCGTCGGGCATCGCGTCATGGTTCCCGTCTCGACACCAGTGAGAGCGCAATGACTGCAGCCCAAACCCAAGCCCTCCGATGCGCGCACGCGCAGGACGGTCCGCTGACCGATTCGCGCCATGAACTCACGCTGCACATCGGCAGCGACGAACCCCTCGGCGCCCGGCGCAACCGGCTGCTGGCCTGTCTGGCCGAACCGGTCTGGCAACGCTGGCAGGCGCAGCTGGAAGCGGTCGACCTGCCGCTGGGCAAGGTGTTGTGCGAACCCGGTGGCTGCCTGACCCATGTGGTCTTCCCGACCACCGCCATCGTGTCGCTCTTGCACCTGACCGAAAGCGGCAATTCCACCGAGATCGCCATGGTCGGCAATGAAGGCATGGTGGGCACCTGGCTGGTGATGGGCGCGGGCACCACGCACGCCCGGGCGGTCGTGCAGAGCGCGGGGCGCGGCTTCCGCCTGCATGCCGGCGTGTTGATGGAGGACTTCGACCGGGAGGCTGCGGTGATGCATCTGCTGCTTCGCTACACACAGGCATTGCTGACCCAGACCTTCCAGACCGCCGTGTGCAACCGCCACCACGCGCTCGAACAGCGACTGTGCCGCTGGCTGATGCTGAGCCTGGACCGGCTTGCTGGCAACCACATCGCCATGACGCAGGAGTTGATCGCCAACATGCTGGGCGTGCGCCGGGAAGGCGTCACCCAAGCCGCAGTCCGGTTGCAGAAGGCCGGGCTGATCAGCTACCACCGCGGCCACATCGCCGTGCTGGACCGCCAGGGCCTCGAAGCGCACAGTTGCGAGTGCTACCGCGTCGTCAAGACCGAGTACGACCGCCTGCTGCCTGCCCAGATTGCCACCTGACGGCGACGGTGCTGCTTGCGCGGCGGCGGCGCAATCAGGCAGGGCTCAGGCCGGGCTCAGGCCGGGCTCACGACAGCAAGACATGCACAGTGCTGGCCAGCCGGGTCTGCCAGACCGGCAGCGGTGGGCTTAGCGCCGTTCTTCCCTCCTCGGGGGCAGGTGGCGCAAGTCAAATTGGCACAGGGGGAGCGCCAGGACCGTCATGCCGGGCATGAAGTGCCAGGTCTTGAACGCCTAGCGCGGGTCGCTTCCCCTGGGACACAGATCCGTCAGGTTGATGCAGGTGTAGACCGCGACCAGGATCGCCAGCGTCAGCCAGTGCAGGCCGATCCGCCAGGGTTTCGCAGCGGTCAGTCGTGGTCGGGGCCATCACTCCGAGGTCTTGCCGTCGAAGTGTTCGGTGTCGGCCTCGGCATCTGCGCGCGTGTGGTGCACCACGCCATCGCGGTGGTTGGGCGGCGCATAGAGCGTGTAAAGCTTGAGTGGCTCGGTCCCGGTGTTGATGATGTTGTGCCTGGCGCCGGCAGGAACCACCACGGCGAAGCCAGCGCGGATCGCGGTGCGCACGCCGTCCAGCACCGCCTCGCCGCTGCCCTGTTCGACACGGAAGAACTGGTCGAGCTTGTGGACCTCGGCGCCGATCTCTTCCCGGGGCTTCAGCGCCATCACCACCAGCTGGCAATGCCGGGCCGTGTAGAGAACCTGGCGGAAGTCCGCATGCCTGCGCTGTCCGTGCGCTGTCGAACACCACAGCCGGTGGCCGGGCGTCCCCGCGAAGCGTCGCCGCGGGGCGCTAGGGCGAAACCCGCTGCCTGCGCGGCGGTGCGATCATCGCACCGGCGGCGGGCTTCAGCGCGCTGGCGCATCGGGCGCCGCCGCGTCGATCTGCCCGCGCCCATGACCCTGGATGACACCGACCGCCAACCCAGCGCCCTGCTGCGCCGGGGCGCGCGCCTGCCGCTGGCCACGCTGGCCGACAAGCTGCGGGTGCCGCGCGGCACGGTGAGCAACCGCCTGCGCAAGCTGGACGACGCGCCGGTGATCGTCGGTCACACCGTCCATCTCAAGCCCGAAACCAGCATCCTGCTGCCGAGCCACCGGTAGCGGGTTGGAGAACCACCATGCAGATCCTGCACGCCGAAGCCACCCGCGCCGCCCTGCCCTTTGCGCAGCTGATCCCGGCGCTGCGCAGCCTGTTTGCCAGTGGCTGCGAGGTGCCGGCGCGGCATGTGCACAACGTCGCATCGCCCGGCGGCGGCTTCACCTCGCTGATCATGCCGGCCTGGCTGCCGGGCCACTGCTACGGCGTGAAGACGGTCAACGTGGCGCCGCGCAACGCCGCCATCGGCCTGCCCGGGCTGCACAGCACCTACCTGCTCTACAGCGCTGCCACCGGCGCGCCGCTGGCCTGGCTGGACGGCGACCAGATCACCGCCCGGCGCACCGCTGCGGCGTCGGCGCTGGCGGCATCGTTCCTGGCCCGGGCCGACGCGCGCCACCTGCTGCTGGTGGGCGCCGGCCAGGTGGCCCGGCTGCTGCCTGCGGCCTACCGCGTGGTGCGGCCGATCGACCGGGTGACGGTGTGGGCCCGCAGCGCCGATGCCGCCACCGCACTGGCCGACAGCCTGCGCGCCCAGGGCTTCGACGCCCGCGCCAGCACCGACCTGCCCGCCGCCGTGGCGCAGGCCGACGTGGTCAGCTGCGCCACGCTGGCCACCACGCCGCTGGTGCAGGGCGCCTGGCTGCAGCCCGGCAGCCACCTGGACCTGATCGGCAGCTTCACTCCCGCGATGCGCGAGGCCGACGACGCCTGCTTTGCCGGCGCCGCGCTCTACATCGACACCGACGAGGCCCTGGCCAAGAGCGGCGACCTGCTGGGCCCGTTGGGCCGTGGCGTGCTCACCGCCGCCGATGTGCGCGGCACGCTGGCCGGCCTGTCGCGCGGCGAGGTGCCGGGGCGGCAGGTCGCGGCCGAGCGCACGGTGTTCAAGTCGGTGGGTACGGCGCTGGAAGACCTGGCCGCCGCGATGCTGGCATGTGGCCTGAGCACCACGGGCGGGCCGCCGGATGGCGGGCAGCGCGACCAGCGCGACTAGCACCACCAGACCGCAGCCAGCGCGGCGTCAACGGTCCCCGATCCGCCGACGCCCCATCGGGCCCACAGCAGGCCGGCGATGGCGCTCGGCATCGGCGCCATCGCTCGCCAGGGTTTCGAGGATCGGGCATTCCGGCCGGTCATCGCCATGGCAGCTGTGCACCAGGTGTTCGAGCGTCGCCTTCATCGCGAGCAACTCCCGCGCCTTCTGGTCCAACTCAT
>Ga0136636_10001939_pt1 | contig 12250 bp, 13 predicted proteins | sample AntDrymUQ8522106_2_FD_104653 | JGI IMG/M metagenome (GOLD analysis project Ga0136636, IMG submission 104653) | Polar desert sand microbial communities from Dry Valleys, Antarctica - metaG UQ852 (21.06) | ecosystem: Environmental > Terrestrial > Soil > Desert | place: Antarctica: Dry Valley... | reverse complement strand
TACCCCCAAGCTATTTTCACTAGCGGTACTTGCAGCTTCGGCGTTGGCGCTTTCCACGCCTGCTCTGGCTGATTGGAAAACCAAGGAAGTGAAGCATGAAGATCTCGATCTGTCGACAGTCGCAGGCCAAGAACAGTTGATGACCCGCGTAAAAAGCGCGGTAAAGCAGGTTTGCGGCAGCCCGCGCGCGCTAACACTTAACGAGCGGCTGGACGAAAAAAAATGCAAGCAAGCTGCAATGGCAAGTGCAATGCCGAAGGCCGAACAAACCGTCGCCGCCTATTTGGATACGCGACGCATCGCGTCACGTGATACCAAAGCGGTGGTCGGCAACTAAACCGCATTAAAAACAATGGCGGCTCCGGCGTCCGTTTGCCGGGGTCGCTTATTTGCCCGCCAGTCGTTTTACGTCGGCCAAATATTTCCGGCCAATCCGCATCGATATTTCCTCGCCGAGCAGGGCGTGCCAGACGCCACCACCTTCGTGCCGCAATCCGGTAATGAGGTCGCGCCGGACGATATGGCTGCGATGAATTCGTTGAAATTGCTCTGGGTTCAGCCGCTGTTCCAAAGCAGAAATTGTCTGATGCAGAAGATAGCTGCGACCTGTTGTGTGGAGGCGCATATAATCGCGCTCTGCTTCGATGCGTTCAATATCCATTGCAGCGATGCGGATCAATTCGGCGCGATGTGATACCCAAAATTCACTTGCATAGCTTCCATGAGGCTGTGCCGGTATCACGGCGTTTGCAGCCGCTTCTTTGCCAGCCAAAGCACGCGAAATTGCCCTGCCCAAACGATCACTGGACACAGGCTTGAGCACATAGTCTATGACGTCCAAGTCAAATGCTTCAACGGCGAAATTGTCGTAAGCGGTGACTAAGATGATGGCGGGCTTTTTGTCCATTAAACCCAAAGCCCGGGCAGCGTTTATACCGTCCATTTTCGGCATCCCGATATCGAGTAAAATCAAATCGGGTGTTAGCTGTTGGGCAAGACGAAGCGCGGCTACGCCATCATTGGCAGTCCCAACAATTTCGATCGTGGGCAACTCGCTGCACAATATTTCAAGCCGCTCGATTGCCAGCGGTTCATCATCGACAATCATCGTCCGCAGCCGGGTCATGTTTTTAACCTATGGCTCAATGGCAGCGTCAGCGTCGCAACAAATCCGCCAGACGAAATGGCATGCGTATCAAGGCTTGCGGATGATCTGTATCGAGCCTCCAAACGGTCACGGACGTTAGCGAGACCAATTCCGTTGCCGCCAACATGTCCTGCTTCCATCGCTTCGCCATCATCTGCAACGCTCAGCACAATATTATCTCCATCGAGCCTCGCTTTGATAATAATTATGACAGGTCGAGTTGCCCGTGAAACGCCATATTTAATTGCGTTTTCGACAAGCGGTTGAAGGATCAGCGCAGGCACATGTTGGTTCATCAATTCCGGCGGAATATCGATTTCGGTGCGCAGCCGTTTCGGATAGCGCACACCTTCAATTTCCAAATAGAGGCGTTGCAGGTCCACCTCTTCCTCAAGCGTGACGTCCTCAAGTGGATCGGATGACAGGCTGGTACGATAAAAGTTCGATAGATTCTGGATCATCGATTCCGCTTCCGTGGGCTTGCCGGCAATAACAAGGCTAGAAAGCGAGTTCAGCGTATTGAACAAAAAATGCGGATTGACCTGATAGCGGAGCGAACGCAGTTCGGCATCTTGCGCCGCTTGGGCAAATCGGGAGGTTTTACGTTCCGCCTCTCGCACTTCGCGCGCATAGCCGATGGCGACATAAAGTGAGGCCCAGGCTATCAAAAAGAAATAATGCGTGACCGATATATCGGCAATCTCTTGCCAAAAGGACAGGCCTAGCTGGGCTTTTAGGTCTTCCACAGTTTTGCCAATACTGGGATCTTTGAACAGGCTGATCGGGTCGTAAAGGTTGAAAATATAGAAATTGGCAGACGCGAGGAGCAACGCACATGGCAACGCACCGACAAATGCCATGCTGACCCGGAAGCCCAAAGAACGCCGGTCTGCCAAGCGCAAACCCATATACAACAGCCAGGTAACGAAAACACCGACGACCGCGACCATCAAGCGGCGTTCGAAGAGCGTCGCCTGCGATGGGAAATCCAGCAGCGCCGCGCGCAAGGACAGTATCAACGCATAAAATGCCCAAAAGCCGACGATTGTCAGCAAGGCCATTTGCTGACCAACCAGTGCTTTTCGAGGTTGAGCGAAATACATATGTTTTACATAGCGCATTCTGGTCTGGTTGCACCATCCGCGCAGTCCCTTGTCGAAACACCCGCTGAGTTGGTCGAAACTTTTACAGCTAGCCGCTTTGTCAACCGTTCGTTAACCATGTTGCTGCGATGATGCAGGTCTGTGGTAACAGGGGATTGATACCATGACGAGAAACAACAATGATGGACCAGGGCTGCTGACCTTGGCAGAAATTAAAGAATTTGCGAGCTTCAGCGCCGCGACGCAGCGCTATATTCGCCGCTCTCTGGATGTCGCGTTTGATCGTAAAGATACTATCCTGTTGTGGTCACGCGATGCAGTAGAAGCGTCGACCATCGAAGCGCAGCATATATTTTACGACAAGCTGCCGGAAATCCGCGCGTTGGTTCCCGACTCCAGTTCAATCGAAGACGCAGAGCCATTTCTGGCGCAGCTCGTTACCGTATCCGCGTTCGATTTAGGACAAGGACGCATTGACAATTTTGCGGCCTATCGTTTTCTATATGAACGGTTGATCGGCGCCGATGCGCGGCCTTGGTTGCCAGCGGCCTTTTGTGCGGCGGCCTCAATGCCGCACCTGCAGCCAGAGAAACGCAAAATGTTGCTGCAGTCTATTAGCGAAGCCGCTGCGACCGCACCGGGTTGGTCAAAACGTCAGCCCAGTTTTTACCCAGAATGGGTGGAAAAGGTCGAAGCCGGCAATAGCGCTGCGCGTTAAACCGCTGTTCGTCGGTATCTGAAATACCAGACTTCATGCCCCTGCGCGCGTGCTTTCGCTTCATAGCGCGTTTCGGGCCAACCGCCCGGGCGGGTCTGGAAGTCGACGGCCTTTTCACATAACCAATCGAACTGATGGCGATGGCGCTGCATGACCATCAGCGCATGCCGCAAATAAACAGGATGATCGGTGCCGAAGCGGAATTCCCCGCCGGGCTTTAGCTTGGCTGCGATCAGGTCGATCGGGCCATCGTTCATCATACGCCGTTTGATGTGCCGCGCTTTTGGCCACGGGTCCGGATGAAGCAGGTAAACGAAGCTGAGTGAACCATCCCGAACACGCCGCAACATTTCGAGCGCATCGCCCATGTGGAGCCGGACATTGGCCAGGGCTTTTTCACGTATTTGGGGCAACGCCATCGCAACGCCGTTCAAATAGGGCTCGCAACCTATAAACCCGTGATCAGGTAGCATATCGGCGCGGTAGGCCAGATGTTCGCCGCCGCCAAAGCCGATTTCAAAATGCATCGCACGTTCGTCGCCGAACAGGCTTTGCGATGACAACTCGCCTGAATCAGCAATGCTGATTTGCGGCAGCAGGCTTCCAATCAATTCCGCCTGCTCGCCGCTCAGGCGTTTGCCTTTTGATCGGCCATACAGCCTGTTAAGGGTCGTCGGGTCTGACATGCGAGGCCGTTATCGCCTCGCATGCTTTAGAGCAAGCCTCAGAGCGCAGCCTTCAGCGCGTCGACCAGATCCAGCCGCTCCCAAGGGAAAAAGTCGCCTTCTGCCTTTTGACCGAAATGGCCGTATGCAGCAGTCTTGCGGTATATCGGCTTGTTAAGACCCAAATGCGTGCGGATTCCGCGCGGGGTCAGGCCGCCTAAGGCTTCGATGTTCATGATTGCGGCTTCGATCTGGTCGTCGCCGACCGTACCTGTTTCGTGGGTGTCGACATAAAGCGACAATGGCTTCGAAACACCAATCGCATAAGCCAACTGAATGGTGCAGCGTGTTGCAAGGCCAGCAGCAACGATATTCTTCGCCAGATATCGCGTGATATAGGCCGCCGAACGGTCGACCTTCGTCGGGTCCTTGCCCGAAAACGCGCCGCCGCCATGCGGAGCTGCACCGCCGTACGTGTCCACAATTATCTTGCGCCCAGTAAGGCCAGCGTCGCCGTCAGGGCCGCCAATTTCGAAGCTTCCTGTAGGATTAATATGATAAACCGTGTCGGTCAGGAGGTTCGCTGGCAGGATATCAGCCACCACCTTTTTGACATAGGCATGAAGTGCTGCTTCGTTTTCGCCGGTATCGTAGCCTGGCGCGTGCTGGGTCGAGACCACGATCGCCGTTGCCGCGACAGGAACGCTGCCTTCGTAGCGCAGCGTGACCTGACTCTTGGCATCGGGCTCAAGGAAGGGGGCAGCGCCGGAGTGACGGTCAGCGGCCATCTGTTCGAGGATTTTGTGGCTATAATAGAGCGTCGCTGGCATCAAATCAGGGGTTTCGTCCGTTGCATAACCGAACATGATGCCTTGGTCGCCAGCGCCTTCATCCTTGTTGCCGCTCGCATCGACGCCCTGCGCGATATGCGCCGACTGGCCATGGAGATTGTTCATGAAAGTCAAAGTTTCATGATGGAAGCCCGACTGTTCATAGCCGATTTCCTTGACCGTGCGGCGGACAGTTGCTTCGATTTCTTCCTTCGCGCCCGGTGCCCATTCGCCATTTTCATACACGCCCTTGCAGCGGATCTCACCGGCGAGCACGACTAACTGCGTCGTGGTCAGCGTTTCGCAGGCAATACGCGCTTCGGGGTCTTTCGACAGAAAGAGATCGACGATGGCATCGGAAATCTGGTCCGAAACCTTGTCTGGGTGGCCTTCGGAAACAGATTCGGAGGTGAAGAGATAGTCGTGACGCATGGTTTTTCCAGTATATGGTTGCTGTGTCTGCGTATAAAGAATTCTTTATATCGGGGAGCGCCCTAGCGGGAAGCTTTGCCGCGAGCAAGTATTAACAGAGCGCCAGCAATCAACAGAAGTGCAAATCCCAACGGGACGATATTGCCATATCGCGCAAAAAACGTTGGCGCTTTTGCAGCCGGTAGGCGCGCGTCAATTCGGCCTGCTTTGCCAAGCGGGAGGCTCTTTACAATTTGACCGTCGGCGTCGATGACCGCGCTGATCCCAGTCGGCGTCGAACGAACTATTGGCAAGCCTTCCTCAATCGCCCGCAACCGCGCTTGGGCCAAATGTTGAGGCGGGCCAATCGTGCCGAACCACGCGTCGTTCGAAGGATTGAAGATGAAATCAGGCCGATTCTTGCGGTCCACAACCTGACCGGAAAAGATTATCTCATAGCAGATTTGCATGCCAATTTTTACTGGTTTGCCATTAAGCGCAACAGTCAGCGTCTGCGCGCCCGGTCCTGGCCAGAAATCGAGGTCGCCCGGAACCAGCCGCGCCAGCCCCAATGACCGCAACAACCAGGGCATCGGCAGATATTCGCCATAAGGCACCAAATGCGCCTTGTCATAATGGCCAAGCAATTTGCCATTGGCGTCGAGCGCGGTCACGCTGTTGCGTGCGGCGACCAGCTGGCCTTTATCGATTACCAGACGGTTTGCTCCGGTCAGCAATATGTCGCCTTTACCCATCAGGGTGGTCAGCCGCTTGCGCGCACCTGCGGCGCTCTCGCCCGACTGGAAATGGTAATAGCGGTAGGGGTAGCCGTCCTCGAGATAGTCTGGAATCGCGGCCTCGGGCCAGAACAACAGGCGGGGGCCTTTGCCGGGCAACGGGCGGCTATTCATGGCCAATTTGGCAAAATTGATTGCGTCATAGCCCGGCGCATATTTATCGGCTTGGGAGATATTGGGTTGGGCAATGGTGAGTTCGATAGGTTGCGCGTTTGCATCGGCGCTACGATAATAGCCACCAAACATCGACAGTCGGCCGACTATTCCGACCGTCGCGAGTGCAAAGAGCAGCGCGCCGCCTATAAAATAGCCGGCCCAGCCGCCACTTTCTCGTTCAATAGACGGTGCCCGTGTCCAGAGCGACGCGAATTTCAACAAGCCCCCCGCAACAAGAATGATGACCCCCGAAAGGCCATAGGTCCCAAGCGCGCTTGCGGGCTGCGCCAGAAATGGCAAGGCGACGGTGATGACGCTGAGTGGATTCCAGACATACCCGGTAAACACCCAGCTACGCAGCCATTCAGTGATGATCCAAAGTCCGGCGAAGGCGAGGATGAGAGGGACGGAAACGCCAAAACGCGCAGTATCTTGAACGAAAGAATTCTTTTGGCGCGCCAGCCACCACGCCCCCCACGCCGCCAATGCCGGATAAACTGCCAGATATAACGCAAGGGCGACCACCGCCACATAGCCGAGCCAAATCGGCATCGCTGCCTGAAAGGTAAAAGCGACCGCGATCCACTGATTTCCGAACGCAAAATGTCCGACACCGAACAGCCAGCCGATGAAGAACGCGCACTTGGAATTACTAGCGTGTGCGATCAAATGGATCAGCAACGCAAAGCAAATTAAAGTGAGCGGCCAAAGACCCCAAGGCTCGAACCCGGTGGCCGAAACCGCGCCTGCGATAAGCGCTGTCCAGCGTGGATAATTTTGGAAAATAGCGGGGACCTTATGCACGGCGCAGTCTTTGCCTGCGCTATGTGACAAATGCAATCAACCAAACTTCATGTTGCTTGCGGTTCAGGCTGTCGCTGCTAATCCATATTCATGCTTATATACGCCCTCGCGCTTGCCGCCCCGACCGCCCTTACCGAAGCGCATCAGCGCGATATCAACTGTGTTGTTGAAATCGCCGTCCTTGCCAATGCGCAAAAGCGTGGCTTGGTTTCAGGTACAGATGTTCAGGCCAACGGTCGGCGCTGGGCGGGTATTGTCGGCGACCGCATTATGTTTGAAACCGGGCAGCCGCGCGAGCTGGTGGCCGTCGCGATGAACGAAGCGGCAACGGCGCGCGCGGCGCGAACCGACAATGCTGCGGCTCTTTCGGCTTGTTCAAAACAAATGAACAATGAACTCGCAATCGCCGATGCCGCAGAGGCACCATTGCCCAAGCCGTTGACCCGCAAATGACGCTTCGTCCTTTCCACCTCGCATTCCCTGTGCATGATCTGGCGGCAGCGCGGGTTTTTTACGGCGGAGTGATCGGCTGCACCGAGGGACGGTCATCGGATCATTGGATCGATTTTGACTTTTATGGTCACCAGATCGTCGCGCATCTCGATGCTTCCGCGCGCGCGGTTACGGCACATAATCCGGTTGATGGCCATGATGTGCCAGTCCCGCATTTTGGTATCGTCCTGACCATGAAGCAATGGGAAGACCTCGCGCAAACGTTGAAGGCGGCAGGGACGATATTCGGTATCGAGCCACATATCCGCTTCAAGGGCGAAGTTGGCGAACAGGCAACGATGTTTTTCTACGACCCAAGCGGCAACGCTCTGGAGTTCAAGGCTTTTGCCGACGACGGTCAGCTATTCGCCACCTGATTATTGCTCAACCAGCGGTTCGACTTGCGGTGTATCCAGTGATGGTGGCACAGGCTGCGGCTGCGGCACGTAATTTGATGAGCCGCCTTGTTCGATGTTCATACTCGGCTCGCCCATTATCAGCTGCACATCCTCCTCGATAATTTCACCGTCGGGATTTTGCGGGTCGGCGCCCGGGTCTTCGGCACTTTCTTCGACAGGCGCTGCGGCTGTTGCTGGGGCCGGCTTCGCGGACGTGTCTTCAGCCTCAGTAGGGGCGGCGACATTTTGCGATTCGGCATAATAGCGCGCGGACATGATGACCAACGCAGCGACGGTTATTGTGGTGATAAATTTGATGATGTTGCGCGAGCTGTTATCCATAATGGCGGTCTAACGCCTTTCGATTAACGGAAAACTAAACCGGCCTGCCAAGCTGCTCCATCGATTTCGCGCCCGAACATTTGTCGCTTTTGTCCGCGCCGCCGCCTGCGAGCATCGTGAAAGCGATAAACCCGCCAACCACTGCGACCAGAAACGCCGCCGTCACCCATGCGAGATATTTGTCGATAAATGCCTTTATCGGCCGCCCGAATTTCCAGAACAGAAAGCCGACCAGCATGAATTGGAACGCGCGCGAGAGCACGCTTGCCCAGATGAAGGTGAACAGGTCCATATGGATGAACCCGGCGGTCAGCGTGAGTAGTTTGAACGGGATCGGGGTTGCGCCCTTGATCAGGATGATCTCCGCGCCGAATTCGCGCAAGTAACAAGCCGCGGCAGGGAAACTGTCCCATAATCCAAGCGTTTTGAGCAGCGAAACGCCGACGGTTTCATAAGCAAAGAATCCGATTGCATAGCCGAACAATCCGCCCAACACCGAGGCGATTGTGCAGGTTAAACCATAGCGCAACGCCTTGTCCGGCCGCGCGAGGCACATCAAGCCAAGCAGCGGATGCGGCGGGATCGGAAAGAAACTCGATTCAACGAAGGAAAACAGGAAAAGCCAGCGCTCGGCATGGGCATGGCCCGCCTTTTCCATCATCCATTCATAGAGGCGCTTTAGCATGCGCGGCGAGGTAGAAGGCCTCGCTAATTTTGTCCAAAGCTTTTCGAGTCACCCTTACGCTTTTTGCTTCGCGGCGACGCGAATATCTTGTGCGGCATCGCGCGCGGGCGCGAACAAGAAGAAACCGGTAATGATAATCGCCATCACCAGCAGAATTTTTAGGATATCGCGCAAATCCTGCGACCGAAGCTCACGCTTTGCGCGATTACGCGGTGGTAATGGTTCGCCGGCAATGTCCGATATTGTCGCCATGATTTGCTCCCTTCATCTGGGGGCAAAACACATCAGGCCGCGGGTTGTTCCGACACCTCATTTTTCGCGGCAGGGGCTATCCCCATGACGCGGCCATAAGCCCAGCCGATACCGATCAGCGCGATGCCGAGGCCGAGGAAGGACAGGATGCGCAGCAATCCGGTAAGGGCCGCAGCATCGTTCAGGAACACCTTGAAGGTCACTACGGTGAGCAGCGAAAGTCCCGCCACGCGGAGTAGTTTTGCCTGACGCGTTATACCGAGCGCGAGCCAACCAATGGCCAGCGCCATCAGGCCAGCCGAATAGAGATAATTTTCTCCGGTATCGATATTGGCGCCCGACACCAGATTGCCTTGCACGGCCTGACGGATGGTCGCCAGCACGGTGATTATCATCGCTCCAAGCGAAAGGCCGAGCGCGAGCAAAACCAATCGCACCGGCACATGAAGCGCCAAAAGCCATAGCCATAGCGCGACAAGCGCCAGATGTCCGGTCAACAGATTGGCCACCGGGACTGGCCCGACGACTTGCGGGTCCATGACAGGATTGTGAACCAGAAGGTCGAACCATATGAAGCGGAACAGCGCGATAGCGGACAATATCCAGCCTGCCTTGGCGAGTGATGGCCAATCGGCGCGTTTCTTCGCCTCGATCAGCGCGAGCCAGCCAACGGCGAACAATATTTGCGTAAACACCGCGCGCTCGGCAAAGCCAAGCCGGATGAAATCGGACGGCGAAACTATTGCTGCGACCTGTTTGGCGAGCAGCCAGAGGAATGCCGCAACGCCGGCGCCGCCAACGATGAGCACCAAGGCTCGGGTGCGCCGTCCGGTCGCAAATAGTGGCAGCCAGCTAATCGCGCCAATCAGCAGTGCCGGAGCCAGCGTGGCGCGAGCCGCGTCACGAATGAGGGGCAGGCGGTCGAAATAGGCACCAGTGCCTGACAAAGATTCACCAATCGCGTTGAAGAACTGCCATGAAAAGCCGCTGATCAGGATCATCGCGACGCCCAAGGGTACCCATACCAGTCGCCTTTCCCAGTTGCCGCCGGTGACCCTTGCCCACGCCGCGACGCCGAGCGCGATAAGTGCAGAGTAGCTTCCCGCCCAATCCTCATCAATGAACAGGATCGCCGCCACCCAAAGCATCAGCGCCGCAGTGCCGGTTGCCCAAGGCTGAGCGGCAGAACTGCGTTTTTGCACATGCCACTGATATGCCGTCACTGCAGCAGGCGTTGCGGTAAGGAACGCCAGACCACCCCAAAGATTCTGATTCTCCAAATTATGCGACAAGGCGGCGGTGAACCAACAAAGAATCGGCGCGGCCAAGGCAATAATCGCCCAATAAGTTGCGGCGTCTTCGGATTGCCGTGCGCGGACATGGCTTGCGATACCGAACAACGCTGCGATGGCGAGCGTGATTGCGATGTTAGTCGGGCTGGCCCCCATTTCGTTCCATGCCGGACTGAGCGGGCTCAAGGCAATGAGCAGCGCGCCACCCACGAGCGGCAACAGCGATCTGTCCCGCCACGCCAGCGTTATGGCGAGCGCGGACAGCGCGAAATAGAATACCCATGCCACGCTCGAGAACTGGGCTTTGGGCACCAGCAACGCTAGTTGCACCAGCGCCAGCACCATCGGTGCGTAACGCGCAAGCTGCATCCAGATGCCGTTGCCTGCCTCGAACCTTTTAGCCGCAAGCAGCGCGCCGCCGCCGGTGATTGCGATAAATCCGCCGAGCAGCGCAAGATCGCTATTCGCGCTCGCCAGCATCGCCAAGCTCCAAGCAAGTCCGCCGCCGCTTGCCAGCACCAGCAGCCAGAGCCAGCGCCGCCAGAGGGCTAATCCAAACAAGGCGGCGATGAACACCGCAAGATAAAGTAACAACGTCGGTAGATTGCTCGCACCCATGCCCGCGACCCACGGCGCTGCGAATCCGCCGATCAGGCCCATCAACGCGGTAGGGGGGCCATGGCGTAGCGCGAGCGCGAAAGCGATTGCTGTGGTCAGGACAACCAGCACGAACGCCGTGCCGACGCCGACCAGCCCGTAAATTTCGGCGGCCATATAAAGCGTGCCGTATAATGTGGCGACACCGGCCCCTGCGAGACTTTGTCCGACACGCGGATCGGCGGTGAAGCTTGCGCCGATTTTGGGGAGCCTGCCCCCGAGTTCGCTCATCGCGATCATCGCAAACGCGAAAATCGTTGCGGTAATCGACCGCGCGCCGGGGCCGAATAGTCCGGCTTCTATCGTGTAGCGGACGAGAAAGAAGCCAGCAAAAACCAGCGATATACCGCCGACCCAAATCGGCAGCTTGCCGCCGACGAGGCTTTCGAAGCTCAAATCCGCGAACGGCGATTTGCGCGGGGGTTTTGGTTCGGGTTCAGGTTCGAGCGAGCGTTGGGCTTTGGTTGTCGGCACGGTCGCGACTGTTGCGGCGCTTCGCACCTTCGCCATCACGCGCGGCGGGGCTTCCGGTAACAGCGGTTCGGTCGCACCTGCCGAAGGTTGCGCTCCCGCGCTCATCCGGCCTTCAAGTTCCTCAACCCGGCGGTGCAGATATTTGAGATCCGCACGTGTCAGGTGCAGCATCAGCCCAAGGCCGAGTAAGCCAATGAAAAGCAGTATTTCGGCCAAAATGCCCTCTTGAATATTTGCGTGCTCGTTATGGCGCGCTTTTCAAAGGGGGCAAAGCGGGAATTAGTCCGCAGCGTCGGTGCGCCCTGTCAACATCGCTGCGATATCGGGGATCGGGCGGTTGGTCATTTCCTTGGGGAGTTCCATGATGATGCGCTTTTCGACCTCTGTGTGCAGATGTTTGCGCAATTCGCCCAAGGTCTTGGGCGGCGCGATAATCACCAAAGCCTCGAAATCGCCCGCCAGCGCGCGCATGCGCAATTGGTCGGCAGCATCGGCGGCATGGCGGTTTTCATCAAGCTGTTGATAATCGCCTTCGTGAACCGAAGCCCCGCCGCGGCCGCCGGTCGCTGCAGTGCCGTCCTGGTCGTCGCGCTGATGTTGGGCTTCGCTGACAAGGTCGAGGTTCCCGCCTTGTCCCTGATTACGAAGAAAAAGCATTGTCGAACCATCGACGACCAGGATGAGGGCGTTATGTGGGATATTCATCCACACAAAACAAAAAAGGCCGCGCGAGGTTCCGGGTTGGGGGTAAGAAATCTGCACGCGGCCAAGTGGGACTAAATGGGGATTGCCTTATTCGACTATCTTCTCGGCAGCTTTTTCGACCGCGTTGCCCGCTTTTTCAGCAGCGGCACCGACATTGTCGGCGGCTTCGGCCACGGCATCATCCTTGCGTACTTCGCTGTCGCTGTTGGCGAACAGGAAATACGCGCCGACCGCGAGCGCGAACAGCAGCAATATGGCGATCATGCCGCCAAAGCCGCCGCCTGACTTTTCAGGCGCCGTGTTGACGGTAACCGCGGCGGGG
>Ga0136636_10001938_pt1 | contig 12257 bp, 8 predicted proteins | sample AntDrymUQ8522106_2_FD_104653 | JGI IMG/M metagenome (GOLD analysis project Ga0136636, IMG submission 104653) | Polar desert sand microbial communities from Dry Valleys, Antarctica - metaG UQ852 (21.06) | ecosystem: Environmental > Terrestrial > Soil > Desert | place: Antarctica: Dry Valley... | reverse complement strand
TGCGGCTGCTTGGCGTGCGCTGGCCCTGGCCGCAGGTTTGGCTGTTGGCCTGTGCGGTGGTGGTGCTGGTGGACCCTTGGGCGCTGTTGCAGGCTGGCTTCTGGCTGAGTTTTGTCGCGGTGGGGGTGCTGTTTGCGACAGACTCAGAAGTGTTCAATCACAACAAGACAACGCTTGGCGGCCGATTGCTTGCCATCTTTCGGGAGCAATGGGTGATCACCCTGGCGCTAACGCCGCTGACCCTGCTGTTATTTGGCCAGGTGTCGCTGGTGGGGTTGCTGGCCAACGCCCTGGCGATTCCGTGGGTGACCTTGTTGGTCACGCCGCTTGCCATGCTGGGAGGCTTGTGGCCCGCGATATGGGGTCTAGCGGCTTGGACCATTGACGTGTTGGGCTGGTTTTTGGCCTGGCTAGCAGCTTGGCCGTGGGCCACGGTGTCAAGCGCTCAGGCCCCGGTGTGGGCCGGTGCTGCAGGCGTGTTGGGTGGGGTCTTGCTGGCCATGCGTTGGCCCTTGCGCTGGCGTTTGATGGGCGTGCCACTGCTGCTGCCGGTGCTTTTTTGGCAGGTTCCGCTGCCAGCAGTGGGTCAGTTTGAACTGCTGGCAGCAGACATTGGCCAAGGCAATGCGGTATTGCTGCGCACGGCCAACCATGCCTTGCTGTTTGATGCAGGCCCGCGCTTCAGCCGTGAGAGTGACGCCGGCAACCGCGTGTTGGTGCCTTTGTTGCGCGCCCTGGACGTGCCGCTTGACATGCTGGTGCTGAGCCACAGCGACAGTGACCACACCGGTGGGGCACAGGCCGTGCTGACCATGCAGGCCCACGCCACCTTGCTCAGTTCGATCGAACCGGAAAACCCGCTGCAAGCCTTGCGCAGCGCGACCCGTTGCACCGCCGGCCAGCACTGGCAGTGGGACGGTGTGAACTTCGAGGTGTTGCACCCGCAGGTGAACGATTACGACAGCCGTCACAAAACCAACAGCATGAGTTGCACCCTGCGCATTTCCAATGGCACGCGAACCGTTTTGCTGGCAGGTGACATTGAACAAGCGCAAGAGGCGCAGTTGGTGGCATCGGGGGGTGACCTGCGTGCCGATGTGCTGTTGGTACCGCATCATGGCAGCAAAACCTCCAGCAGCACAGCCTTTCTGGACGCGGTGCAGCCTCGTTTTGCGCTGGTCCAGGCCGGCTACAGAAACCGCTTTGGTCACCCGGCCAGCCCTGTTTTGGTGCGTTACGCTGAACGCCATGTCAAGGTGGTGGATACGCCCCGTTGTGGTGCGGCACGCTGGCAGTCCTGGCGCCCGGATGTAGTGCAGTGTGAGCGCGACGTGCAGCGGCGCTATTGGCATCATCAGGTTCCTTGAATTCTGAATACCAACTTATGGGGTCCGACTTCCGGTTCAAACTTCCCGATTCAAACTTCCTTTCCCCCACTCTATCCCCCCGCCTTTTCCCGCCCCGCCGGGCGGGAAAGGGAGCTAACAGCCGTATTTGGCCTTGTTCTTTGAGCGAGCATGTACCACGCCACGGCAAACTGGGCAACACGGGACGTCCAAAGTTCGCTCTGATTGACCGCTCGTCAATACTTCTCAGACGTTGTGTTCCTCCAGCTACGACCCCTGCAATGTCCCGTTACCCCTTCGCCATGAACTCGGCCAGTTAAATACAAGGCCCCAAATACGGCTCTTGGCCCCCCTTTCCGCCCCGGCGGGGGTGGAAAGGGGTTGGGGGATAGGGGGGGATTAACGACAAAAAATTTGAATATTTAGAAGCGCCGAACCTTCGGTGTGAAAGGTTTGCGAATAGTGCGGTTTAACCTCCGTGGCAAGGTCGGCAAAGAGCAAAACATGGCCTAAAGCTTGCTATGCTGTATTCAGGAGTAAAAAATGATGCAGAAATTTGACGAGATGTACACCACGCTGCCCTATGAGTTTTTTACGCATGGGGCAAAAATCCGCGACCATTACAAGATTTACGACGAATGGCTGGCACGTCAACCCGGTGACATGATGGCCAAACGGCGCGAAGAGGCCGAAATGATTTTTCGCCGTGTTGGCATCACCTTTGCGGTGTACGGCGAAAAAGACGAGGACGGCGCCGGCACCGAGCGCCTGATTCCATTTGATCTGATTCCCCGCATCATTCCGGCCCATGAGTGGCGCAGCATGGAGCGCGGACTCGAGCAGCGTGTAACGGCACTGAACCGATTCCTGCACGACATTTACCACGACCAGGAGATCCTCAAGGCTGGGCTGATTCCACGCGAGCAGATCGAGCAAAACGCCCAGTTCCGGCCGCAAATGATGGGCATCGACCTGCCCAACAGCGTCTACTCACAAATTGCTGGCATTGACATCGTGCGGGCGCCGGATGCCAAGGGCAATGGTGAGTACTACGTGCTGGAAGACAACCTGCGGGTGCCCAGCGGCGTGAGTTACATGCTGGAAGACCGCAAGATGATGATGCGGCTTTTCCCTGACTTGTTCAGCGCGCACCGCGTGGCGCCGATCGCGCATTACCCCGATTTGTTGCTGGAAACCCTGCGCGAAAGCAGCCCACCGACCACCGCCGAGCCCACCGTGGTGGTGCTCACGCCCGGCATGTACAACAGCGCCTACTTCGAACACGCGTTTCTGGCGCAGCAAATGGGCGTGGAGCTGGTGGAAGGGCAGGACCTGTTTGTCAAGGACAACTTCTGCTACATGCGCACCACGCGTGGCCCGCAGCGGGTGGATGTGATTTACCGCCGGGTGGACGACGACTTTCTGGACCCTGATGTGTTCCGCCCGACCTCGACCTTGGGCTGCGCCGGTCTGCTGGATGTGTACAAGGCTGGCCACATCAACATTTGCAACGGTGTCGGCACCGGTGTGGCGGATGACAAATCCATCTACCCCTATGTGCCCAAGATGATCGAGTTTTACCTGGGCGAAAGCCCGATCCTGAACAATGTGCCGACCTACATGTGCCGCAACAAGGACGAGTTGTCCTATGTGATTGCCAACATGAAAGACCTGGTGGTCAAAGAGGTCCACGGCGCCGGTGGTTACGGCATGCTGGTGGGGCCAGCCGCCACCAAGGCCGAGGTCGAAGACTTCAAGAAAGCCGTGCTGGCCAACCCAAGTGGCTACATCGCCCAGCCTACCTTGAGCCTGTCAAGCTGCCCCACCTTTGTGGAAAGTGGCATTGCGCCACGCCACATTGACCTGCGGCCGTATGTGTTGTCGGGCAAACAGGTGCAGATGGTACCTGGCGGTTTGACCCGCGTGGCGCTCAAGGATGGGTCGCTGGTGGTGAATTCGTCACAGGGCGGTGGCACCAAGGACACCTGGATTCTGGAGGACGATGCCGCCGAGGTGGCGCGTGTGGCGCATGCCGAGGCGGCCAAAGCGGCTGCAGCAGACGCTGAAGAGACTGCCGCCCCCAAAGCAGCGTCGCAATCCCAGTCAAGAGCCTAGACAAGAATTTCCGGAGGATCCCCCATGCTTTCAAGAACCGCCGACCATCTTTTCTGGATGAATCGCTACACCGAGCGCGCCGAAAACACGGCCCGCCTGCTGGATGTGAATTACCAGACCAACCTGTTGCCGCAGTCGGATGCGGTGGCACGCGCGGGCTGGCAAGGCCTGCTGTCCATCAGTGAGCTGTTGCCCGCCTACAAGGCCAAACACGACGTGATCAGCGCCAAGGAGGTGATGGAGTTCATGGTCAAAGACGAGGAAAACCCGTCCAGCATCCTGTCTTGCCTGAGTGCTGCCCGCGAGAACGCCCGGGCCGTGCGAGGCACGCTCACCACGGAGGTTTGGGAAACACAAAACCAGACTTGGCTGGAAGTCAAACGCATGATCAAGCAGGGCGATTTCGAGACCGACCCAGCCCAGTTCTTTGAATGGGTCAAGTTCCGTTCGCACCTGTCGCGCGGCGTCACTGTCGGCACCATGCTGATGGACGAGGCGCTTTACTTCATGCGATTGGGCACGTTTCTGGAGCGCGCAGACAACACCGCGCGCCTGGTGGACGTGAAGTTTCATGCGGTCGACCATGACTTTTACGGCACTGCCAATGGCAAGGAACAGGAATTTGATTTCTACCACTGGAGCGCCATTTTGCGCAGCGTCAGTGGTTTTGAGGTGTACCGCAAGGTTTACCGTGACGTGATCCGGCCCGAACGGGTGGCCGAGCTGCTGATTTTGCGACCTGACATGCCACGTTCATTACACGCCAGCCTGAATGAGGTGGTGGGCAACCTGCGCATGGTGTCCAACGACCAGTCCACCGAAACCCAACGCCGCGCCGGCAAATTGCGCGCCGAACTGCAATACGGCCGCATTGACGAAATTCTGGCGACCGGCTTGCACGCGTACCTGACCCAGTTTCTGGACCGGGTGAACGACCTGGGTGCCCATATCAGCCGCGACTTTTTGGTGCCCGTGCCAGTTTGATATCCCTGGGCAATCGGGTTTTCTCCTGATAATCAACTCAGGAGATTCACACATTGAAAGCCCAAGACATCAACCGCGAACTGGACCATGCCCGCGAGGCGGGTCCGGTGAAAGACATCATCATACCGCCGTGCCCACAGTTGCTGGTGCAGTTACAAGCCGAGTTGAATCAGGCCGACCCCGACCCGCAAGCCGTGGCGGCCATTGCCGGTGGTGATGTCGCCATGACGGCTGCCTTGCTGCGCATCGCCAATAGCCCGTTGTATGCCCGCCGCGAGCCGGTCAGCTCGGTGGCACAAGCGGTGTCGATGCTGGGCGTGCGACCCACCGCATCGGTGCTGACAGGGTTTCTGTTGCGCAACACCATTCGCATCGACCCCACCTTGATCGAGCATTTTTGGGAGTCTTCCACCCGCCGCTCGCTTGCCATGGCCTACATTGCCGGACAGATGTATGGCATGGATGTGGAGGTGGCGAAAACTTGCGGCCTGTTTTTTCATGTCGGCATTCCGGTCATGTTGCAAGGCCTGCGTGGCTACAGCGGCACGCTGGTGGAAGCCATGGCGCGGCAAGACCGCACCTTTATCCAGACCGAAAACGCTGCCCACCGCACCGACCACGCCGTGGTGGGCGCCATTGTGGCGAGAACCTGGCGCCTGCCCCAGGTGATTGCCCATGCGGTGCGCCTGCACCATGATTTTTCGGTGTTGAACGACTCCGGTGTGGCACTTGAGGTGCGCAAGCTGGTGGCCATCGCTGCCATTTCAGACCATTTGGTGGCCAGCCATGAAGGTCTGGACAGCCAGCGTGAGTGGCAGCGCCACGGCGCCGAGTGCCTGGCTTTTCTTCAGGTCAGCGAGGCGGAGGTTGAATCCTGGGTTGATGCGCTTTACCCGGCGTTTGAGGCGGTGATGGTGGCGTGAGATGACACGCGCCGCCTGACATCACGACAGGCGTTTCAATGTGCATTTTCAGTTGCCCGCGTTTGTGCTGAGTGCTTGCTTCACGGCCTGCCCCAACTCAATCACGGCCATGGCGTAATAGCTGCTCCAGTTGTAGCGGGTGATAGCATAAAAGTTGTCGGTGCCAGCCACATAAACCGGTGGCGCTTCACCCATTTGCAACTCAATCAGCGCCAGGTTGCCCTTGTGCTGCAAAGCGTTGCCGGTCAGCACGGCACCTTTGGCCTGAAAGCTGGCGACGCTGAAGGTGGGCAGAATGTCCGGCGCCATGAGTGTGCTCATGTCGAGCGTTTGGGCGTCAAACGCCACCGGAAAATGGGTAGCCAGCCCCGGCTGCCACTGGAAAGCCTTGAAATAGTTGGCGACGGAGCCGATGGCATCCGCTGGGCTGCCCAGCAGGTCGACCACGCTGTCGCCATCAAAATCGACGGCGTATTTGGTCCAACTCGACGGCATGAACTGCGGCAGCCCCATGGCGCCGGCGTAACTGCCCAGCAGCGTCAGCGGGTCGCGCCCGGTGCGCTGGGTCAGGCTTAAAAACTGCTCCAGTTCCCCCTTGAAATACGCGCTGCGCTGAGTGGCGCGCGGATGGCTGGTCGGAAAATCAAAGGCCAGTGTGGCCAGCGCGTCCAGCACCCGGAAGTTGCCGGTTTGCTGTCCGTAAATGGTTTCCACACCGATGACGCCGACGATGATGTCAGCCGGCACGCCGGTCTCAGCCTCAGCCCGCAACAAGGTGTCACGGTGTGCCTGCCAGAACGCCACACCGGCTCTGATGCGCATCGGTTCAACAAAGCGGCTGCGGTAAATTTGCCAGTTTTTTGCCACTCCCACTGGCGGCGGCGTGACCGCTTTGGCAATGGAAGGAATGTAATTGGCCTGTGCCAGGATTTCGCGCACCCACGCCGGATTCAGGTTGCGGCGCGCGGCGATGTCGTCGGCGGCCAACATGGCGTCAGGGCGCTGGCCGTAGCTCGGGCCGGACACGCTGACGGGCTGGGTCACGGCAGGTTTTTTTTTATTTTTATGATGTTTTGAGGCGCTAGCCCCGGTGGGTATTGTGCTTAAAGCTATTGAAATAATAGCTGTCAACACAGGGTTGAAGAAGTGCAGAGGAGTCAAATTCATGGTGCGCGCAGAGGCAAAAGGCTGGTCAGTTCGCGTTTCAGTGTAGCGATTTGCTGCCTGAAACGCAGGCGTTGCTGCGTATTTTTGGCACCTATCTTCCAGCCGGTCTGCACACTGCCAGCCACAGGGCCGTCAAGCGCTGTGGGCGCATCAGGTGAATAACGCAAGGCTTCCAGCCGCAGCAGCCAGGCTTGCAGGTCGGGCCGCTGCAATTGGGCATCGGCCTGCAGCTTCAGGCGTTCTGCCAGTTGGCGCGGTGTGCTTTGCGGTGGCACCTGAATGCCTGCGCGCTCAAGGGCCAGGCGAACACGTGCCAGCAGACGCAGCCAGGGGTCTTGGTGCTGGCGCTCCCAGGCGCCCCAGGCAGCACCAAGCAAGCTAACCACCACCACGATGCCACACAGCAGGTAAATCAGGTCCTCCCAGCTCGGCGAGTCGAACCCGAGGCGTTTGAGCAAGTCCAATTGCCGGTTTTGCGTGTAGTTGAGCACCCATTGGTTCCAGCTGTTGTTGACAGCGTCCCAGGCGGCACGCAAATTCAGTGCAAATTCGGGGCTGACGCTGCCTAACAGCGCGCTGGCCACGGCGCCGCGCGGCGTTTGCAATCGTTCCAGGGTGCCAATGCGCCCGGGCGACACCGCCGAGGTGGGGTCAACCCGCACCCAGCCCCGGTTGGCCAGCCAGACTTCGGCCCAGGCGTGGGCATCACTTTGGCGCACCGTCCAGAAGCCGTCCAGGGCATTGCGTTCGCCGCCCTGGTAACCGGTGACAACCCGTGCCGGGATGCCGGAGGCGCGCATGACAATCACAAACGCTGCCGCAATGTGCTCACAAAATCCCAGTTTGCGGTCAAACCAGAACTCGTCGGCGCTGTGGCGGCCGTACACACCCGGCTCCAGCGTGTAGCTGTAGCCACCACTGCGCAGGTGTGCCAGCACCGCGTCGACCCGCGTCACCGGGTCTGGCTGGCTTGACTTGAGTTCTTGTGCCCATACCTGCAGGCGCGGGTTGAAGCCTACTGGCAAGGTCAGACTGGGCAGCAACTGGGCCCGTGGCAAGTCCACACCTGCCTGGTAATTGGTGAAGCTTTGCACCTCATAACGCAGCAACTCGGTCACCGGGCGGTACAAGACCCATTGCAGGTCAGGTGTCAGGCGGGGTGTATGGTCGGGCACCTGGGGGGCGTTGGGTGTGGCATCCAGCGTCAATAGCCAGGGCTGCTGGTTCGGCTCCAGCGTGATCTGGTACCTGACCGGATCACCTTGCACCGCTAGCTGGGGTGGGTTGGTTTTGAAGGGTTGATCCAGCCAAGGTGTGGCGGTCCAGCGCTGGCCGTCAAACTGGTTCAACACCGGGCCGCGAAAATACATCAGCGCGGTGGGCGGCGTGGCGCTGTCAAAACGCAGCCGCATGGCGACACTGCCGTCCAGCGCCAGACTGGCGATGTTGCCCACCGTCATGCTGGCAGACAGGCCACTGCGACCGGTCATGGCGTCTCCCGGCAAACCCCACAGCGGTGCCAGCCGGGGAAACAGCATGAACAACACCAGCATGATCGGTATCCCCAGCAGCGTCATTTGGCCGGCCATGCGCCCGGCATGCCACAGCGGCGGTTTGCCGACCGGCATATGGGCATTCACCAGCGCCGTCAGCAGCCCCCACAAGGCCAGCAGCATGGCGGCTGCGGTGAGCAGGGACTGTGAGTAAAAGAACTGCGTCAGCATCAAGAAGAAGCTCAGGAAAAACACCACAAAGGCATCCCGGCGGGCGCGCAGCTCCAGGGTTTTCAGGGTCAGCAGCAGCACCACCATGGTCACCCCGGCGTCGCGCCCGAGCAGGGTGCGGTAAGACACCAGCGTGCCGACCACGGCCAGTGCCAGCAGCCCGATGCGCCAAGCCGAAGACGGCAGCGCCTGCCCGCGCCAGGTCAGCAAGCCGCGCCACCCAATCACGCCAGCGCACATCAGGCTGCACCACAGAGGCACCTCGTTGACCAGGGGCAGCGCGACCCAGGCAATGACAAGCAGCATGAACAGCGTGTCACGGGTGTCGCGTGGCAGATGGGCCAAGGTTGACAGCTTCATGTGGCGTGCCTCATGCCAGCGCCAGCGCCTGCAGGCAGCGCTGCTGGTGCGCAGCGCCGTTGGCCGGGGCGATTTCCTGACTGCCTATGCGCAGGCCATAACGCAGGCCGGCTTTTTCCGCCATCAACACCCAGGCGCACAGGCGGCTCAGTTGTGCTTCAAGCTGGTTCAGCTGGGTCAGCTGCGGCTCCAGCCAAAGCATGTGCGGCTGCAGCGCGAGGTGGTCGCGGCTGACCAGTTCGCCAGTCTTGGCAGCTTTTTTCCAGACGATGGTTTTCAGGCTGTCACCGCGGCGGTAGGCACGCAGGCCGTCCGGCTCACCCGGTTGCGGCACGCCACCGGTCTGCCGACTGTCGTCATGCGCACTGCTGGCGGGCAAGGCGGGCGGATGGATCTCGGGTGCCGGGTAGACCATGACCTGAGCGGCTGGGCGCCAGAGTGCCCAGACACGAAAGGTGCCCAACGGAAACAGCGTGTGCGCCGTCAGGGTGGGCAGGCGATGCAGGCCGCGCGTGCGCGGTGTGAACGCCAGTTGCACGGTGGCACTGGCTTGCGCAGGCACGTCAGTTTCGACCCAATGCGCGGCATCCTGCACCGCCAGCGCCAGGCCGTAACGAGGGCTTTTACGGGTGTTTTGAAGATTTATGAAAAATTGAGCTGTAGCCCTTGTGTAACATGCGTCAGGTGCTACCAAATGCATAGTTAATCCGCGCAGTGTGGCATGTGCCACATGCATGGCCACCAGTGCACATCCGGCCAGCAAAAAAGTCAGCAGGTAACCAAGATTGAGCTGGTAGTTGATGGATGCCACCAACAGCACCAGCAGCGTCACCCCCAGCATCAGACCGGCGCGGGTCGGCAGGATGTAGACGTTGTGCTGGTTCAGCGTGATGCGGTCACTGAAAGGCAGGCGTGACAGCCACCACCGGGCCATGCGGCTTTTTAGGTAGCGCAACGGATGCGGCAGGTGTGGTTTCACGGCAAGGGCACGGCGTCCAGCATGGCGCTGACCTGGGCCAACGCACCGCGCCCGGCATCTCCCACAGGTACCAGCCGGTGTGCAATGGTTTGCGGCAAAATGCGGCGCACATCGTCCGGCGCCACAAAGTTGCGCCCGGCCAACAGCGCTCGGGCTTTGGCGGCACGCAACACCGCCATGCCGGCGCGTGGGCTCAGTCCCTGCACAAACCATTGGCCCGAGCGAGTCGCCGCCATCAGGTCCTGCACATAGTCCAGCAGCGCGCCCGAGGCATGCATGGTCAGCACCTGGCGCTGCAAGGTTTGCAGCTCCTGGGCGGTGAGCAGGCTGGGAAGGTTGGCCACCAGATCGCGCCGGTCACTGCCTGCAAGCAGTTGGCGCTCGGCGTCGCGGTCGGGGTAACCGAGTGAGATGCGCATCAAAAAGCGGTCCAGTTGCGACTCTGGCAGCAGGTAGGTGCCCAACTGGTCGTGCGGGTTCTGCGTGGCGATGACAAAAAAGGGCGACGGCAGGGCGCGTGTTTCGCCTTCAATGGTGACCTGTTTTTCTTCCATTGCCTCCAGCAACGCGCTTTGGGTTTTGGGGCTGGCGCGGTTAATCTCGTCGGCCAGCAGTACCTGGGCAAACAATGGGCCCGGATGAAAGATGAATTTTTCCTGGCCGCGCTCATACACGGACACACCGGACAAGTCACTGGGCATCAGGTCAGCGGTGAACTGCACCCGTGAAAACTGCAGGCCAAAGGTGCGTGCCAACGCATGCGCCAGGGTGGTTTTGCCAACCCCCGGTACGTCTTCAATCAACAGGTGGCCACCGGCCAGCAGGCAGGCGACACAATCTTGTGTTTGATCAAATTTGCCAACAATCACCGTGTTAAGCTGACCGCTGAGGGCTGTAAGTTTTTCTTGTATGTTCATGGGATAACCTTACCAAAAATTACTTAGAGGAGAAGACTGCATATGACGATGACCGGATACTTTACTCACCCAAGTTGCCGCAAACACGACATGAGTCCGGGTCACCCTGAGTGCCCCGAGCGGCTGGATGCCATAGACGACCGTTTGATGGCATCAGGCTTGGACATTGCACTGGACCACCGTACGGCCACCGCAGCTTCGGTCACAGACATTGAATTGGCGCACGACCGGATGTACGTGGCAGCCATTCGCGGCCTTAATGCCGAGTTGAAGGAGCAGATTGATGCAGGGGGAGCGGACACCCTGCAGATTGACCCCGATACCAGCATCAACATGTTCACCTGGGAGGCCGCATTAAACGCCGCCGGTGCCGCCATTGATGCCACCGACGCAGTGATGGCAGGTGAAATGCCGAACGCTTTTTGCGCCATTCGTCCTCCGGGTCACCATGCCTGCCGCAACATGGCTGGCGGGTTTTGTTTTTTCAACAACGTCGCAGTCGCTGCCAAATATGCCCTGGAGCGCCACAACCTCAAGCGTGTGGCCATTGTTGACTTTGACGTGCACCACGGCAACGGCACCGAAGACATCGTCAAAGGGGACAACCGCATCTTGATGGTGAGCTTCTACCAGCACCCGTTTTATCCGATGGACTGGGCGCATTCCAGCGCCAGCAACCTGGTGAACCTGCCCGTGCCCGCCTACACCAAAGGCATGGAGATCCGTGAAATGATCGAGGCGTCCTGGATGCCCCGGCTGGAAGAATTCAAGCCCGAGATGATCTTCATCAGTGCCGGATTCGATGCGCACCGTGAAGACGACATGGGTCAGCTTGGCCTGGTCGAGCAGGATTACGCCTGGATGACAAGCCGCATCATGGGCGTGGCCAAGCGGCACGCCAAGGGCCGGATTGTGAGTTGTCTTGAAGGTGGTTACGTGATGAGTGCCCTGGGCCGGAGTGTGGAGGCGCATATCCGGGTGCTGGCGGATGTCTGAACCGGGGTTTGATGACTTGCAAAGCTGGCTGGCCACCTTAAGCCAGACCAGCGTGTTGATTGAGTTGGGTGCCTTGGCCCTGTGTGTGATGCTGGCCTGGCAACTGGCACGGCTGGTGTCAAAAGCCTTTGCCGAACGTGAGTTCAATTCCATCATGTTCGGGCAACGCATTGTGGACGGTGTGTTGTTCCCGGCACTTTTGCTGTGCCTGGCTTATGCAGCGCGCACCTTGCTGGCGCGCAGTTTCCCGCTGGCGCTTTTTCAGCTGGCAATTCCGGTGCTGCTGTCCTTGCTGGTGATTCGCCTGGGCGTGAAGGTGCTGCAGGCGGCGTTCAACGACACACCGGCGGTGCGTTTGCTGGAACGCAGTATTTCCTGGATCGCCTGGCTGGCCATGGTGTTGTGGGTCAGTGGCCTGCTGCCGCTGGTGATGGAAGAACTGGACCAAATATCCTGGTCCATGGGTGGCACCAAACTTTCGGTGCGCAAAATCATAGAAGGCACACTGACCGCCGGGCTGGTGCTGATCATCACTTTGTGGATTTCTTCGGCCATTGAGGCCAAATTGTTGCGCAAGGCCACCGGTGGCGAGCTGAGCTTGCGCAAGGCCTTCAGCAATGCGGCACGGGCGCTGTTGATGTTTGTGGGCTTGCTGCTGGCCCTGTCGGTTGTGGGCATTGACCTGACGGCGCTCTCGGTATTGGGCGGCGCGATTGGTGTCGGCATTGGTTTTGGCCTACAAAAGC
>Ga0136636_10001937_pt1 | contig 12257 bp, 11 predicted proteins | sample AntDrymUQ8522106_2_FD_104653 | JGI IMG/M metagenome (GOLD analysis project Ga0136636, IMG submission 104653) | Polar desert sand microbial communities from Dry Valleys, Antarctica - metaG UQ852 (21.06) | ecosystem: Environmental > Terrestrial > Soil > Desert | place: Antarctica: Dry Valley... | reverse complement strand
TGAAATTTGATGGAATTGATTCACACTTTCGATCTGATGAATAAAGCCTATGCAACAAACAAAACCATAATATTCAACCCTACCGGGTTGCGGTCTTAGTTATATTTCCTTCCCTCCGGTTTCGCCGGAGGTGATTAATATATAACTCCTTGGAGTTTTAAGATATCAGGTAATTACGCCTTCTTCCCTGCAAATCCCCAGAATCGCTTTCATGCTGACTTCAATGTTGTTGTCAATACCTACTGAGAATCGCACCAATCCTTGTGAAAGGCCCATTTCCTGCTGAACGGAATCCGGTATTTCAGACGAGGTGCTTTTTCCGGAGCAACTGAACAAGGTTTTAAAATAACCCAGACTTACCGCCAGATAACCCACATCGGCTTGCTGCATTTTCTGCATCACCTGATTGGCTTTTGCAACCGTTCCGAAATCAATGGCAAGCATACCGCCAAAACCATATTCGTCATTCATCAGTTGCTTATGCAATTCGTGTTGAGGATGATTTTCCAATCCGGGATATGAAATTTTTAGTCCGACTTCTGATAATCCCTGAGCCAGAAGCATTGCATTCTTGCTGTGCTGTTTGACGCGTAAATGCAAGGTGTGAAGATTTTTGTGAATGGAAGCCGACCGGAGCGGATCGAGTACAGGTCCTAGCAGCATGGCCGTTCCGTTATTTACATTCGAGAGATCGTCGACGAATTGTTTGGTGCCGCAAATAGCCCCAGCAACGCAGTCGTTTTTTCCATTGATGAATTTAGTCATACTGTACACGACAATGTCGGCACCCAATCGGGCTGGAGACATGATCATCGGGGTGAAGGTATTGTCCACCATGAGCAATGTCCCGTTTCGGTGTGCAATCTCAGCCAATTTGGGAATATCTGAAACCTGAAGCAAAGGATTGGTTACACTTTCAGTATAAATGACTTTGGTATTTGGCTTGATGGAGGCTTCAACCTGATCGAGTCGGGTAATGTCGACAAAACTAACTTCGATGTTAAACTTTGGAAGGTAATTTTTCAGAAAAGCATAAGTTCCTCCATAAGTAGTCACCGAAGTTACAATGTGGTCGCCGGCGCTGCAAACCTGCAAAATGGCACAGGTGATGGCAGCCATTCCTGATGCGGTAATCCAGGCAGATTCGGTGTCCTCCATAACAGCCAGTGCATCAGCGAGGTATTTGTTGGTCGGATTCCAGTGGCGCGAATACAGAAAGCAGCCTTCCATGTGTCCCAGAAAGGTTTCTTCCATATCGTCGGCGTGCAAAAAAGTGTAGGTCGACGAATCGGTGATCGAAGGATTTACACCTCCGAATTCGCCAAATTGTTTTAAATGCTGAATGTTTGAAGCAGGATCGAAGCTCATTGTTTCATGTATTAATTTCTTCGGGAAGGTAAACTTCAGAAAGAGAGTAATCCATGATTTTATTCAAGTAGTTTGGGTATTTTCAGGGAAGATAAATGACTCCTCCGGAATGATCATGGTGCGATCCGGTAACCGATTTCAGGCAATTCGCTTCATGTCGTAGCCTGAGGACTCCGAGAAACGCAAAAATAATGGCCTCTTTAAAATCGATCAGTTGTGCTGATGGGATAATGGTTTTATGCTTTGTCTTTTCACTGAACAATTCGATCAGGAATACATTGTGGGCTCCTCCACCCGTAATTAATAGCTGAGCTTTTGGAAACTGGTCAACCGCCGCGGCAAGTTGGTCTGATACATGCTCGTATAAAGTACGAAGTGCATCTTCAGGAGTGAGCTGAAACGAATTGATCAATGGTATAAATTCTAAATCAAACCATTCGCGTCCCAGTGATTTTGGACCTTTTTTCTGATAGAATTCAAGTTCATTCAAGAGCGTAAGTAATTCTTCCTGAACATTTCCCGATCGGCCCAAAATTCCGTTGAGATCATATTCATAACCTAATTCTTTGATGAAATAGTTGAAAGCCATGTTTGCCGGACCAATATCAAAAGCTCTGCGCTGGCCATTTTCGCGAAACGAAACATTTGCAATTCCACCCAAATTCAGGCAAATTTCATATTCTCCAAATAAAAGTTCATCGCCAATAGGTACAAGTGGCGCACCTTGCCCTTTTAGTGCGATATCTAAACTCCTGAAGTCGCATGCAGTTGGTAATTCGGATCCGGCGGCAATCGAAGCTCCATGGCCGATTTGGATGGTCAATTTATTTTGTGGCTGATGAAAAATTGTGTGTCCGTGCGAAGAAACCAGATCTGGTTTCTGGGGTAGATCAGAGCAAAAATCGGCGACCTGCTTTCCGATAAATTTACCGTATTCGTTGTGAAGTAAGGCAAAATCAAGCGCGTTTAATTCTGAAGCCGTTGCAAGTTTGGTAACCCATTTGTGCGAATATGGAATAGTGACCGATTTCAGGACTTCATAACGCCACGAAGTATCAAAAGTAAACCTGCATGCTGCCAGATCAAGTCCGTCGAGCGATGTGCCCGACATACAACCAATACTCAGATAGGTTTGCATTATTTGAAGAAGTTAGCCTTGTAAGTACTCGTGTTGCCTTTGTAATCAGTGACTTCAAGAATTAGCGAATGATTCTTATTGAACTGAAATCTTGATTTATCAAACGTATAGCTCAGTAAATTGTTTTTCAAATCGTACTCCAATAAAATCCACTTCCCGTCAATTGTTCCCCGGTAAGTCTCAATGCCCGAAAGATTGTCGGTTATCTTAAATTTAAGCGAGTTGCCTCCTTTTATAAGTTTATTTTCTGAAATACTTAACGAGGTAATTTTCGGGGCAACCTGATCAACTGCAATGGCATAATTCCCGAGCACTTTGATATTTCCTTCCACCCAACCATCCATATACTTACCTGTTGCCGAATAAATTTTTCCTGAAGCCGGATCGATTTGTGCCAACATGGCTTTTGACTGAAGTGCTGCGGGCAGATTCGTGGCTTTTATGCGGAGCTGACATGCAAAATGTAAGGCTGTATAGGCATTATGTAACTGAAAAATAGGTGAGTAGAACTTCGGAAGTGCTGGATTTTGCTTGTAGATAAAATCTACATCGTCGTACAATGCACCTTCAGGAACTGAAAACTCGAGTTCGTCATTCCGGATGTGATTGTTCCGGTTGTATTTAAATTCTTCTCCCTGAGGTTCAGCAGGAGTCGTTTTTAATTCTTTTGACTGAATTTTGAATGATAAATTGGTCGAATTGCCATAGGCATCTGTAATTTCATAGTTCACCTGATGCAAATGGTCATCAGTGGCCTTATAGATTCCATGTTTTTCAACCGTATCGTAGATATTCAGCTTATTCCCGGGCTGAATCCATGTTCGGTAAAGCCGCTGTCCTAAACGGATTGCACGGTCGTAATCCATGTGCGAATTGATGTATCTCGACTCTTCCTGAGGAAAATCGTCCATGGTAAACGAATAGATAAGCTCATTGTCGACAGTGAGTTTAATCGAGTAAATTCCACATTTATTCGTGCTTCCGTCCAATAAATCAATGGATTGAATGCCAAATCCGATTTTGCCGAATACCTGAATCGTAGGATTTGCCTTGATTTGATAGGCATTTCCGGCTAAAACTGTTTCGAATCGTTGAGGAATTTGTTTGCCTGAGACACTGGCATCGTCAGAAATTGGATAAACCATCAGGGCTTGAACAACCGGTTTGGTTTTATCTTTTACGGGCATATTAAACAGCAAAGGATTCAGAAGTATCTTTTCTTTGGTTCGTCTGATTTCGAAATGCAAATGAGGCCCTCCAGAACTTCCGGAATTACCACTTTTTGCAATTTGCTCCCCTTTTTTTACGGGTAATATTCCTTCCTCAATTTCCTGATCGATCGCAAAAACTTCTTTTTCATACTGAATTTTCCGAACGTATTCTTCAATGTGTGGAGCATAGCGATCGAGGTGTCCATAAACGGTTGTTGTTCCATTCAGATGATTGATATACAGCACATTTCCATAACCTGAAGGGGAAATAGCAATTCTGGAAACAAATCCATCGGCAGCAGCGAACACCGGAAGTCCGGTTTTTCCTTGGGTTTTAATATCGATACCCGCATGAAAATGGTTGGGACGCAACTCAGCAAAGTTTCCGGACAGGAAAAAAGGTATTTTCAACGGGGCTGTATAATAATTGCGATCAATTGTTTCGAGAGGCTGCGAAAAAACAGAAAACCCCAAAGCCAGGAAAATTACTGAATATAGAAGATGTCTCATTGTAAAATATTTGGACTGCGAAAATATAAAACTTATTTATTTATGCTGATGACCGTTCAATTCCTTCATTGAATAAAGTAAGGCAAACGTTCATTTTCTATTAAAACGAAATAATAGGTTGCCAAATTTCATGTATTGGTCAAAAATGTTAATTTTGTCCAAGAAAGTGTATTGAAATGATTGATCCGGAGAAAAACTTAATGATAGATTTTAAGGGAAAAGTAATGCAATTAATTGCAAAACACGATTCTCTTAAACAGGATAAGAGCCAGTTACAAGCGAAAATTGAAGATCTGGAAAAATCGATCAATCAACTGAATCAGAAAAAAAGTTTGCTTGAAAAGAAATACGAGAATTTGAAAATTGCAAAAATGCTGGTTGCATCAGATGATGAAAATAAGGATGCAAAAAGCAAAATACAAAAAATAGTGCGGGAAATTGATAAATGTATTGCTCTTTTAAATAAGTAATACACAGATAAATGACAAAGAAGCTTTCCATAAATTTTAAGATCGACGGACGAAATTATCCGTTGACAATTAATGAAGAGGATGAAGAGAAACACAGGAAAGCTGTCAAAATAATAAATGATATCGTTCTTCAGTACCGTCAAAAGTACGTTAATATTGATTCGCAGAATGTTTTGGCAATGACTGCGTTTCAATATGTTTTAAAATCGATTGAACTTGAAGAAAAGGTTGGTAATTCTGGCTTGTTTGATGATTTGAAGCAACTGGATGAAGATTTAGGCGATTATTTATCATTGGAGAAATAAATTTTATCATAAATTCAATAGCCCGCATTTTTTATTTAATTTCCGGAATTCGCAAGAATCCCCGTTTCTTGAATTAAAAATGCGGGCATTTTAATATAAACAAGTTTAATAATATAACAAATGGAGATTATATATGCCATATCTGGATTATTAGGAGGTGGAGTGCTCTCGTATTTTATGTGGGACAAAGCACTCAAGAGCAAAAAAAGTAAAATAGTTGAAGAAGCCGAAGCTCAGGGCGAAGTGATTAAAAAGGATAAAATTCTGCAAGCCAAAGAAAAATTTCTTCAGCTGAAATCTGAACATGAAGAATTTATCAATGAAAAAAGCCTCAAGGTCAATAACTTCGAAGCTAAGTTGAAACAACGGGAAACTTCAATCGATCAACGTCGGAATGAACTGAACCGTGAAGTTAAGGATTTTGAAACTTCGAAACATGAAGTTGATATTATCCGCGATAACCTGACGATTCAACTGGAGATCCTGGAAAAGAAGGAAGCAGAAGTGGAGATTCTTCACCGGAAACATTTGGAAAAGCTTGAAGTTTTATCAGGTCTTTCGGCTGAAGAAGCGAAAACACAGCTTGTTGAATCGTTGAAAAACGAAGCCAAAACCGAGGCAATGTCGTACATCAACGAGATCATGGAAGAAGCTAAACTATCGGCAAATAAAGAGGCAAAGAAAGTTGTTGTAAAGACTATACAGCGCGTTGCCACTGAAACGGCGATTGAAAATTCAGTGACTATTTTCCACATCGAAAGCGATGAGATCAAAGGACGCATCATTGGCCGTGAAGGTCGTAATATTCGTGCGTTGGAAGCTGCAACTGGTGTCGAAATTATTGTGGATGATACTCCGGAAGCCATTGTACTTTCAGGATTTGACCCAGTACGTCGTGAGATTGCCCGTTTGGCACTGCATCAACTGGTAACCGATGGTCGTATTCACCCGGCCCGCATCGAAGAAGTGGTGGAGAAAGTACGCAAACAAGTTGAAGAAGAAATTATTGAAACCGGAAAACGTACTACTATTGATTTGGGCGTTCACGGTTTACATCCTGAATTGATTCGAATGATCGGTAAAATGAAATACCGCTCTTCATACGGGCAGAATTTGCTACAGCACTCACGCGAAGTTGCTAATCTTTGCGCAATTATGGCTACCGAGTTAGGATTGAATGCCAAAGCAGCTAAACGTGCCGGATTGTTACATGATATTGGTAAAGTGCCCGATGATGAGCCGGAATTACCACATGCTGTTTTAGGCATGAAGCTGGCTGAACGCTTCAAGGAAAAACCTGAAATCTGCAATGCGATTGGTGCTCACCACGACGAAGTTGAAATGACAACCTTGCTTGCTCCGATTGTTCAGGTTTGCGATGCCATTTCAGGAGCCCGGCCAGGTGCCCGCCGCGAAGTGGTCGAATCGTATATCAAGCGCCTGAAAACGCTCGAAGAACTGGCTCTTTCGTATCCAGGAGTATTGAAAACCTATGCTATTCAGGCCGGACGTGAATTACGCGTAATCGTTGGAAGCGATAAGATTGGAGACAAGGAATCAGAACAACTGTCGTTTGATATTGCCAAACGTATTCAGGACGAAATGACCTATCCTGGTCAGATTAAAGTGACTGTTATCCGTGAAATGCGTGCAATCAGTTACGCCAAATAGATTGTAAATCAAGATTCCAAGGTATAAAAAAGGCCAACTGTCGATCGACAATTGGCCTTTTTCTATGATACGGTTACCCGAACTTCAGGATTTAGATATCCCAGTTATGAATGCAGGGTATAAATGTCAGCAAAGTATCTCCACGCAGACCCAGACGAAGTGTTTCGAGCGGAATAATTTCGTTGGTTGCAATATTTCCCAGGTTCACATTGGGACCTAAAAGTTTAATGAACCAGACTTGCTGGTTTTTTAATGGTGCTTCCCAAAGGATATCGTCAGGATTGAGGGCTTTTTTAATTCCCAGTACAAGCTCAAAATTAGCCGATCCGTCATCGTTATAAATTCCCATATTGCCACTTTCGCGGGCTTCAGCAATAACTTTCCATGCCCCGGCCTGAAGTTCTGTTTTCATGAATGAAATCCACTTGTCGTTCGAGATTTCTTTCCCTTTCAGTTTAGTGCCTACTTCCGATAAAACCGTGTAATTCTTACTCAGATCAGAAATATATTTACATTTCAGGTCGTGATCCAGTTCCATGACACCATCAGAAACCTCGAGCATTTCCATTTCAAATTCGTCGAGATAGCGGCGGAATTCATCAATCATATTGCGGACAGCAAACGCTTCGAATAATGTTCCTCCAAAGTACGGAGTTAATCCGGCTGATTTATACAGACGGACTTTATCGAGCAGTTTATTTGTGATGATAGAGGTTCCAAATCCAAGTTTTATCAGGTCGCAATAGGGGGCAGAAATATCGCATAAATCCTCTGCTTCGCGTAGGCTTAACCCTTTGTCCATCACCATTGTCAATCCGCTTTTCCGGGGTTTTGCCGGTCGTTCAGGCATGTGTGGCAAACTAAAATTCATTGTTCTAAAGTTTCATTGATTGGTACTGAGAAACAAGCTTTTTAATTGATTCTATTTTTGAGGCTTCCGGATAAAATTCGAAGAGCTCATTTTGTTTGCTATAGTCAATCTTCAACGCTCTTTCAAAATGGCAGGCAGCTTCCAGTTCCTCGTTTTTATCGAGCAAATAGGCCGTTAACCTGTAATTCAGGAAAGCATTTGATTTATTAATTTTTGTGGCAGTTTTTAATACTTCAATAGCCCGATCGTTATCTTCCTGATCGTAAAACATTTCAGAATAAGAGAGCCAATTTTCGATACAATCTGGTTCAAGCATGGTAGCCATCTCAAATGCATCAATGGCTTCCTCGATTTCATTCAATTCGGCATGTACCTTGGCATTCATAGCCCAGAAATCTGAATTGTCTTCTTCCAGACTAATTGCTTTCTTGAAAAATCTCTGTGCCTCTGATAATTGACCTTCCGTCCACATGATTAGTCCTGAGCCATACCATGCACTTGCATTGGTATCATTGAGTTCAATAGCTTTTTTGTAATTAACTAAAGCTTCGCTGTACCGGTCTGTATTCAGATAGCATTCAGCAAGATAGCAATGTGCGTCGTCGTTACTCTGGTCGAGCAAAAGGTATTCCAGATAACATTCAATTGCTTCGTCAAACTGATTGTTATTAGCCAGCGCATTCGCTTTATTGAAATGTGCATGAAGGAATTCATCATTAATTACCAGTGCATAATCATAAGATTCAATCGCTTCTTCAAATTTACCCATTCGGTTGTAGGTAATTCCAATGTTATACCATACGGAATGATTGAATGGATCGATGTCGAGATATTTGTTGTAGAATTCAATACTGTTTTCGAATTGAGAATCTTTATCGAAATAATAACCCAATTCATAAAGTACAATCTCGTTATTAGGATTTGCCTTATAAGCTTTGGTAAGATATTTTATGGCTAAATGGGTTTCACCTTCCTGACCGAATGAAACTCCAATGTTGTAAAGCGTCTCATCCAATTCGTCAATAGGCATTTTTAGTGCAAATTCGTAGGCCTCAACGGCTTTACTTAAGTCGCCTTTTAGTGTAAGCGCAGCACCTTTGGTCAGATATAAATCAGGATTGTTTGTTTCAATTCGCTCGGCAAGGCTTACCGATTCAAGACATTCGTCAAGTTTGCCTTCATGCATCAAAACCTGAGCCTGTCTGATTTTAATAGAAATTGAAGAAGGGTGCATACGCAGTCCTGTCTCAACTGCTTTTTTTGCAAGCTTAATATTACCATCCTCCAAAAATTGGTCAACGATACCTTCCACTTCAAATACATCGAAATACTCTGAAGTATTGGACTTTACCATTTTTTCGAAACGAGCGGCAACTTCCCCAAAATCATCATCATCAATGTTATCTCTTGCTTCCTCGTTCATAGTTCTTCCTTTAAAAGTTTGCAAATTTAAGAATACTTTCCGATTAAAGTCATTTCGGCTGATGCTCTTTTCTAAACAGGTCGGCAACAGTTTTTACCGGATTGAAGGTTTCGATGGGAACTTCAACAAACATGGTGTTCCAGTCTGCCATCGATCCATTCCACAGTCCCGGTAATTCCTGAGCTTTCAACTCTTTTCCATCTTTGGATTTACGCGAAATAAATCCAGTTTTAGGGTCACTGAAATCTAATAAGTTATATTTTTTGCCTTCGTAATTTCGAACGGCACAAACTAAATCAACCGGATTAAAATGTGTCGCATTATTTGCAATCGCCGATTGCTCTGAATTTGTAAAATCGATTTGAGAACTTTCAACAATCTGCAACGAAATTGTACCGTCGCTGTTCATGGCAAAAAACGGACCACCACCAGGCTCTCCCTGATTTTTTACCATTCCACAAACCCTGACCGGACGATTAAATTTATGTAGAAAATAGTGGTAGAGCTCTTCCTTTTCGCTGTAATACTGATTGTTTGGTGGAGTAATGTTTAAAACATTTTCCAAAAAATTAGCTGCTTCGGCATAAAATGCACTTTCCAGCGAAGCCGGATGATGCTCTTTTAACATTCTTTGATAATGGAAAATCTGCTCCTGAAGATTGATCAGAATCGCTCCCAAAGCCTTTTTATAATCAATGGTAGGCTTTTTAAAATCATCTGGAACCACATTGTCAATGTTCTTGATAAAAATGATGTCTGCCTCCAGGTCGTTTAAATTCTCCAGTAAAGCACCATGACCGGCTGGCCTGAAGAGCAGGCTTCCGTCTTCATTTCTGAATGGCTCATTGTTGAGAGTCACAGCAACGGTATCTGTCGATGGTTTTTGCTGCGAAAAACTAATCTTGTATTTGACTCCAAACAGTTTTTCGTACATAGGTTTTATTTCAGCCACATGCTTTTCAAAAGCTTGCTGATGCTCGGGTGAAACGGTAAAGTGAATATTTACAAACCCATAACTATTTTTTGAATAGCTTGCTCCTTCAACGAAATGTTCTTCCACAGGTGTTCGGTTTCCTTCAGGATAACGATGAAAATGAAGTAGTCCCTTTGGTAGATTTCCATAGTTAAGTCCAGTCTCAAAAAGAAACAATTCCAATATCGTTTGAAGAGGTATTTCTTTAAGTTCCTGATTGCCTTTGGATACAAGTCCTTTTAAGTCATCGTGAAAAGCAAACTGATCGATCTGATTGAAAAACGAAGAAACTTCACTATTTTTCAACACCTCTGAAGTTGAAATGCCTTTCTGGAAATCATCAAGTGCCGAAAATAGGGATTTGAACATTCTACTTGCTGCTCCGGATGCTGGAACAAATTTCTGAACCTCAAGACCGGTTGTGATTTTTTCGTCGAATGCGTTGGAGTACTTTAGTAATTCTGGCTCAGACAGTCTGATCAGCCCATGATAATTGCTGGCTGCTTCGGTTATTTGGAGGAATGGAAATCCATTCTTGAAATTTCCAATCTGTTGTTCTACAATCTCTAAACTACAGCCACTTGCGGTAATTTGACTAATATCTTCAAGTCTGAACATAGCCGTGGGTTATTGTTTTCTAAATTTAGAAATTAGCATTGAAGAAATTGGTCTCATTCTGTATTCAGAACAGAAAGTTTTAAACGAGTTTTTAACAATTTTTCAATAAGCTTTTGTGGGTTAAATATATAATATTCAATGTTTTGATACTTAATGACAAATGAATTTTGTATTCTATTGAAAAAATGTTCTTGAATGCACGAAAAAATGACTGGTTTTTAAGTGCATTATTTTAAGTCACATCGATTTAAATTATTCGGCCTGATTCGATTTTGAACTACATTTGCTGCCCTTACAAATATTGATCTGATGAGCAATTTTTCATGGGGAAGTGAAAAGCGTTACAATGATTTTTCGGGATATTTTAAAGCAAAATTTAATGGACGAGTCCAGAAAATTTCGATTGACGCTGGTTTTACCTGTCCCAATCGCGATGGTTTGCGCGGAACCGGAGGATGCTCATATTGCAATAATCAAACTTTTTCGCCAGCCTATTGCAATTTGGAAAAAAGTGTTTCCGATCAGTTGGATGAAGGCATCGAATTCTTTTCCAGAAAGTACACTTCGATGAAGTATCTGGCATATTTTCAGGCATATAGTAATACTTATGCTCCGCTCGAAAATCTGAAGAAGTTGTATGAAGAAGCCTTAACTCATTCAAAGGTTATTGGGCTGGTTATAGCCACACGACCCGATTGCCTGACCAGTGAAACTCTGGATTACCTTCATGAATTAGCTCAAAAAAATTATATTATGCTCGAATTCGGCCTAGAGTCGCATCTGAATTCAAGCCTTGAAAAGATGAACCGCGGCCACAGTTTTGAAGAATCGGTATGGGCACTGAAAGAAACTGCCCGAAGGAATATTCATTCTTGTGCTCATCTGATTTTGGGTTTGCCAGGCGAGACGGATGCAGACTGGCTTGATCAGGCAAGAATAATTTCACAATTACCTGTTGAAAATCTGAAACTTCACCAACTTCAAATTCACAAAGGAACCCGACTTTTTAAGGAGTTTCGGGATTATCCAGATAAATTTCAACTATTTACAGTTGAAATTTATCTGGATTTGACGGTGAGATATCTTGAATTGCTAAACCCCAAGATCATTGTGGAGCGATTTGTGAGCGAAGCTCCGGATGATTTGCTGGTAGCTCCACGGTGGGGACTGAAAAACTTTGAGTTCACAGCCAAGCTGGAAAAACTACTCGAAGAAAGAGATACCTGGCAAGGGCGGTTGTTTGTGGCGGAGTGACCTCACTTTTATTTAACTCGAGGCAACAGGCTAACAATAAATGTTGCTTCATTGGCCAACCTTTCTGCAAAAACTCCATATTTTGAGAAATGAAGGTGCTTGTACTCAGTTTTACTATTTTTACGATAAAGAATGCCAAGTGGATCTTCATATTTTTCTGGTTTCTTTATTCACCATGGAAATTCGCCCGAGGCAATCATCAGGAGGTTTACTTTATCAGAAATGAAAATAAACTTGGCCTCTCCTTCAAGAATTGCATTGTTCAACATCCTTAGATGCGAAACATCAAGGTCTGTTACCGCAAGTTTATTCCGACCCACAGTCGGGACATGAAGCAACTCGACAAACGACACTAGATTTGCGTGTTCCGGAAGAAAACCAATACGGGAAAAATTGCGATGATATAGCTTTCCACCAACAGAATATTCAGGAAGCAAGAACGGAT
>Ga0136636_10001936_pt1 | contig 12265 bp, 13 predicted proteins | sample AntDrymUQ8522106_2_FD_104653 | JGI IMG/M metagenome (GOLD analysis project Ga0136636, IMG submission 104653) | Polar desert sand microbial communities from Dry Valleys, Antarctica - metaG UQ852 (21.06) | ecosystem: Environmental > Terrestrial > Soil > Desert | place: Antarctica: Dry Valley... | reverse complement strand
GTATATTGAATTGGGGATTATCTGAATTACAAAGGCTAAAAGTGATCAGTGTTCAGTCTCAGTTGGCAGAACTAGCCGTGGGTTTGGACATCATAAATACTGAACACTGTGACTGAACACTGTGACTGAACACTATGACTAAATACTGTGACTGAACACTGTGACTGAACACTCTGACCGAACACTGTGACTGAACACTGTGACTAAATACTGTGACTGAACACTGTGACTGAACACTCTGACTGAACACTTTCCTCTTTCCTCTTTCCCTAATGCCTATTTCCCTTTCCCTTTCACACATTCCATAACCGTATAAATCAGAATCTTGAAGTCGACATAAAGGGAAATATTCTTGAGGTAAACCATGTCATATTGAAGGCGCTCAACCATTTCATCAACATCCGAAGCATATCCGTATTTCACCTGGCCCCAAGAGGTAATTCCAGGTCTTACTTTCTGAAGATGGGTAACATACGGAGCTTTTTGCGCAATCTGCTCAATGTAAAATTTACGTTCGGGACGTGGTCCAACCAACGACATCTCACCAAACAGAACGTTAATGAATTGAGGAATTTCGTCTAAATGAGTTCTTCGCATAAACTGGCCAATTCCGGTAATACGACTATCGTTTGAACTTGAAAGCAACGGTCCGTTTGTTTCCGCATTTTTTACCATAGTCCGCAACTTGAAAATGGTGAATGGCTTTCCAAATTTTCCAACCCGTTCCTGATTATAAAAAATCGAACCGTTTGAACTCATTTTTATACCAATTGCCAAACCAATGAAAACAGGCAAAAGGATGATAATAGCCAATATCGAAAGCACTACATCGAGCAATCGTTTAATGTTTTCCTGCCAAACGGGCATTAAACCATTCGAAATTTTAATCAGTGTACTACCAAAAATAGTATTGGTTTTGGCCTGATTTGTCAGCAGGTCGAATAAGTCGGGAACTCCCCAAACGGTATGGGTACGATTTTCGAGCAAGGTGAGAATTTCGCTCAACAACTTATGCTCCGAAGTCTCAATGGCAATAATGATTTCTTCGACTTTGTGCTCGTTGATTACCTTTTGCAGACTTTTATAGCTACCCAAATTTGGAGCATATTTTTCGAGTGGATAAGATGCCCGTTTGTCTACAGTCAAAAATCCAATAACCTTATTCCCGGCAGGTCGGGTTTGAGCCATCATGTCTTCAACCAAACGTACTGCTTTCTCATTTGCTCCAATCACAATGGTATTAAAACCGATGATTCGCTTGTGAATACGGTGAATCGACCGGGTTGTCAGTATCAGTCTGAACAGGTAGGTGAATCCGAAATGTAGCGCAAGCAAGGTAAAATAAAGGTTGTAATATTTCCGGTAATCCGGAATCCAGTCATTCAGTAAAAAGAGGAAAAAGATAACCGTAACGCCAGCAATTGATGTTGTAAATGTTTTACCTAGCTCGAGCAACCTCGATTTACGGTAAATATTCGAATATTGACCGGTAATGTAATAGATGGTAATCCAAAATGTAGGAATAAAAATCAGAGCCAGATAGAATTTACTGTCGAATTCTACTGGGATCTTATAGCCAAATTTTTCCGGCTCAATATAAAGCTTCCGGTAAACAAAGAATATGACCCAGCTGAGCAATGCCGCAAAAATATCGAATGCCAGATATCTGGCCACTTGTAGATTTTTATTCATAAAAAGGCTTTGGTTCTGATTACCTAGGTAATCAACGAACGCATCAACTCGAAAAATATTGCGGCAAAAATATACTTTTTAGCTTAAAAAGCTACTCCATTGAATCGCAGATGTTCCCGAATTTCATGGATAATCTGGACGCCATTCATGAGGTGGTCAAACGTATTTTCCTTTTTATCCTGATTTCGAATGAGCTGAATAAAGTTTTGTATGGCGATATATTCCTGATTCAATTGTGGATAGGCCGAGTAAAGAGGTTCTTGAAATTCAAATTTAGATTTTCCGTTCTGATCAAATACTTCGCAGTAACCGGGCGATTTTTCATACGAGATGGTCAGGTTAATCACACTGCCGTTGTCGTATTCAATGCGAAGATTGAGAATCAACTGTTCTCCTGATTTATTCAACCCAAAGATTTCGAGCTTTTTAAAATTGCTGCGAACCATTCGATTTAGCGCAACGACCAATAACAGCATTTCGTGCGACGGTTTTATAGCGACACAATCGAAACAAGTCCGCAAATTAATCAGGAGTGGTTTTTCATATTTATTTCTGAATGGATCGAAAAAAGGAAGGTAATTAAACCGGTTATAAATAAACGTGACAATCCCAGCCTCTTTTTCCAAACCGATCAGTTCTTTAATATCCCTTAAATCCAGATTTGGAATTGTTTTCAGATACAAGTGTTTGCTTTTTCGCAAAATCATTTTGGTCAGATCGCTGCTGATACTTTTATCATTGAGAATCAGCAGAGCATCCGAAATGTCCATTAATTCAATGGGTCCCGACAATTCGGAAAAGCCTTCAGGAACGTTTGCATTTCCAGAGAAATAGACTCCGGAAAGTTTCGTTTCCGACATTATTTTAACCTGTTCCAGAAGTTCAGGATTGGTAGATTGATCGCCAAAAATTCCGAGCTTAATCATACTTGCAAAATAGGTATAAATTAAAAGTCGATCTATTGCCCGCCAAAATACTTTTCAACCTCGATTGTTAATATTGTTTGTTGTTGTGAATCGATTTCGAGCTATATTTGGCTAAAATTGAAAAAAGGATCAGATATGGAGCTTCAGGATACATTACGACACCAGGGTTTACGTAAGCGAATGGTGGAAGGTATTCGTATTAAAGGGATTAAAGATGAAAAAGTATTGGAGGCCATTGGTAAAGTGCCCCGGCATTTATTTATGGATAGCAGCTTTCTTCAATTTGCCTATAAGGATCAGGCTTTCCCTATTGGAGCCGGTCAAACCATTAGTCAACCATTTACTGTAGCAATTCAAACACAATTACTTAAAATTGAACGTTTCGAAAAAATTCTGGAAGTTGGCACCGGATCAGGTTATCAGGCTGCAGTTTTACTCGAAATGGGTGGCAGCGTATACACTATCGAACGTCAGAGAGAATTATACCTGAAAACTCAATCCATTCTTCCTCAAATTGGCTATAACCCCAAATTTTTCTACGGAGATGGCTATAAAGGATTGCCAACATATGGCCCATTTGATAAAATAATTGTGACTGCCGGAGCTCCTGCTATTCCAGAAGAACTACTCACTCAGCTCAGAGTTGGCGGAAGAATGGTAATCCCGATGGGGTCACCCGAAAAACAAACCATGTATGTGTTGGTCAAAACCAGTGATACCGAATATTACAAAGAATCGCATGGAACATTTGTGTTTGTCCCATTGTTAAAAGGCACAGATAAATAGTTCGAAATGACTAAAGTATTTAAAGTGACTAAAATTTGAATAGATGGAAAATAAGGAGTTTGGCAAACAATTGGAAAGGAGAACCAAAGTTTTTGCAATTAACATCATTAAACTGTCATCTTCACTTCCAAATACTCCGGAAGGTAGGGTCATTCGGAATCAAATCACAAAATCAGGAACAAGTATTGGTGCAAACTACAGGGAAGCAAACCGACCCAGAAGTAAGGCAGATTTTGCCAATAAAATCAGTATTTGTGAAAGTGAAACAAGCGAAACTGCTTATTGGCTGGAATTAATAGAAGAACTTGACTGGGCAGAAGCCCAGAAAGTTCATATAATAATGACAGAAGCGATTGAATTACTCGCCATTTATACATCAATTGGAAAAAATTTGAAATAAAAGAAGTTCGGAGTGTCTGAATTACTTATGGCACCTTGAACTTTAGTCACTCTAGTCACTTTAAATACTTAAGTCACTTTTTATGTTACAGATAAAAAAATTCACTTTCAATCCCGTTCAGGAAAATACCTTCGTCGCTTACGATGAAACGGGTGAGTGCATCATTATAGATGCCGGATGCTATTTCGAAAACGAACGACAGGAACTCGATCGGTATATTGCTGAAAAGCATTTAAAACCGGTAAAGTTGATTAATACGCATTGCCATTTCGACCATATCATGGGCATTACCCACTGCCGGATTAAATATAAAATACCATTCGAAATTCACCCTGACGAACAAATTTTGATTGAACAAGCCGGAGAACACGGTGATTTATTTGGCATCCCGATGGAACCGGTTGATGCACCGGATTCCTTTTTCAAAGAAGGTGACCGAATCACTTTTGGAAATTCGTATTTACAGGTTATTGCTGCACCGGGCCATTCGCCGGGTGGTGTTGTTTTTTACAATCCTGAACAAAAGATACTGATTGCAGGCGACGTTTTGTTCTACGGAAGCATTGGCCGCACCGACCTTCCAGGCGGAAGTTTTGAAATACTGACCGAAAACATTAAAACCAAACTGCTCACTTTACCCGAAGAAACAGTTGTTTATTGCGGTCATGGACCTGAAACCACGATTGGTTTTGAAAAGAAAAATAATCCGTTTCTGAATTAATAAACTTATCCAAATCTACTTTTATTGATTTGATCTAAAAAGAAGAATTTGATTATCTTTGGGTTATGAATACGATTAAACAAATAGAGGAAAAAATCAATCAGTTACCTCCCGAATATATTGGCGAGTTAGAACGCTTTTTAGATGAGTTAATTAATAAAACAAAAATTAATCAACCCAAAAGACTTAATCAAAATTGGGCTGGAGGTTTAAAGGATGTAAAAATGTCGTCGATCGAGTTGCAAAAAAAAGCTTTAGCCTGGAGACGGAAATGAAATACCTAATCGACACCAATATTTGGCTGGAGCGTTTATTGGATCAGGAAAAATCTGAGACAGTTTCTCTTTTCTTAGATCAAATCCCATTAGAAAATGTATTTGTAAGTGATTTCTCTGTTCATTCAATAGGTGTAATACTTTCCCGAAGCAAAAAATTTGATGTTTTCTCTAATTTTCTGAATGACTTATTTTTAAATGCCCAAATTGAACAGCTTTCACTGAGCCCTGGCGAATTAATGCATGTTATTTCGAATATGCAGGAATTCAACCTTGATTTTGATGATTCATATCAGTTTTCGGTTTCTCAAAAATATGATCTGGTTATTGTAACCTTTGATAAAGATTTCAGCGCCAAGGGAATTCAAAAAATCACCCCACAAGAGTTTTTGCAGCAGTATGGATCAATAGAATGGGACTTCGATATCCTAACATAGCTTTTAGTTGCGTTTCATCGGGTACGTTGAAACTTTTCAGGTAATTATTTGCACAAATTGAAAGTTGAGTTTTTTGAAAGTGAAAAGCAATAAAAATCATTTTCAGGGAATTAAATTCTTCCTAAACTTGCACCCTCAAACAGAAACAAAATTTATAAAAATATGGCAAGCGATAAATTTGTAATGCGCCACATTGGGCCACGCGATCACGAAATTCAGGAAATGCTGAACATTCTCGGAGTTTCAACGCTCGACGAACTGATGAACCAAACTGTTCCGGAAAATATTCGTTTAAAAAATCCACTCCAATTGGAAGACGGATTGACGGAACGTCAGTATTTCCGCAAGATTCTGGCTTTGGCCGCAAAAAATAAAGTGTACAACACCTACATCGGCATGGGTTATTACGACACCATCACCCCGGCAGTAATTCTCCGGAACGTGCTCGAAAACCCTGTTTGGTATACCAGCTACACACCTTATCAGGCTGAAATTTCGCAGGGCCGGCTCGAAGCTTTGCTCAACTACCAAACCATGGTTTGCGATTTAACTGGAATGGAAATGGCGAATGCTGGTTTGCTCGACGAAGCTACTGCCGCAGCCGAAGCTATGGTGATGATGCTAAACTCCCGTTCGCGAGCCAAAGCAAAAGCCAATGCCATTGTAGTTTGGGTCGATGAAAAAGTTTGGCCGCAAACAATGGATGTCCTTATTACCCGTGCAAATCCGCTCGGTATCGAACTGAAAGTGGCCGACTGGAAGAACTTCGAACTGGATGAAAATACCTTCGGGGTCATTGTTCAGTACCCAAATTCCGACGGACAAATTGTTGATTATTCATCAATGGTAAAAGTCGCCCACGATAAGGAAATATTTGTTTCGGTCGCTGCCGATCTTCTTAGCTTAGCAATTTTGACACCTCCGGGAGAATGGGATGCCGATATCGTTTTCGGAAACTCACAGCGTTTTGGTGTTCCGATGGGATATGGAGGTCCGCATGCTGCATTCTTTGCTTCAAAAGATGTTTTCAAACGGAACATGCCGGGCCGAATTATCGGTGTTTCGAAAGATGCACACGGCAATCGCGCGTTACGCATGGCCTTGCAAACCCGCGAGCAGCATATTAAACGCGAAAAAGCAACTTCGAATATTTGTACAGCACAAGCACTTTTAGCCAACATGGCCGGATTCTATGCTGTTTATCACGGACCTGAAGGTATAACTCAAATCGCAAACCGTATTCATGGCATCGCCGCTTTACTTGCAAAAGAGATCGAAGCATTGGGATACAAACAACTCAATAACAACTATTTCGATACCATCCGTTTTGCGCTGCCACGCCACGTGAAACGCGAAGACATTGAATGGTTGTCGCTCGAACTGGAAATGAATTTCCGCTATTTCGAAAATGGTGAAGTAGGTCTGAGTATCGACGAAACCACCAATCTCGACGACATTAACTGGATGGTGGAGGTTTTTGCCAAAGCAGCCAACAAGCCGTTTGTATTAACTACTGAATATCCAGCCGTTTGCACCATTCTGCCCGAATTCCTCCGGACTTCGGATTTTATGCAGCAGGAAGTTTTCAATAAATACCGCTCTGAAACCGAGATGGTGCGTTACATCAAAAAACTCGAACACAAAGATATTTCACTCACTCATTCCATGATTCCATTGGGATCGTGCACCATGAAACTGAACGCGGCCACCGAAATGCTGCCTTTAAGCTGGATCGAATTTGGTGGTATTCACCCGTTCGTTCCAAAAAATCAGGCTCGTGGCTACCACGAAATGATGGAAGAATTACGCCGCGATTTAGCAGAAATTACCGGTTTTGCCGATGTCAGCCTTCAGCCCAATTCAGGAGCAGCAGGCGAATATGCAGGTTTGATGGTGATCCGTCAATACCATATCAGCCGTGGCGAAGGTCACCGCGATGTGGTACTTATTCCATCTTCGGCTCACGGAACTAACCCCGCCAGTGCAGTGATGGCCGGTATGAAAGTGGTGGTTACACCGTGCGACGAACGCGGAAACATTGATGTGGAAGCTCTCCGCCAGAAAGCCGAGGAATTCAAAGATACGTTGTCGTGTTTCATGGTGACTTATCCATCCACACATGGAGTTTACGAATCGTCGATTACTGAATTGTGCGAAATTATTCACTCACATGGCGGTCAGGTTTATATGGATGGGGCCAACATGAATGCGCAGGTTGGCCTGACCAATCCGAGCCGCATCGGAGCCGATGTATGTCACCTGAATTTGCACAAAACATTCGCCATTCCTCACGGTGGTGGAGGTCCGGGTGTTGGCCCGATAGCCGTCGCACCACATTTGGTTGAATTCCTTCCATCGCATCCGGTGATGAACAACGGGCATATTGGAATCACAGCCGTTTCCGCTGCTCCGTGGGGAAGTGCTTCGGTGCTGCCTATTACCTATGGATACATCAAAATGCTGGGTGCCGACGGCCTGAAACGTGCTTCGGAAATCGCTATTTTAAACGCCAATTACATTGCCAATGCCTTAAAAGATAACTACGGAATTTTATATACCGGCGAAAATGGCCGTTGTGCTCACGAAATGATTCTGGAATGCCGCCACCTGAAAGCCGCTTCAGGGATTACTGAAGGCGACATTTCCAAACGTTTGATGGATTATGGTTTCCACGCTCCTACCCTTTCGTTCCCGGTTCACGGAACGCTGATGGTTGAGCCAACCGAAAGCGAATCGAAACAGGAACTGGATCGTTTCATTGAAGCACTGACCGGTATTTTCAACGAAATTCAGGCGGTGGCTTCGGGCGAAATGGATAAGGATGACAATCCATTGAAAAATGCACCACACACTTCGGATGTGGTTACCGCCGACGACTGGAATCATTCGTACAGCCGCCAGACTGCCGTTTTCCCGCTTTCATGGCTCAAAGAAAACAAATACTGGCCACCGGTTGGCCGTGTTGACGATGCCTTTGGCGATAGAAATTTGGTTTGCACCTGCGAACCGATTGAAAGCTACAAATAAAGAAAGTCCGAAGTCAGGAGTCCGAAGTAAAAATCATGACAGGTCAGAGAAAACTTGATGCCAATAAAATTTAATACGCTATTACATGGAGCAGAGAGGACTGAAGGCGATGGATTTGGTTGGAATTATTGGAGACAAAACCCTTGTTTCAAAAGTGTTGAACAGAGAGCGAAAATTAAATTTACGAATGGTTCGTAACCTTCACCAAAAAGCAAAAATTCCCTACAGCCTTCTGATGAATGAGTACTGATTTCTGTATTAACTGCAACCGGATTTGTACCTGTGAACTGATTGCAATCTACAAATATGAACAATTGTTTATGAGTTTGTTACCCCTGTCAGGATTTCGAATCCTGACAGGGGTTTGCTTTAATATTCAACCATTGCCAAAAGCAGGCAGGTGCTCCGGGTTGGTATTTTCAATGTTTTTCTTTGCCCCCAGTTTCACTAGGGGGTCAATAACAGTAAACTCCTTCGGAGTTTTAAAAATGCCAGAACAACTTTATCTCTGCGATTACTTAACCCGAATGGGTTAAATATTATTCACCCCCAATGAAATTGGGGGCTACCACACACCACGCACCAAACTCAACCCTGGAGTGGACTGAATAATATGCCTTTTTATACTTCTTCCCAACTTTTGCCTTCCTGAGGATTTTGGATTACTTGTTGGTATCGACTCTCTAATTCTTGCACCATATCGTCCGAAAGTCCGGTTTCGTCTTCATAAATACTAACAAATGGACTATCGCCTAACAGTTCTTTAATTTGTCTAATTAGGTTTTCACCCTCCTTTTCGTTTTCGGCAATTTTTATCGTGTAGTTCATGATGAGATATTTGATGGCTTTTATACTCGTTTCGCGATACCAAAGATAACGAAACAGATTTGAAATTTTGAACAACAAACATAGAACCAGTCAGGTTTACGAAAAATTCAACCAATTTCAGGACTACCTTCCCTCAAGGTTACATTTGTCCTCAGAGAAGCAGAAGGCATGAACAGTTATTATCTCATTGTTTAAATATGCAAAAAGTCCGGAGAGATCATTTCCGTCCTTTTTAGCTTAATCTCGTCTGTGTCTCCTATCCTCCTTTGGTTCATTCTGATTTTCATTATTGCCTCCGGACATTTCATCCACTTCCCCCGGTGCCAACCGACCATGGGGTTTTGTGGTGATAAGTTCTCCATTTGAACGATTGTGCCCATGAAAAACTTTACATCCGGTTCCAACTATCAGGAATACAGCCAGGAGAAGAATAATTAGGAATCGATTCTTAGTTTTCGATGTATGCTTGGTTTCCATTTTTGCTTGTAAAAAGTAAGTAACTCATTTCTATTCAAACGTCGATACTTGTTTCTTATTTTCTGATTCGTACAGATGTTTGAATAATTTATAATATACTCTATTTCTGGCTATTAAAAGAATTAACTCTGAATTCATATTGGGTAACTTATTTATGTTTAGATTTGCACCGTAAACACAAAGGCCATTAGAAGTTCATTGATTTGAAGAGGCCTTTTCAAAATTAAAAAATGTTATTTGAAAATTTAGATTTGATTGAGCCTATCCTGAGGGCTTTAAAAACAGAAGGTTACGAGAAACCTACCCCAATTCAGGAACAAGCAATACCCATCATACTTCAGCGAAAAGATTTATTAGGTTGTGCACAAACAGGAACCGGAAAAACCGCAGCTTTTGCAATTCCGATTATCCAGATTTTGTATGACACACACTTGCCAGCCAAAGGCAAACGCAAGATTAAATCACTGATTGTTACCCCTACCCGCGAACTCGCGATACAAATTGGCGAAAGCTTTGCTGCCTACGGGCGCTATGCCGGACTGAAACACACTGTTATTTTTGGTGGTGTTGGCGAACGTCCTCAGACTGATGCTTTGCGTCAGGGTATCGATATTTTAATTGCCACTCCGGGTCGTTTGCTCGATTTGATGAATCAGGGTTACATCGATTTACGAAACATTGAATTGTTTGTGCTCGACGAAGCCGACCGCATGCTCGATATGGGTTTTATTCATGATGTAAAGCGCATCATTGCTGAGCTTCCGAGAGAAAGGCAGTCGCTTTTCTTTTCGGCTACCATGCCGTCAGACATTGTCAAACTGTCGCAAACAATCCTGAGAAACCCATTAAAAGTTGAAATTACACCCGAAGTGACCACTGCCGAAAAAGTTGAACAGCAGATGTACATGGTGAATTACGCTGACAAACGCAGCTTATTGCTTCATTTACTGCGCGACCGTGAAATTATTTCTGCTTTGGTTTTTACACGCACCAAACATGGCGCCGACAAAGTCGTTCAGTTTTTGCAGAAAAACGGTCATCAGGCACAGGCTATTCACGGTAATAAATCGCAGAATGCACGCCAGAAAGCTCTTTCCGACTTTAAAGGTGGAAAGATCCGTATTTTGGTTGCAACCGATATTGCCGCCCGTGGAATTGATGTAGACGATTTATCGCATGTAATTAATTACGAAATTCCCAATATTCCTGAAACCTACGTGCACCGGATCGGGAGAACCGGACGCGCCGGGCAAAGTGGTATTGCACTTTCGTTGTGCGACAATACTGAAATCACATTTCTGCGCGACATCCAGCGACTGATTTCGCAGTCAATTCCTGTTATTAGCGATCATCCCTATGCAATGACCGATTTTACTCCGGAGAAAGCACCTGCAAAGACTGCCCGGAAACCAATCCGTCGCGAGCATAACGGACAAGCTGTGCGGGAAACATCAGGAAGAACTGAGAGCAGACCATCGAGTCATACAGCAGCACACTCCGAACAGAGACCTGTACGAAAATTCTGGAGTAAAAGACCGGGATCCGACAGAAGCTAATCCGAATTAAAATTTATATACCGAAAACCCCAATAAAATGGGGTTTTCTCATTTTATACTTGTGAACCTTTAACTGTTTATTTTGTCTTGATTACGAATCATATCATATCCCGAATTTATGGAATTGTTTAACGAAAACAGCAAGCTCGCTTCAGTCATTCATAAAGATCATTCATTGCTGCCAGTCATCAACCGACTGGGCGTAAAACTGGGTTTTGGCGATCATACCATCCTGAATATTTGCGAAGAAAAAGGGATCGATCTCAACTTTTTTGTCGAAATCATCAATGTTTTCCATTACGAAGCATATTTTCCTGAAAAACGACTGCTAGACTTCTCTGTCTCAATGGTCATCGACTATCTGGTGAAAACCCATCGGTATTACATCGACTACCTCATTCCTGAAAACGACCGTTTGATTGAGCTTTTCCTTTCGGCTAATCCGGAAGAAAGTACAGAGAATGATTTGGTTCGTAAATTTTATTCAAAATTTAAGGAAGAATTTGTCATTCACATCGATTTCGAGGAACGGATAATGTTTCCTTACATCCTTGAACTGAATCGGGTTATTGAAGATCTGGAATCCAGACCGCATTTCAAACAAAAATATCCCGACTATTCCATTTCAGGATTCGAAAAAGAACATTCACAAATGGATGACAAAATGGATGATCTTAAGAACATCATCATCAAATATCTTCCTCCAAATTACGACCAAAACCGGGGAAACGCTTTTCTCGCCAATCTGTTTATGTTCGAAAAAGATCTGAAAAACCATTCACGAATCGAGGATCATATCCTGATTCCGAAAGTCAAACAGCTCGAAATGGTACTGCAAAGTTATGAGTAATCCCCTCAAATCAATTGTGTTGATAAGCCCTTCAGACATTTTACTGACTGGACTTGCAGAGATTCTGAGAAACAGTTTGGCGGGCGAAATTATTCAACTTCACCGTGGCGACGAAATTATCGATTATCCAGAATTAACAGGCCATTTCCTGATCGTTGCAACTCCGGAAGAACTCGAAAAAAGTGGTTTGTTAATCCGACAGATTTTGCCGGTAACCGGCAGCATCCAATTTATGGCATTATATTCGGACCTGAATTTAACACCATCAACACCGTCAATTAGCATTCAGG
>Ga0136636_10001934_pt1 | contig 12267 bp, 10 predicted proteins | sample AntDrymUQ8522106_2_FD_104653 | JGI IMG/M metagenome (GOLD analysis project Ga0136636, IMG submission 104653) | Polar desert sand microbial communities from Dry Valleys, Antarctica - metaG UQ852 (21.06) | ecosystem: Environmental > Terrestrial > Soil > Desert | place: Antarctica: Dry Valley... | reverse complement strand
TTGCGCGGCGAGGTTGTAGACTTCCTGCGGCCGGACCATGTCCAGGGTGCGCTGGATGTTGCTGTATTCGAGCATGTCCATGGGGACCATTTTGACGCGATCGGCCACGCCAAGCTCTTCAAGGCGCCAAAGATTTGGCGAGCTGGAACGGCGGTAAGTGCCGAAGACCTGATAGCCCTTTTCCAAGAGCAGACGCGCCAAGTAGGCGCCGTCCTGGCCGGTGATACCGGTAATGAGAGCTCGGATGGGCATGCTCGGGTCCTTCGTATCGGGGCGGAAGCCTCCGCCTGGTGCGGTCGCGGGTCAATGCCCCGTTCGGCGCTGGGCCAGATGCTGATACTGCGCCGTGGTCGTCGCGATCCAGGGGCCGGGCAGGAACCGGGCCAGCAGGCGCTGTCGTCCGCGCGCGGCCCAGGTGGCGGCGTTGGCCGGTGCGAGCATCTCGGCCATGGCCGTGGCCAGTGCCGGTGCATCGTCGGGCGGGACCAGCAGCCCGCCGTCGCCCACCACCTCGGTCAGGCCTCCGGTCTGGGAACCGACCACGGCCAGCCCGTCGGCCCAGGCTTCGAGGGCTACCAGGCCGAAACTCTCGAAGCGCGAGGGGATGGCCTGGACCAGGCAGGTGCAGCGCAACGTGGCCAGGGCTTCGTCGCTGAGCCGGCCGTGGACGATCACACCTGGCGTGGCTGTGGCCCGAGCGGTGTAGCCACCCAAATCCTTACCGACCACATGCAGCCGGGCTGATGGATGGGCCACCAGCACCGCTGGCCAGGCGTCCAGCAGCACGTCGACGCCTTTGCGTGGTTCCAGTCGGCCGACGAATAGAACTTCGGGTGCGTTGCGCGGGACGACGGGATTGATCGGACCGGAATGCGCCAGGTAGGTGACCGCATCTGCCGTCCGTCGGTAGAGGCGTTGGCCGGTCGCCGCCATGCCTTGGCTGTCGGCCACGACCAGGCTGGCCCGATGCACGGTCAGGGCTTCGGTGGCCAAGCGCAGGGGCGTGCGCAGTCCCCAGCGACCGTGGGACGGATCCGCCGCCGACGTCACCAGCCGGACCAGCATCGGCACGGTGGTTTCAAGGAAGGCGCCCAGTCCGCCCCAATTGGGAAGATCAATGACGTCCGGCGCGAAGTCTGCCAGTTCGCCATCAATGAAGGCGCGGGCCACCAGAGGGCGCACCAGTAGATGAGGGATCGCCGGCGCGCGCCGCTGCGGCGCTGCGCCTGGGTCGATGCAGAAGCCGCCGGTATCGGTGGCGGCGATGATGCGCACTGCTTGCCCGGCCTGCTTCAGCCCCATCGCCAGATCAGCCACATACCGCCCCACGCCGAAGGCCGGGCCGCAGTCGGAGAATTCGGGGGTGACCAGGGCGATGCGCAGGGGGCGGGTGGTCACCATATGGCCTTGTGTGGCTTCCTGACCACGTTGGGGCTCGATCCTCCCAGCGTTTTCGACGTTGCTGGAGCTAACGCCGACGGCCGTGCGGTTCCCCGAGATCGCCAGGCTCCGGTCTGGCCGATGGAATGTCCGCATCCGACATCTGTCTGGGTGTGCTGTGGAGCGATTGGCTGGCGGATGGGCTTGCGCCACGAGCCGAGTACAACTCGGCGCTCCCGGGAACAGCCGGTTTGAAGCGCCATGCCGCCGGCCTCCGCAGGAAATACTGCGGGCCGTGTGGTTCGGTGGGATCGCCAGGCTCCGGTCTGGCCGATGGAGTATCTGCATCCGACATTTGTCTGAGCATGCTGTGGAGCGAAAGGCTGGCGAATGCGCTTGTGCCATGAGCCGAGTATAACTCGGCGCTCCCGGGAACGGCCGGCTACTGGGCGTTGGGGTCTGTGAGTTTGGGGTCCTGGAATACAGGAGCGCATGGCCTTACTCGGGAGCGCCGTGCTTGGTCGGTGGCAATCACAGCGTGATGTTGGTTTAACCGTGGTCGCGGCGGCCATGGGCTTGAGTCTAGAGCGACGCAGACGCCATTGAAGAGGCAGGAGATCCGGCGAGGTGGCCGGGGCTGTAGTCGACGCTGCCATCATGCGAAGCCGCTGCGTGCCAAAGTGACCGCCTCGGCGATGGGGACGGCCTCCCAGCTGCTGCGCAGCGGGAAGGCTGTTGCGATGGGGGCGACCACTAGGCTGCGGACAGGTCGTAGGTCGGTCTGGGCGGTGGTCAGACCGCGGGTGATCTGCGGCGCTGTGGTGCGCTTGATTTCGATCAGCGTGAGGTCGCCACTGGGCGAGGTGATCAGCAGGTCGACCTCGCTGCCGGCATGGGTGGCATAGAACCACGGCCGGTGGCCTGGCGGGAGGGCCTGGATGAGTTGTTCGCAGATGAGTCCCTCCCAGGAACGTCCGCAGGTGGGATGGCCGAGCACCGCGTCGAGGGTTGGCAGGCCAAGCAGGGCGTGCAGCAGACCGCTGTCGCGCAGCAGCACCTTCGGCGCTTTGACCAGGCGCTTGCCGGTGTTGACGGCCCAGGGTTGCAACTGACGGACCAGGAAGAGGTCGGTCAGCAGGTCGAGCCAGGTCCGCACAGTGACACCACTGATTCCCAGGCCGCTGGCGAGGTCGGCGGCATTGAGGGTTTGTCCATGGATGTGGGCGAGCATGGTCCAGAAGCGGCGGGTCAGGGTGCTGGGCATGCGGATGCCCTGGGCGGGCAGATCGCGCTCCAGGTAGGTGGTGATGAAATGTTCGCGCCAGGTCATGCTGATGGCATCGTCCTCGGCCGTCAGGCTGGGGGGGAAGCCGCCACGCAGCCAAAGTTGGTCGATGGTATCGTTGCCGATGGGCCCGAGTTCACCAAGCGTCAGGCTGCCAAGTTCAAGGTAGGCGATGCGGCCGGCGAGGGTGTCGGCGCTTTGGCGCAGCAGTTCGGGGGCGGCGGAACCGAGGACGAGGAAGCGTCCGGGGCGGCGGTCACGGTCGATCAGTCCGCGCAGCACGGGAAAGAGGCCAGGCAGGAAATGGACCTCATCTAGGATGACCAGCGCGTGCGCATGCCGTTCGAGGAACAACTCAGGCTCAGCAAGTTTGGCCGCATCAGCCGGACGCTCGCAATCCAGATAGACCACGGGTTGGCCGTCGGCAGGCCGGTACGCCTGGGCCAGGGTGGTTTTGCCCACCTGGCGCGGACCGATGAGGCCCACCACCGGGAAGGTGCGGAGCAACGCGGTCAGTTGGGCCTGCTGCTGGCGATGGAACATTATTGAAATAATACTGTATGGTTAAATATTTCAATAATACTTCGTAAGTCTTTACGGAATATAAACTTGAAGGGCTGCCAATCTGGGCTTCAGGCTTTCTGTAACGCACTGCTGTTGCTGACTGGCTCCTTCCATATCCCCGCCTTGATCAGCCCGATGAGCGCATCTCGGGCGCGGCCAGGTGGCAGGGTGGCATCACAGGATGCCATGGAGCACTTCCGGCTCCAGATGTTCAAATCCTGGCTCAACCAGCATGGTTCCATGGGAAAAAACATGCTGATCCAGGTCATTCAGGCGTTGGGCTTGTGCGAACCACGATTTCCAAAGCGACCAGAATTCTTCTTCTGATAGGTTTGGCAGGTCGTTGTTCTCGGCCGATTGGAATTCGTCGTCAACGGCTTCACTGCGGGTGGGTGGGAAGGATCCCATGGGCCTGCTCCTCAAGGAATTGGTTTGCCTCCAGTGTCGGCATGGCGGTCACCGTTGGTGCAAACGCTTTCCAGGCCTGTTGCCAGTCGCGCATCGCATGCGCGTAGATCCGCATGCGGTGCCGGTCAGCGTCCATGGCGGCCATGCGCTCGGTCATGATTTCCCTGCGGACTACATCTGCCGATCCCGACGTCGTTGCGAGCAAGAGTGGGCGCTGACGAGCCAGTTCCTCCAGAAGTTCTGGATGGTCAGCCGCGAAGGCGAGCAGCCGTGTTGGTGAAGTGCTGTGCAGCAGTACGTCTTTGGGGTCCTGTAGCCGTGCGGACAGTGATCCAATGATCGGCCAGTCCTTCTCCCGCTGTGTTTTTTTGATTTGAATGAGATCCAGGATGTCCGTCACCGGCGCCGCGGCGCGGTGGATTTCACGCCACATGGCCATGAGGCGTCCGTCGGCGATGCGGGGTGGACGGCCGACAAAATCCGTCCTTAGGCGCTCGCTACCACGGCTGAACTCCAAGTGGCTTGACCAACCCCCATCATGCCACTTCACGCTGAGTGGCACCGATCCCACGCGGAATCTGGCGCCATGGCTGCTGAGGACGGACAGGACGTGGTCCATGTCGCCCTGGTCAAGATTCATCAACCAGTCGCCATCCTTGGATTGGAAGGCCAGGCGATAATAGACGCAGGCTTGGCCGCTGGTCAGGATGGTGCGGATCCGATCCTGATTGAATTCGTCAGTCAGGGCAAAATACGGATTGGCGTCTTTGGCATCCTGTTGGAAGCCGGGGCCATTCATGCCAGGTCGTGACGGGCCCGTGGTAGACATTTCTCAGGTCCTTCGTTCGCTCCGCTTGCCAGCTCTGCTCATTCATAGCCTAGGCGAGAGGTGATCAATGGTTTATGCCGGGCATCGAGGTGATTTTTGGTTGGCGAGAAGGTTGATAGAATACAGGGAAGCCCGCTGGTGCGGGCTGCTTTTTCTGTGCCGAGTACAACTCGGCGCTCCCGGGCGACCTCTAACGCAGCCTGCTGACGCGGGCTGCGTTTCCATTGCCGAGTACAACATGCCGCTTTTGGGCTGACCTTAACCGAGGGGCATTGACGATATCCCGGGATCCTTCCACATCCCCGCCTCCTTGATCAGCCCGATGAGCTCATCCCGGGCGCGGTCGGGGGGGATGGCGGTGCGGACTTTGTCTTTGCGGCGGTAGAGGTCGATCTTGCCGGGGCCGCTGCCGACGTAGCCGAAGTCGGCGTCGGCCATTTCGCCGGGGCCGTTCACGATGCAGCCCATGATGGCGATGGTGACGCCGTCGAGGTGGTTGGTGACGGCGCGGATCTGGGCGGTGACCTCCATCAGGTCGAACTGGGTGCGGCCGCAGCTGGGGCAGGCGACGTAGTCGGCGCGGGTGGTGCGGGCCTTCACGGCTTGCAGCAGGGTGTAGGCAAGGCGGCGGGGGTCGCTGGCGCTGGGCAGGTAGACGCAGTCGCCGATGCCGTCGATCATCAGGCCGCCGGCGATGGCGGAGAGGGTGAGGTCGTCGCGTTGGAAGGGCAGGGCGATGCAGATGGGGACGCGGCGGCCGGTGCCGGGCTGGCTGGCTTCGGCAGTGGTGAAGTCCTGCGCGATCACGGCGGCCAGCAGGCGATAGGCGCGGGTTTCGCCCAGGAGGCCGGGCTCGGCGATGCCGATGGGACAACCATCGGGGATGAAGGCGAGGGCGCGGCGCAGCTGGTTGGTTGGGTCCTGGTCGTCGAGGCGGACGAGGACAAGGCTGCCGGGGGCGATGGGCGGTGGGGTGGCGCAGTCTTGCAGGCGCAGGACGGTGAGGGGGATGCCGACTGAAGGGCGCACTGGCGCGGCCGGCTGACCGATGGCGGTACCAGCAGGGCAGCGCTCGGCGCCGGGGATGCTGTGGGCTTTCAGGGCCCACAGGGTCTGGTCGTCGACCAGCACATCGGCGGGCGGGTCGCCGGCGGGGGCGGTGCTGTTGGCAGGGACCAGGACCCGCGGGATCAGGCCACCACCTAGGGGGACGTCATGGCCCAGGCGGATAATGTCGGCGTTGGGGCGGTGGTACTGATAGGGGTCGACGGCTTCGCTGGGCAGGTTGGGGGGGGCGCTGCGGGTGCGCCAGCCGGCGTAGCGTTGGGCAAGGGCCCGCGCGACGGGGATCTCGGCCTCGGGCGCTTCGGTCAGGCTGACGCGGATGGTGTCGCCGATGCCGTCCTCTAGCAGGGCGCCGATGCCGGCGGCGCTTTTCACCCGGCCATCTTCGCCGTCGCCGGCTTCGGTGACGCCCAGGTGCAGAGGATAGGCGATGCCAAAATCGTCGAGGCGGGCGCAGAGCAGGCGGTAGGCCTGGACCATGACTTTTGGATTCGACGCCTTCATGCTGATGCACAGGTCGTGAAAGCCTTCGTCGCGGCAAAAGCGGCAGAATTCGAGGGCCGACTCGACCATGCCCGCGGGCGTGTCGCCGAAGCGGTTCATGATGCGGTCAGAGAGCGAGCCGTGGTTGGTGCCGATGCGCAGGGCGCGGCCCAAGATTTTGGCGCGGCGCACCAAGGGTAGGAAGCGCTCACGCACGCGTTCGACTTCGCCCTGGTACTCGGCGTCGCTGTACTCGGTGATGGCGAAGCGCTTCTTGTCCGCGAAGTTGCCCGGATTGATGCGCACCTTCTCGACGTGTTCGATGGCCTCCAGGGCGGCGGCGGGCATGAAGTGGATATCGGCAACCAGTGGCACCTGGGCGTAGCCGGCGGCATTCAGACTGGTGCGGATGTCCTTGAGAGCCTTGGCGTCGGCCACCCCGGGTGCGGTGATGCGCACCATCTGGCAGCCGACGTCGATCATGCGGATGCTCTGCGCCACCGTGGCCGCCACGTCGGTGGTTTTGGTGGTGCACATGCTCTGCAGCATGACGGGTGCGTTGCCACCCACCGGCACGCTGCCGATCATGATCTGCCGGCTGACGCGACGCTGGTAACCGAAGCGGGAGGGGACGTAGGAGTTCATGAACGGGTTATGGTGGATGGGTTATGGGGTATGGGAAATGGGTTATGGTGGATGGGTTATAGGGTATGGGAAATGGGTTATGGTGGATGGGTTATGGGGCGAGGTGCGGGGTGCGTTGATAGGGGTTGTCAGTCATACCCCATACCCCATACCCAATCACCCATAACCTGCGGCTCGCTACCATACCCCATACCCCATCCCCCATAGCCTGCGTGTCGCCTTCATCCCAACACCTTCATCACGATCTTGCGGAACGGTGCGGCGTTGCCCAGCAGATGGCAGCAGGGCTTGTGGGCGTCAGTTTGCAGGAACACGGCAAACTGCATCGGGCGTACCGGCAGGGCCAGCTGCGGCGCGGCGGGCTGATGGTAGAAGCAGATGTCGTTGTCGGGCTGGAAGTCGTCTTCGACGCGCAGCAGGCGGGTAGGGCACCATTCCATGATCTCGCCGCCCTCAAGATTCAGTTGGATGTCCAGGTAGCGACGGTGACTTTCGAAGCGCTTCTCGGTGGCCGGGCGGCTGATGCCGCCTTCGATGATGGCAAAGAGGTTCTCGCCATCGACGTGAAACCGTCCGTCCGGCAGGGCATGATTGCGCGTGTCGGTCAGCCAGGCAAACGCCGCAGAGAAGCGCGGATGCAGGCCATGGTAGCGGGGATGGTTGGCAAGGTCGTCGTGGATCACGTGGGCACCGTGGCTGCCAGGGTAAGAGGGTGGGGGGCGGTGCAACCGCCCGCACTCCGCACTTCGCCCTCCGTACTTCGCCGTATGCTCCCGCCTATGACCCTGGTCTGGCTGGTTGATGACGATGCGGGCAATCACGGCGTGGCCCAGGCCACGGTGGCGGAAGTTGCTGGCGTGGCCTTTGCCGGCTTCCTGACCGCGCCCGAGGCGGTGGCTGAGGCGCGACGCTTGGCGCGGGCCACGCCCACGGCCTTGCCCAGCGTGGTGCTGATGGATTACTTCCTGGGCGAGCATCGCGGTGATCAGGTCACCATTGACCTGCTGGCGGCGTGTTCGCCGGGGCCACGGCCGTTGGTGGTGGGCTATAGCTCGATGCGTTCCGGCAGTGAAGCGATCCTGCGGGCGGGCGGCAATGTCATCGTCCCCAAGCGTTCCGATCGGCGCGGGCTCAACCCCTGGCTGTGGCAGTTCCTGTCGGATCACGTCCGTGGGTGACGCAATACAGCGGAGCGACTTGCTTGGGCTGACCTATCAGCAGTTCCTGGCCTGGAGTCGCGGCCTAGCCGGGCATAGCGAGCGCTTTCATCGCGCCTTGTACCGGCAGTTGGTGGCCACGGGCAATTGGTCGCCGGGCCTTGAACCCTTGTGGGCGGCGGAAGGCGGAGCGGACGCGATCGCCGCGTTGACCGTCGCGGCGGCGCCTGGGCAGATGCCGGCGGTGGCGCAGTTACGCGAGGCAGTGGACGCGGACCTGGGGGCGACGGTGAAGATCGGCGCCGTCCTGGCGGATGGAAGGCAGGTCGAGAGCGTGCTGATCCCCATGAAGCGCGGCGCCCACCACACGGTGTGCGTGTCGTCCCAGGTGGGCTGCAAGATGGGCTGCACCTTCTGCCACACCGCGACCATGGGTTTGGTGCGCCAGCTGGCCGCGCACGAGATCACCGGCCAGATGCTGGCCGTGCAGGCGGCCACCGGGATACGGCCGCGCAACGTGGTGTTCATGGGCATGGGCGAGCCGCTGGATAATGCCGAGGCAGTGGCGCAGGCGGTGCGGGTGTTCACCGATTCAGCTGGTTTCGGCCTGGCCCGACGGCACGTGACCATCAGCACGGTCGGCCGGGTCGATCAGTTGGCCCGTTGGGCAGAACTAGGCCTGACCGGCGTCAATCTGGCGGTCAGCCTGGGCGCGGCGGACGATACGGTGCGCAGTGAGTTGATGCCCGTGAATCGCGTGGCGCCCCTGGCGGTGCTGAAGGCTGCGTTGCTAGCGGTGCCGGTGCCGGACGATCGCCGGATCCTGATCGGATACACGGTCATTCCCGGCGTGAACGACAGCCCCGCCCTGGTGCAGGAGCTGGTGCGCTGGTGCGCGGGGCTGCGCGTGCTGGTCAATCTGATCCCCTACAATCCCATTCCCTCACGGTCGTGGCGGGCACCAACCGACGTCGAGGTGCTGGCGCTGCGCAATGCCCTGGATCGCGCCGGCGTGCCGGTGCGGGTGCGCTTGACCAAAGGCGATGAGGTGATGGCAGCCTGCGGGCAATTGGGCGAGGGACGACGTCAACGCGGGTGACGAGCGCGGTCACAGTCGTGACGTGTTACAGCCGGCGGGTCTGGAGGCTCACATTCCGGGTGGACGGCCCGCCTCGGCTGTTCCTGGGACCGCGGACCTCCAGGTCTGGCCTCACGTTCATTCTGATTAACAGCCGGCGAGCCTGGAAGCCCACGGTCCGGGTGGACGGCCGGCGAGAAGCGATATTGCGATGCGAAGCATTCGCGCACCTCTCACCTTAGCGCCAACATACTTAACGCCTGCAGCAGCCCAATCATCCCGCCCAGCACCGCGCCCCACCATTCGATGGCGCGGAATTCGGTGCTGGCGAGTTGATTGATCAGGCGCTCTAGCCGGTCCAGATCGAAGCTGGCGAGCTGCTGTTCGGCCAAGGACGAGACATCAAGATGGGGTCGCGCGGCATCCTTCAAATTGGCGATGATCTGCGGCTGAGCCGCCAAGACCTCTTTCAAGATCGAATCGCGAAAGCCCTGCACCAGGCCGTCGGTCAGTAGCATGCCGACCAGGGGCTTGGCGCGCAGTTCAGTGATCTTGCGGGTCAGGGCCTGGTCGAGCAGGGCGGTGAGCTGCGGCGCCAGATCCAGACGATCCAGCGGGGCTAGCAGCTCGTCGACTTTGACCAGTTCCGTGCCCACGATGCGGCCCACATCCCGGGCCAGCTCGGCCTGACGCCGCGGCAGCAGACCCTGAAATCCCCAGCGGCGACGACGGGGATGGAAGAGCATCTTGAGGGCGATCCAATTGGTGAACCAGCCGATGACGGCGCCCAGGACCACGGGGATGAGGATAGAGAGCAGGACGGGTGACATGCCCGGCAGCATCGGCCCTTCTGAGGCCCGGGAAGGGACTCCCTTCCGGTGGTGCGCGGCCTCATAGGCTCAGCACCCCATGAGTTCACCCGTCCCCATCATCATGCACGGCGCCGCCGGACGCATGGGTCGCGCCATCCTTGCTCTGGCCTTGGCTGAACCGGTCCGCTTCACCGTGATTGCCGGGGTGGATCGCCAGGCCGGCACGCTGCGCGCCCTTGGCCTGGACAGCGCCGCGCCAGTACTGACTGCGCTGCCAGTCGAGCCCGGTGCGGTGGTCATCGACTTCAGCCATCATGGCACCTTCGCCAGCGTGGCGGCCCATTGCGCGGCCCACGGCATGGGTTTGGCCAGCGGCACCACGGGCATCGCCCCGGCGGTGCTGGATACGGCGTTGGATGCGGCGGCGGGACGGGCCGCGGTGCTGCACGCCATGAACATGAGCGTGGGCGTGAACGTTGTGTTCAAGGTTGCGGCGCAGATTGCCAAGACCCTTGGGGTGGCGTACGACATCGAGATCGTCGAAGCCCACCACCATCACAAGAAGGACGCCCCCAGCGGCACCGCCTTCGGCATCGCCGACGCGATCACCGCCGCCACCGGCCGCACCCGCGCCGATCTGGTGCACGGTCGCGAGGGCGAGGTGGGGGCCCGCCGCCAAGGTGAGATCGGCATGCACGCTCTGCGCATGGGCGATGTGGTCGGCGACCATACGGTGTATTTCGTCGGCGGCGGCGAGCGCATCACTCTGGGCCACGTGGCCCACAACCGTGAGATCTTCGCCCAGGGCGCGCTGCGGGCCGCAACCTTTCTGGGGTCTGCCCGGCCCGGCCGTTATCGCATGGCGGACGTGCTCGGACTGTAATGGACCCTGTGACCCCGCGACCCCGCGACGCCGCAACGTTGGTGATCCGCCTCCCCAACTGGGTGGGTGACGCCTGCATGGCCCTGCCGGCCTTGCAGCAATTGGCGGCGGCAGGCCATCCCTTGCACCTGCTGGGTCGCGGTTGGGCGGCGGACCTGTTCGCGGGCACGCCCTGGCCAGTGACGGTGCTGCCCAAACGCGGCGCGGTGGCGGCGATCCGCGCTGTGGGATGCGGGCAGGGCCTGGTGTTCACCAACTCCTTTGGCAGCGCCTGGCAGTTCCGTCGGGCCGGCGTGCGCGCCACCGGACGCCGGCGCGGTCTTGAAGGTTGGCTGCGCAGCCCTTTGCTGGCGCGCAACGTGACCGTGCCGGCGGGCCTGCATGAGGTCGAGGTCTTCCTGCGCGTGGCCGGCGCGGTGACCGGCACGATGGACCTGCCGACGCAGACGGCGTTACCTCTGCATCAACGGCATCGTGCCACGGCGCAAGAAGCCCTGGTGAACGCCGGAGTCAGCGGGGCGTATACCGTGCTCTGCCCGCTGGCGGCGGGCACCATCAAAGGACGTTCGAAGTGTTGGCCATCCTTCCCGCTGCTGTGCCGCTTGCTGCGCGACGAGGGTCGCACGGTGGTGGCGTGTCCGGGGCCGGGCGAAGAGGCTTTGACCACCAACCTTCTACCAGGGGCGACGGTGATTCCGGGGACGCGGCTGGGCACCTATGCGGCGATCCTGGCCGGGGCTCAGGCGGTGGTGGCCAACGATTCCGGACCGATGCATCTGGCGGCTGCGGTAGGCGCTCCGGTGGTGGGCATCTTCGGGGTCAGCGACCCAGGGCGCACCCGGCCGTGGGCGACGCGCGCAGTGACCGTGGGCACCAGCCAGGCCTGGCCGCCTTTGGGCCAAGTGGTGGCGGCGCTGGCGCGGGTGGAATGATCCCCCGCTGGCCACTTCGTCTGGCGCTGATGCTGCTCGTGTGCCTGGGTGCAGGCGCGGCCGAGTGGTCGGTGCGCTGCGACTTGGCGACCCAGACCGAGGTCGTGATCGCGGTGGCGCCGGGATCCCTGACCCAGGCCCAGGCCCTGCGCCTGAATTGGCGACTGACGGGTTTGGACAGCGAAAGCATGGCGCAGGTCGAAGTCGCCCTGATTACCGCCGATCACCGTTTCTTCACCGTGGCTAGCAGCCTTGATGCCGGTCTGGGCCAGACCCGGGTGCCATTGACGGCACGCTATTGGGCAGGGCTTGATGGCACCTTGGGGCCGGATGCGCTGGCGGGCATCGTGGAGCTGCGCTGGCGGGTGCAGGGTCTGCGGGCGGGCGTCTGCACCGCGACTATTCAAGCGGTGACCGGTGAGGTGCCACTGCCCAGTGGTCAGCGGCTGGTGAGTGATGGCTTGGTCCAGCATGGTCCGTGGCGCGAACTGCGCCTGGAGTTGCTGGGCGAGGCCAACGAGGTGGGCGAGCTTGATCTGCTCGGTGGCCCGCGTCCGTTGCCCGCATTCCGCTATCAGCCGAGTGTACTGCAGGAAGGCCGGTGGCGCCCCGTCGGTGGTCCCTGCTGGGTGGTGCGGCTGCGCCCCGGCGAGGAGGTTGCCAGACTCATCCCGCAGTGGCGTGATGGAGCCAGGTCCTGGCGCGGTGCGGCGTTGCCGGCCCTGGCGGTCACCGCCACCGCGGCC
>Ga0136636_10001933_pt1 | contig 12270 bp, 9 predicted proteins | sample AntDrymUQ8522106_2_FD_104653 | JGI IMG/M metagenome (GOLD analysis project Ga0136636, IMG submission 104653) | Polar desert sand microbial communities from Dry Valleys, Antarctica - metaG UQ852 (21.06) | ecosystem: Environmental > Terrestrial > Soil > Desert | place: Antarctica: Dry Valley... | reverse complement strand
TTCCAAGCGGCTTTTTCACCAAAACTTGCCAAGCCATCTTCCGCAGCTTCTTTTCTATTATCAAGCAACAACTCATGCAGGTTTATTTTTACCGCACAAACTTCTGTACAGTTTCCACAAAGAGATGATGCATGGCTAAGATGTTTAAAATCTTCCATGCCTTGCAGGTGCGGAGTAATCACGCTGCCTATAGGACCGCTGTAAGTGGTGCCGTAGCTAAAGCCGCCAATGTTTTTATAAACCGGGCATGCATTTAAACATGCACCACATCTTATACAATAAAGGCTTTCCCTTTGCTTTGGATTTTTTAAAATATTTGTACGGCCATTGTCTAATAATATAATATACATTTCTTCGGGGCCATCGTTTTCATTTGCCTGCCTTGGGCCTGCAATGATGCTGTTATATACAGTAATTTTTTGCCCTGTACCAAAAGTACTCAGCAGCGGCCAGAACAATCCAAGGTCTGTAAGCGAAGGAATTACTTTTTCTATCCCCACAATTACAATATGGGTTTTTGGAAATGCGCAACTTAACCTGCCATTGCCTTCGTTTTCTGTAACGGCGATTGCACCTATATCACTGATAATAAAATTGGCACCGGTTACACCAACTTCTGCTTCTACATATTTCTCCCGAAGAATTTCTCTGGCCTTTAAAGTAAGTTGCTCAGGCGTAAGGTCTATGGGTGTGCCCAGTTTTTCATGAAATAATTTAGCCACATCTTCTTTGCTTTTATGCATGGCAGGTGTTACAATATGGTAAGCAGTTTCGCCATCTAATTGTTGTATGTATTCTCCCAAATCAGTTTCTATACTTTCTATACCATGCTTTTCCAGGTTATCATTCAGGTGAATTTCTTCTGTAACCATGCTCTTGCTTTTCACCAATGTTTTGCAATTTTTTGCTTCGCAAATTTTAATGATTTCAGCCATGGCTTGTTCTGCATTTTCTGCCCACAATACTTTACCGCCACGGTTGGTAAAGTTTGTTTCAAATTGTTCCAGTTGCTGGTCCAGTGTTTCTAAAGCACGCCATTTCGTATTTTTTGCACGCTCTCTTGCAAGGTGTTCATCAACAAATTGCTCTTTACCTTTTGGCACCACAGCATTATAGCGACCAATATTAAAATTAATTTTTTTACGATGGTCTAGGTCAGCAGCTTTAGAAGTGCTTTTTTCGATAAATAAATCGGATATTTCTGACATGGTTATTTTTTGAATTATATTCTTATTACAGACAACAATATGTCCGTAATCAATTTACGAAAGTTACTTCAAAACAATTTTAATACTATTGCTAATATGGTAATTTCTATTCAACCACTCCTAATTCTTTTCCAACTTTTATAAATGCTTCTATAGCTTTATCCAAATGTTGTTGTTGGTGCGCTGCACTAAGTTGTACACGAATGCGGGCTTGCCCTTTAGCTACTACCGGAAAGAAAAACCCAATAACATAAATACCTTCCACCAATAATTTTGCAGCAAAATTCTGTGCCACTACTGCATCGTATAACATGATGGGCACAATGGGATGCTCGCCTGGTTTAATATCAAACCCTGCAGCCGTCATTTTCTCCCTAAAATAGGTTGTGTTGTATTCGAGTTTATCTCTTAGCTCTGTAGTTTCGCTTAGCATATCCAATACAGCAATAGATGCCCCTACAATACTTGGTGCCAGTGTGTTGGAGAAAAGATAAGGCCTGCTGCGCTGCCGCAACATTTCAATCACTTCTTTTTTGCCGCTGGTAAAACCACCACTTGCACCGCCCAATGCTTTGCCTAGTGTTCCGGTAATGATGTCTATTCTACCTACCACATTTCTGTGTTCATGTGCACCTCTGCCCGTCTTACCAAGAAAGCCGGATGAGTGACATTCATCAATCATTACAATAGCATCGTATTTATCTGCCAGGTCACAAATTTTATCTAGCTGCGCAATGGTACCATCCATACTAAAAGAACCATCAGTCACTATTATGCGGCTGCGTAAATTTGAAGATTCTTTTAATTTCGCTTCGAGATCTTCCATATTATTGTGCTCATAACGATAACGCTGTGCCTTGCACAAACGAACACCATCTATAATACTTGCATGGTTTAATGAATCACTTAATATTGCATCCTGCTCGTTAAAAAGCGGTTCAAATAAACCACCATTTGCATCAAATGCTGCGGCATACAAAATGGTATCTTCTGTACCTAAGAATGCAGATAATTTTGCCTCCAGTTCTTTATGAATATCCTGCGTGCCGCAAATAAATCGCACACTGCTCATGCCATAACCATGTTGATCAATCGTTTTTTTTGCTGCCTCAATAACTTTGGGATGGGCAGATAAACCAAGGTAATTATTGGCACAAAAGTTTAATACCTGTTTGCCATTTACGGTTATTTCTGCACCCTGCTCACTGGTAATAATGCGTTCTGTTTTAAATAAACCAGCTTCTTTTATTTCGTTTACTTCTGTACCTATACGGCTTGCGAATGTATTGTTCATGCTTTGATTTTTTGCTTTGCAAAAATAGACGTTTTTATTGCTGCACATCTATTTATACTATTTTATGTTTTCATTTTGGGGCATAAAAAAAGCAAGACTTAGTCCTGCTTTTTTGAATTATTTAAAAGAGTTTATTAACGAATATTATGAATATATTCATTGTTTAAGAACTGCTTTCTTACATCATTTAGATCACGGAGAATAGATGCATCTATAAGTGTGCCGCCCATCTCCAATTTAAAACCACCAATTAATTCATCCTGTATAGAAGTTTCAATCTCTACTTCTCCCGTAACGGTATCTTTAATTTTAGCTATAATGCTGTTCTTTAATTCATCGCTTATTGCAGTGGCAGTAGTAAGTTTTACTGTTTGAATGTTTTTTAATTTATTATACTGCGTAATAAAGGCGGTTACAATTTCTGGTAGGTTGCTCTCTCTTGTTTTTGCCGTAAGCAAGCGCACGAACAACATAGTAAGTTTACTCACTTTATTACCCACTACAGCCTCAATTATTTTATCCTTTTTATCAGAAGTTATAATAGGGCTACGAAGCAATGCAACAAAATCAGGGTTAGATTTATTGATTTGCTGCAGTAGTTTCATATCAGCATATACTTCCGCCAAGCTATTCTGCTCTATAGAAAGGTCCAATAAACTTTTTGCGTATCGTGTTGCTAAACGTGGGTTTTGCATAAAGAAAAAATGTGAAAATATGAAAATGTGAAAATATGCAAATCTCTACAATCCCTACTTTCTTGTGCTTAATGTCTTTTTTTATTTCAATACTGATTACTCAATACAAAATACAAAATGCTAGTTCAATTTTATTTCCTGCGCCAATTGATTGATAAAAGTTTCCTGTTCTGCTTTATTAGCCAATTCTCTTCTTAATACTTTTTCACTTACCTCTACAACTAATTTACCTACTTGGTTTTTAATATCGGTAATAGCTGCCATTTTTTGTTGTTGAATAGCAGCATTTGCATCCGTTATGATTTTTGTAGCCTGTATTTTTGCCTCTTCTTTGGCATCAGCAATCATTTTATCTTTTGTAATTTTTGCTTCCTTAATCATGATGGCTCTTTCTTCACGTGCTGCAGTAAGAATAGCTTCGTTTTCATTCTTCATTTGCGCCATTTCCAATTTTACCCTTTCTGCAGATGCAATAGATTCTGCAATGTTATTTTCTCTGTCATTCAATCCTTTTAAAATTGGAACCCAAGCGAATTTTTTAAGAATAAATAATACTATTAAAAACGCAAGCAGCGTCCAAACAATGAGACCGAGATGAGGGAGTAATAAATCCATTTTAAAAGTATTTAGTATTTAGTATTTAGTATAGAGATATTAGATAACAGCTATAAGAGAACTCGTGTTGGAGTATTGTCTAATATCTAGCTACTAATTTCTTGTTTCTTTAAAATACTGCATCCGCCGCCCTTTGCTTTAGATGCAGTAAAGTTTTTTGTGCAATTAGCTTTTTAGAACAGCCAATAAACCTGCGATAACTGCAAAAAGGGCAACACCCTCAACAAATGCAGCAGTCAGAATCATGTTTGCACGAATGTCATTAGATGCTTCGGGCTGGCGAGCAATAGCTTCAACCGCACCTTTACCAATCTGACCGATACCAATACCGGCTCCTATAGCTGCAAGACCTGCGCCAATAGCTCCACCCATGTGGGAAAAACCGATTTGAACCTCTAACAAAGTTGTCATTAAACTCATGATACTTGTGTTTTTATAAATGAAAAAAAGAATACAAATTTTATCGCCCCGTTAAACCTCACCCCCGCCTCTCCAAAGGAGAGGAGTCACACTCCGAAACTTTAAAAAATATTCATGTTTTCGGAGACCTATCTTCCCCCTTCGGGGGACCGAGAGGGCATCTTATATTGTAGGCACCACCTCATTCTTATGCCCGTCCACATCATCGTGCCCACCTTCAAAAGATTGACCAATAAACACTGCTGTTAAATTGGTAAAAATAAATGCCTGTATAAATGCCACCAATATTTCAATGAAATAAATAAAAACTGTAAACAATACAGAAACCGGAGAAAAGCCCCAACCTGCGCCTTTGTTCATAGCTCCAAAAATAAATATCAACGAAACAAAACTTAAAATAATAATATGCCCGGCAACCATGTTAGCAAAAAGACGAATAATTAACGCTGCTGGCTTTATGATCAAAACACCGGCAACTTCCACCGGTATTAAAATAATTTTTACCAAAAGTGGCACACCGGGAGGCCAGAAAATATGACCCCAAAAATGAGAGTTGGTACTAAATAAAATTACCACTAAGGAAATAAGTCCCAATACTGCAGTAAATGCAGTATTACCCGTAACATTTGCCGAACCTGGTATTAAACCGAAAATATTATTAATTAATATAAAGAAGAACACCGTTAATAAATAAGGTAAATACTTTTGCCATTTTTTACCAAGGTTTGGTTTGGCCACATCATCTCTTACAAAAGTAATAACAGGCTCTATAACATTTTGCCATCCCTTAGGAGCAGACGTAACTCCAAAACCATTTTTATATTTTTTTGCAATACTTGTCATTACCAATACCAACAAACTCAGTGCAATAATCATTTGCACTACATTTTTAGTAAGTGAAAAGTCATACACTTTAGAACCATCTTCCGCTACAATTTCTTTTGTTTCATCTAATTTATAACCTCTATAAGCCTCTTCTCCTTCATGGCCAAAATGGCTTGAAGAAAACATTGATAATCCTTTGGTAGGTGAATATAATATTACTGGTAATGGAATGGTTGCATGAAAATTACCTGCTGTAAAAAAATGAAACTCATGGGCATCCTTAATATGGTCCATAATAATTTTGGCAGGATCGAGCTTTTCTTCCTTGTGCTCACCAACTTCTGTATGAGCAGATTCCTGCGCAAAAGAAACAGTTGAAAATACTGTAAGAAAAAGGCTGAAAGCCAATACCATGAACGATTTGATGCGATTTGCTGCCATAAACATCCTCAATTTTGCCGCAAAGATAAGGGCAGAAAGGGTAAAAGTGAAATTTGTGAGGAGGAAATGTTGAAATTTAGGCCTAACAAAAGAATTGAGATTCATCCCTTTTTCCTTAGGACTAAGTATACTAATAGTCAGGAATAAATTTTTTTAAGTTGTCTTTAATAAAAAAGAGGTTACTGCAAAGCAACCTCTATAAATATCTTTATTTAAATCTATTTTCCTGTATAGCCACATTGCCACAAAATAAATGCTTTTTCAATGCCTGAATCTTTTAACTGCTCATCTACATTTGCCCCACCAAAATGGCCTCCTGCATAATTTACCTTTAATAAAACAGGCAGGCCAGAGGCGGTATTATTTTGTGCAGCAGCGGCAAATTTACCAGGCTGCCAGCTAACTACTCTAGGGTCATTAAAACCTGTGGAAACCAACATGGCAGGGTAATTTGTACCTTTTTTCAAATGTAAATAAGCATCCATTTCTGCAAGGGCTTTTGCTTCTTCTTCTATTTTTATGGAGCCAAATTCGGGGGCGTTTACCGGGCCATTTGGGCTAAACTCCATACGCAACGCATTCATGCAACCCACCCTTGGTAATGCCACTTTAAAAAGATCTGGCCGTTCGGTAATTGCTCTGCCGATTAATATTCCGCCGGCACTTGTACCTGTACCTGCCATTCTATCGCTTGAAGTATATTTATTTTTTACAAGGTAATCGCCGCAGGCAATAAAATCTTTCCAGGTATTGGGTTTGGTAGTTTTAAATCCGGCCATGTGCCAGTCTTCCCCTTTTTCGCCACCACCACGTATATGAGCAAAGGCAAGCACTACTCCACGTTTTAATAAAGAGGCATTGGCAAAACTAAAATAAGGCTGTGTAGAACTTCCGTAAGAACCGTAACCATCGAGATAGCAAATATTACTGCCATCTTTTTTAAATAATTTTTTATCATATACAATACTCAATGGCACTTTTACGCCGTCGTGCGAAACAATTTCTATCTCTTCTGACACCAAATTTTCCATGCCAGTAAAACCTACCTCTGTATAAAAAGTACTTTTACCGAAACTATTATCAGTTAAATTAAATGCATAACGGTTAAAAGGATTGTCCCAAGATGTATTTGCCACAAGACAATCATCTGTTTTTTCATCCCAAGCACTAATATAATTTATCCCTTTTAAAGGCACTTTTATAGAAGAGACTTTACCGGTAGCCAAATCAATTTTTGTATTGGCAGAAATAATTCCATCCTTTATGCCGTCAAGTAATATATAGCTTTTTGTACGGGAGAGACTTTGTATTACTTCGTTTTTAGGACTGTAAATAACTGTTGGTTTAGAAATACCCTCTGGTGTAATGCTATATTTCACTACATCAAATTTTGAGTTATTTTTTGTACACAGTACATATATATCATCACCTACACATATTCCCTGAGTAATTTTATCTTCTTTATTACAAAATGTTTTCCAGTTTATTTTACCCTGTAACAATTCTTTTTTGGGTGCATAGTATAATTGTTGGTTATTGTCAACTGTGCCCTTTCCCCCAAACATATAATTACCGTTTTCAAAATAAACAATAAAAGGATATTCTTCCGGCTTTATTGCTTGATCAGGATTATTGGTATTGCTAAATATTTCAACTGCTTTGCCATTGTGATACAACATTTCCTTAGTGTTCAAAGTTGCATCCATGCTATGCACATCATTGCTTGCAGAAAGGTTGTAAAAAAATTGTTTGTCACTTCCCGGTATCCAATATTCACCTCTTCCGTTTATTAAAGAATCGTTCTCCATATTTTTTGTAGCAACATTTAACAAATAAACGTTGCCAATTTCTTTACCCGGCTCTGACAGATTTATAAATATTTTTTTTCCATTATCAGAAACTCCCCAACCAAACATTTCAAATTTATTATTTTGAAAAGTTTCAGGGTTAAATAATTGAACTTCTTCATTGCTGCCGGTTGCTTTAAAATAGAGTTTGAGTTTCTGTTCTTCCGGAGTTCTCTTTTCATAAAAATAACCAACATCTTTTTTTACAATTGTGCCATATTTTATTTTACGCACTTTGTCTGCCGCTTTTTGCTCTTCTATAATAGTAGATAGCAAAGGCATTTTGTTAATTATTTCGGTGCTGTAATTATCCTGTGCTTTAAACCAAGTTTTTGTTTCTTCTTTATCTAAATGCTCCAACCAACGGTAAGGATCGGGATAAGTTTTACCGAAAAAAACATCTGCACTATCTACAGTTTTGCTGGCGGGATAAACAAAATTTTGTGCTTTGCTGTTTTGTATTACTAAAACGCAAAGAATTACGTTAAAAAAGGATTGCTTTTGCATGGTAAAAATTTTGTAAACAAGTTACAAAAAATTGCAATAAGTAATTTATAGGTTTTTAAACGGCTGTGTTCAATGAACTTTTGGTTTATACAATTATCTTTTGGTTATCAATAATTATATAATTGAAAGTGATAACCTAATAGCCGCAAATTTTTGTTGACTATTTCTACTATTTACCTTTCAAAAAATTAAAATTTATTTTTATTTTTTTCTACACTGAGAGGAAATTTTCCCTCTTTTAAATCTCCATAAATACTGGTGAGAATATTATAATCATCTTTATACCATTCACCAGATGAAGCTCCTTTATAACTAATGCTGCTACGAAGGTATGCTTCAAACATTTTGTAAGCCATTAAAGCTTGCTCATTTGAATAGTAAGTATTTACCCAAGTTAACGGCACAGCTTCTGTAGGATTTATGCCAATACCGCCATTATAAATTTTAATAATTCCCTGCGAAAACTCGAAAGACACTGAACGTAATTTCTGATCGCTTGCCTGTTTTAAAATATAAGCAAGGTGCTTAATGTAATTGCCCAACCTATCTTGAATTTGTTGCGGACTCTCTGCTTTTGCAGGCTTTATGCGCCAGGTATTGTTATTGGTGTGATATGGATCTGATTCAAAATCGGTTAGTATTTCAATATCAGCTGCCCTTGAAAAAGTTTTTTTAATGTTTTTATTTTTTTGCGTTACATATAGTAACGCCTGTTCATTTTGAGTATCTGGTTTTATGGAGAGCGTATCTTTTGAAATATTAGATACTATGTAAACCGCTTTTTTATTATTTACAAAATTCCATGTACCATATTCGTAAGTGCCAGTGCCGCTAATAGTTGTAAATGTGCCACTAGGATAGAAAGAAAAAATTAATCCTTCCTGTACCGTTTTTTTATATTTAGCTGACGCAAGCAATGGATCTTGGTTTTTCACTATTCCTGTTTCATTAATATCTGATAATCTCCAGCTTCCTAAAATAGTTGCTTTGGCTTCTTTAGGCAATAGTTTTGACAGCGTTTTAGGATTGCTTTTCTCGGTATTACAACCGGTTATTATTATACCAAACACAAATAACAACAAATTATATTTCATGCAAATGTTTAGTTTAACAGAAACCAATATACACTGCTTTTCACTTTTTATTTCTGTTTTAGTAAACTAAATTTAAAAAATGTATGATTTTAATTTCTTATTTTTAAACTGATGATGTCCCTAAAATATAAATGCCTAATAGCAGATGATAACCTGCTAGACCGTGACGTACTGGAAATGTACATTTCAAAAATAGAGTCATTACAAATTGAAGCTGTTTGCAATGATGGATTGCATGCTGCCGCTGCACTACAACAACAGGAAATTGATATAGTTTTTAGCGATATTGATATGCCAAACCTTACAGGTATGGAGCTTTTGCAAAGTTTAAAACAAGCGCCGGTTTTTGTTTTTATAAGTTCATATGCGGAGCATGCTGCAGAAAGTTATAGTTTGGATGTGATAGATTTTATTGTAAAGCCTGTAACCCTTGCCCGATTGATGAAGGCTGCCAATAAGGCTATTGAATACATTGAGGTAAAGAAAAAAATAGAAACCACCTTAATAAATTCTAATGTAGAAGGAGATAAAAATGTAGAAACAAAAGCTTTAGATACTCAACAATTTAATGATCATTTTTTTATAAAAGAAAATTACGATTACATAAAAATAACTCATGCAGATGTTTTATTTATTGAAAGTATGGGAAACTTTAGCCGCCTGCATACCATTGAAAATAAAAAACATGTAACGCTGGTAAGTTTAAAAAATATAGAAGCACATTTAGCCACTCAAAATTTTATGAGGGTTCATAAGCAATACATCATTAATCTTAAACACATCGTTTCTTTATCATCAAATGGAGAAGTGATTTTATCTGGCGGGCATTCTGTTCCTTTAAGTATAAACCATAAAGCTGCGTTAATGGAAATTATTAATAAAAATATTTTAGTAAGATAATTAGGAGGGCATAATTATAAAAAACGTCATTCCTTTCTCGTTTTTAATGGCGCTTATTTTTCCGCCCATTTGGTTTGCAAATGTTTTACATAATAACAACCCAAGCCCGGTACCTTTTTCATTAGCAGTTCCTCTTTTGCTTTCTGTAGGTTGTTGGATATTTCTATTAAAATGTAGAAGTTGATCAGTCTTCATTCCAATACCTTCATCAGAAATTGATATATTATAACCCGAAGCAGTAGTAGCTACAGCAATATTTATACATCCATCTTTATAAGAAAATTTTATGGCATTGCTTACAAGGTTTCTTAAAATAGCTGCCATCATATTACGATCTGCATATACCGTTGTATGCAATGCAATTTGGTTAAGAACTGTTACTTTTTTTTGTTGAATATGATGTTGTAAAGTGTTGGCGATTTCTGTAACCAGTAGCGATAAATCAAATGATTCTTTTACCGGTTTAAAACCCTGCATTTGAGAAGCAGCCCAGTTAAGTAAATTATTCATTAAAGCAGATGTGTAGGTTAAATTTTGCTTTAAATCTTTTGCATACAATGTAAGTTTTCCCTGAGGTATATTTCCTTCTTCTAAAATATCTATAAATGATATTAATGAATTTACCGGCGCACGCATATCATGACTTACCACACTAAAAATTTTATCTTTCACATTTCCCAGTTGCTCCAACGCCGTTTTTTGTTCGATGATTATATTATTTAAACGAGCCGTTTTTCTTTGGCTATAAAAAATGAAACCGGTAACCATTAAAGCTAATACTATTGCAATACCTAAAAAAAGTTTTACTTTTTCATCAAAGCTTATTTGTAATTTTTGTTTGGCTATTTGTTTGCCGTTTACTTCGTTATCATATTTAGCCTGCAACTTATTTTTTAGCAGTAAAGATGATTGAAGTTGCTTTTCGTTTTGTAATTCTACCTGCTTTTTTAAATAAGTTAATCGTTGTAAATCTTTTTCTTTATTTGCAAGTTGAAGCTGTTGCTGCTTAAGTTGTAAATTTTGCTGTTGTTGTTTTGCAAGCAATACTTGCTGCTGTAACTTACCGTCCGTTAATTGTTGAACAAGTTTGTAATCATTTTCTTTTATAATAAAATCGAGCGTTAACTGTTTTCGTGTTATTTCTTTTTCTTTTTCCTGGTTAAAAATATTTTCTTTTACAGCAATGTATTGTTTGTAAAAAATAAATGCACTATCGGGCATTCCTTTTTTTTCATAAACAATACTCAGCATTAGTAATGCATTTTGCTGTATAGATAATAAGCCTGCAGGTGTGCTTGCAAATAAGCTTTGCTTTAAATAAGAAATGCTTGTTTGCAGATCATTATTTGTATAATAAAAATGACCAAGTGAATACAATATATTTCCAAGATGTTCCTTACTCTCATTTTTTTCAAGAATAGAAAGGGCTGCTTTATAATAAATAATGGCTTGTGCTTTGTTTTCGGTTTTTTCATATATCTCTCCAATATCCTTACTTATATTACCTTCTAAATCATCTGCATATTGCGAATTTTTTGCTACTATTAAGCCCTTTTTTAAAATTTCTAATGCCTTTACATATTTTTCAGATGGATTTACAGCCATCGTTTTTAACTCGTTGTCCGATGCCTGCAAATAAGCTCTTGCTATTCCCTGATAAGCAGAACTGACGCCATAATTTATTCCACCATCTGCTGTTTTAAAAAACAGTAACGCTTTATTAATATAGTTTACCGCATTTACATGCTGGCGCAAATCAATATAAACAGAACCTATATTCATGTAGCAATTAGAGATGCTATTTTTATCTCCAATATCATTATAAAGACCCACTGCCAATTCATTTGTTTCCAGTGCTTTTGAATAATCTGGTATTGATCCATACAAAGCACTTAGGTTTGTGTAAAAACCAGCCGTAATATATTTATCATTTCTTTTTTTAGCAACAGCAATTCCTTCGTTGTAATATTCTATTGCCTGTAAGTATTTTGATTTACCATGATAACATAAACCCAACCGTTCATACACATAGGTTAATGAATAAGTTTGTGATAACGTTTTTGATAGTGCAATTGCTTTGTTGGAATATTCTAGCAACTTCTCCATATTATTCATGCGACTATATTGCCTGAAAATATTAGTGAGATAAATAACTTTTTGCGAATCCTGTTTTTGGTAATTATTACTTATAGCTATGAGGCTATCCAGTTTTTTTTGCTGCGCAAAGGCATAAAAATTACAAAAAATTAATAAGGCGAGTACTAATATTTTCATTTTGGTAGGGAGCACAAATTTGGGATAGATAAAGATAATTGGAATTTTTGCTTGTTGCAAAATTTTAATATTCAGTTATTTAAATTAGTAGATTTCTTTATGCAATCTTTAACGAATGTGGTTTATGTAATATGCAGAAAAATTGCATCA
>Ga0136636_10001932_pt1 | contig 12272 bp, 11 predicted proteins | sample AntDrymUQ8522106_2_FD_104653 | JGI IMG/M metagenome (GOLD analysis project Ga0136636, IMG submission 104653) | Polar desert sand microbial communities from Dry Valleys, Antarctica - metaG UQ852 (21.06) | ecosystem: Environmental > Terrestrial > Soil > Desert | place: Antarctica: Dry Valley... | reverse complement strand
CCTCAATTAATGCGATTGCAATAAACATTGAGGAATTTTGCAAAGTTAGATGTTTTTTTCACCTAGAACATGATTAATTTAACTACTACATTATTTTAATATGAATGTAGTTCTTAATTCGCAATCAAAAACTGAAATGAAATTAGTTATTTCAAAAAGCCTATATAAAGATAAATTATCTCACAAGAAGATCTATTGCTCAAAAAAAATTAAAAGAAATACCACATAGCTTGATTTTATAACCTTAACGCTGTATTTTAACACCTTATTATTTAATTTATTGATGCTGAACAAATGGAAAAACAACCTAAATTAATAGATCTCAGCTATTTGAATAGTATTGCTGATGGGAATAAAGAAATTATTAATGAATTAATTGATATTTTCATCGAACAAGTCCCTGAATTCACTCAAGGATTAGATGAGTATTATAAAAACAAACAATGGCTTGAGCTTGGAGGGTTAGCTCACAAGGCAAAATCATCGGTAATTGCGATGGGAATGGAAGAAATGGGTAATGTTGACCTGAAAAATCTGGAATTGCTTGCAAAAAAAAGACAGATAGAAGCTATTGAAAGTCAGACAATTGTAACCATTAAAGAGCAGGAAATACTCGACCGATTATCACAAAACATATTGGCTTACGATAAAAACCGACAAATATGGGTACAGGAAAATGATAATGATGGTACATTTAAACAAATAATTAATAAATTTGTAACACATTGTGAAGATGCAATTAACGAACTCAAATTTATTAAAAATTCATAATTACGAAACCTTTATGTTAGACCTACACAATAAATCAGGTAAGAAAGTTGGAGTTCTCAATCAGATAGACCGCATTAACGCAGCCAATGCACCCGAGATTAAGCTGTTATTAAATGAATTGCTATCTGAGCCAGGTTCTCAATTAGTGCTTAATTTGAAGAACATAAAATTTATTGATTCATCAGGTATTGGAGCGCTCATTTCGGCATTAAAAACAGCTCGTCAAAATGATGGATCTTTTCAACTTTGTTCAATACAAAAAGATGTATTTAGTTTATTGTCTTTAATGAAACTAGACAAAGTTTTTGATATTTATTCTAGTGAGAGCGAATGTCAGGAAATGATTTCATAAACTTTTGAAAAAATACAAAAAGGAGGGAATCTGAAATTTATCAGATTCCCTCCTTTTTTTTGCAATTACAATTCCTGTTGCAAAAAGCTCAGACAATTAAATGCCTTACATCTAATTGTCACCAAAATTTTGAAAACGAATCGAGCAAAGTGACTTATTCTTCCATTTCAATCATTTTGAACGGAATATTTATAATAGATTGATAATCTTCACCAGCTTCAAACATATCCTCATCATCTTCTTCATAATACCAGTTCACTTCAACTAAATGACCTTTCTTATGAATTAATTCCAACTTTTTAAAAATATCCAAGATACACTTGGATGAGCTGGTATTAAAATATTCTAATTGAATATTAACATATGTTTCCTTTACAGGACCGGCACTATATTTCTCAAGCCAATCAATTAAAGGTTTATAAAACTCAACTGAGTTTTCAGGGATTGATCGACCTTTAATTTCAACCAATCCTTTTTCTCCATCAAACCGAACAAACGGCGTTTTGGGTGTACCTTCTCGAATAATTGTTTCCATATGGATTCAATATGGTTTTAACTAATAAATACGTCTAATGAAAAGAATAAATAATTTTCATTGTAATTATAAAAATAATATTCCAATTTATTGCCTGTTTTTCGAACTATATCAATCATCCCTAATCCACCACCACCTTTTTTCGATATTTCTTCGTTCCCTAGTATGTCCCGATACAGCATTTTAACTTCCAAATCGGTTAATGAATTAATCTGATCAATTCGATCTTTTAAAAATGCAAACCGATCTCTTTTTATAAAATTACCTGTCGAAACCCTATAAAATCCTTTTTCTTTAACTAGCATGATGACACCAAAATTTCCAGAAAAGCCAATTCCTAGCTGCTCAGGTATTTTCTCAACATGATGAAAAAGATTTTGAATGCACTCAACAAAAACATTATAAGCCTTTTTTTTAATTGAAGAGTTTTCTTTGGAATGCAAGAAATACCTTTCAACATCAAATAATGAGTTAGTTATAACATCTGGAGTGATTTCTCCATAATGTTCAATAATTAACTCACCATTATTTTTTAGCTTACGCCATTCGAGCAGATCAAATTTCATTCAATTTTTAATGACTGTTACAAATATATATATTTTGTCGTAATAATTTTAATTAAATCCTTTTACATGCATTCAAAAATAAAGGTTCATTTTTTTATCTTTTTTTGCTACTAAATTAAATATAGTACCAATATCGTTTAAAAATTGTTAAATCCCCCCTCCATCAACAAAAAATGACTCCCGGGCTTTTAATTGTACAATTTTAGATCCAGGAGCTACATCAGAAGTAACCCAAACATTACCACCAATAACAGAGCCTGCACCAACAGTGATTCGACCTAATATGGTTGCTTGAGCATATATAACCACATTATCTTCAACTATGGGATGACGTGGAATACCTTTTATTGGATTTCCTTTTTCGTCAAGCGGAAAACTTTTTGCCCCCAAAGTAACTCCTTGAAATAATTTAACATTATTTCCAATGATTGATGTTGCACCAATTACAACACCAGTCCCATGATCAATAGTAAAATAACTACCAATAACTGCACCTGGATTAATATCAATACCTGTTTCGGAATGAGCCATTTCAGATATTATTCTAGGAATAAGAGGTACTCCAAGCTTTAATAAAGCATGGGCAATCCGATAGTTGGTAATTGCTCTTATTGCGGGATAGCAAAAAATAACTTCACCTCGACTGTGCGCAGAAGGGTCTCCTAAAAATGCTGCTTCAACATCGGTTGAAAGCAATTCTCTGATTTTTGGTAATAGCTCTATAAATTCAATAGCCAGGTTGTACGCAGTCGATTTTTTATCTTCTGAAGATTCTGCTTCTTCGTGTGAACAAGAGAAACAAACTCCAGCATATATTTGATCGGCTAAAAGCTTAAATACTTTTTCGATATTAACGCCCAAATAGTATTCGATACTTTCAGGACGAACTTCTGAAACCCCAAAATATCCAGGGAAAATAATTTCTCGTAGCTCATCTACAATTTTTCCTAATTTACTAATAGATGGCATGGGTTTATCATGCAGGTGCTTGTGGCAAACTGATAAATAGGAACTTTCACAAGCCAACCTTTCAATGGTTTGTGTTAATTTGGATGGATATTGATACATATTAATAAATTATTCTACTTTTATATTCTATTAATCAATTCTATTGCGCATTCTATACGTGATGTGCCTTCACCACTTACAATCTGATAATTAAAACCATAACTATTCAATTCCTTTTCATACAAATTAAATAATTCTTGTCGAACGTTAGGATTCTCACGAACCCCATCAGCTATCCATGGCAGATCAGGGGCACACAATAAATACAAATCCATTGGATGCTTTACTATTTCTTTATCCAACCATTTTGGTATTCGATTATATACATATTCAAACCACACTTTTGTAATTATCAGAAAGGTATCAAAAAAAACATATTGAACATCAAGAAAGGCAGCATTATTATATTCTAGAATCTGATGTTTCGCAATATTTTCAACATCTGAATAGGTATATACTCCTGTTAGACCTTCAACGTAACTCCTCGCATATTCTTTAACAACATGCCCTCTAAAATGTTGCCCCAACTGATTTGATAATATACTTTTTCCAACTGACTCAGGACCAGTTATTGCAATTTTTTTCATCACTCAGCAATTATTGATTCTTTTAATTGCTTACTCCACTTTAAATATCCAATAATTGATCCTATCCCATATATAAAATATAACCCAGATGTAACCTCAAGATTTTTAAACAAAAACATTCCAACAGATAGGAAATTAACTACAACCCAAATAATCCAATGCTCCATGATTTTTCGTGCTAACATCCAAGTCGCTAACATGCTAGCCGAAAACACAAATGCATCAAGATAAGGTAAAGCAGCCCCTGTTAAATGCAAATAGGAAGGTAAGTATAACAAACTGAATAATATAAAAATATATAAGAGAACCACAATAATTGCGAGTTTAATTCCTAGATTGAGTGATATTCGAGTAATTGGCAAGCCTATATTAAGTCCTATCTCGGGTGTTTTTCCTATTCCTTTCAACCACCAATACCAACCAACTATACTAATAACAATATAGTATAATTGAAGGCCCATATCAGCATAAAATGCTGACTTATAAAACACTACCAAATAAAAAATGGAAGCTAAAATACCAATTATCCACATTAAAAAATGTCCCTTTATCTCAAGATACAGATAAATCAATGCTAGAATAGCTCCAGAAATTTCAATGTAATCCATTAAGAATAATTTTTATCTATTTAAGTATTTGGTTATAATTTTTTTCATTGTGCATAAGCTCTAATGCTTGTGAATAGGAATCAACAAATGGATTGATGAGTTGAAAATACTCACTAATTCCCCACAGATCTCGTGCTATTAATGATTTTATTTGAATTCTAATGAGTTTCTCTGAAATTTGATACTCTGCTTCATTGAATTGAATTTTTTTTGCACTTGCCTTATTTTGCAATTGGGCAATTAAATCATCAGTTACTTGAAACTTTTTATCGAAACTACTAAGGTCTTTATACTTTGTTTTTAGCTCGCTGCGCAGACTATCCATGTATGAAACAATAAAGCCATTTAAGACACCATTTGCAATAATATCGCGGTAATAGTTCGAATACATGGATGTATCAGCGGGAATAAAAACATCGGGCATAATACCTCCACCACCAAATATAGGACGCGCTGAAATAAGTGTTTTTGTCTTCAGTTTTTCATCGAGTTTTATGCTATCGCGATGCGCTAACTCGCCATGGCCAAACCGCTTAGACAGTTCGCCATAATAAGCATCTACACCCTCGTTATAAGGCTTTTGGATGGATCTTCCTGAAGGCGTATAATAATTTGCAATTGTCAGTCGCATCATTGAACCATCGGGCAAATTAAACGGACGTTGAACAAGGCCCTTTCCAAAACTACGACGTCCCATCACCACACCTCTATCCCAATCTTGAATTGCCCCAGCAACAATTTCACTAGCAGAGGCCGAACCTTCATCAATTAATACAATTAAACTCCCTGTTTCAAACATTCCTCTTGCAGTGGCCACATGTTCATGGCGTGGTGAGGCAACCCCGTGTGTATATACGATGAGTTTATTTTTGCCTAAAAACTCATCCGCAATATCAATCGCAGCATTTAAATATCCACCTCCATTACCTCGTAAATCAAGAATTAATTTCGTAAGATTTTGCCTTTTTAAGTTGGTTAAAGCTTCAATAAACTCGGCATGTGTTGTTGCGGCAAAACGACTTATTTTAATATATCCGATTCCTGTGTCTAACATGTATTTGGCATCAATGCTATAAATTGGAATTTGATTCCGAATAATAGAAAAACTAAGCAATGCAGGGGAATTTTTCCTAACGACCTTTACATCAACCTGAGTTCCTTTAGGTCCTCTTAATAACTTAAGAACATCACTGTTTTTTAAACCGATAGAACCTACATTTTTTCCATCAATTTCAACGATACGGTCACCTGCTTTAATTCCAAGTTTATCGCTTGGCCCGCCAAGTATTGGATTGATGACAATAATGGTATCATTTAAAAGGTTAAACTCAATACCAATTCCGTCAAAACTACCATTTAAAGGTTCATTCATGGCTGCAACTTCATCTGCTGTAATGTATACCGAATGAGGATCGAGACCTTTGAGCATATTAACAATGGCATCTTCTGTCATTTTTCCTTCGTTGACGCTATCAACATAAAAAGTCGAAATGATTTGATAGGCCATTTCAAGTTTTTGGAGTTCTTTATTATAGCTTTGACCAAAACATAAAACAGTAGTAAAAACACCAATAACGAATAATAAAACCTTTTTTTCGATGAAGCTTAAGTATGGAAACATGCCAACGGATTTTAGATGAAAATGACTAAAAAAAACAGAAAAATGTAAAACTAACTAAATATTAAGTAGTGCTTGCACGAAAACACCATTTTTCACAGTCTTTTATAAGAAAGCTTCAAAGTCAAGGCTTTCGAAATTTTGAAAATCAAGGAGTTCACTTTTGTGAATGACTGTTTTCAAAATGAGAATAACGCAGTATTTGGAGTTTTCTTGCGAAGACTAAGTAGCAGTAAAATTAAAAAACGGAGAGGTTTAAGTCCTTCTCCGTTTGCTTTTTATTATTCCCACTCAATAGTAGCAGGAGGTTTAGAGCTTATATCGTAAACAACTCGATTAACCCCTTTAACTTTATTAATTATTTCGTTGGACATTTTAGCCAAAAACTCATAAGGTAAATGAACCCAATCGGCAGTCATACCATCGGTTGAAGAAACAGCTCGAAGAGCCACTACATTTTCGTAAGTTCGCTCATCGCCCATTACACCAACTGATTGTACAGGCAACAAAATAACACCGGCTTGCCAAACAATGTCATATAAGCCATGTTTTTTCAATCCATCAATAAATATATGATCAACTTCCTGAAGCAAAGTCACTTTTTCGGCTGTAATATCTCCTAAAATACGAATAGCTAATCCAGGGCCTGGGAATGGATGTCGATTTAATATATTATCTGAAATCTCCAATGCGCGACCAACTCGTCGAACCTCATCTTTAAACAACAAATTTAAAGGTTCAACCACTTTCAAATTCATTTTAGCAGGTAACCCACCAACATTATGATGCGATTTGATAGTTGCGGATGGACCATTTACTGAAATGGATTCAATCACATCAGGATAAATTGTTCCTTGAGCTAACCATTTAACATTCTGAATCTTATGCGCCTCTACATCAAACGTTTCAATAAATACGCGACCAATGACTTTCCGTTTCTCTTCAGGATCGGTTTTACCAGCTAACTCAGAAAGAAATTCGTTTTTAGCATCTACTCCAATCACATTTAAGCCCATGTGTTGATATGAATCTAAAACACCTTGATACTCATTTTTACGAAGCAGGCCATTATCGACAAAAATACAAGTAAGATTAGTCCCAATGGCGCGATGCAACAACACAGCTGCTACAGAACTATCAACACCACCCGATAAGCCAAGAACCACTTTATCGTTGCCCAATTTAGCTTTAAGCTCGGCTACAGTTGTCTCAACAAACGATGAGGGAGTCCAGTTTTGTTCACATCCACAAATATTAACTACAAAATTTTTAAGTATGGTTGATCCTTCGGTGGTGTGATATACCTCGGGATGAAACTGAATTCCATAAGTTTGTTCTCCAGCAATTTGATAACCACCTACTTTTACATCGTGGGTAGATGCTACAATTTTATAATTTTCAGGAATGCGGGCAATGGTATCGCCATGGGACATCCAAACTTGTGAGTGATGACTAATTCCTTTCAGTAAATCACATGAATCATCAACAAATTGCAAATTGGCTCGACCATATTCTCTGGTAGCTGAAGGAGTTACTTCACCGCCAAAAAAGTGTGATAAATATTGAGCTCCATAGCATACTCCCAATAATGGCATCTGGCCCTTTATTGCAGCTAAATCGGGTTTAGGTGCATTGGCATCGAGCACACTAAAAGGGCTTCCAGAAATGATAACTCCCTTAACCGACTCATCGAATTGAGGTAACTTGTTGAATGGATGAATCTCACAATACACATTAATTTCTCTTATTCTACGGGCAATTAACTGTGTGTATTGCGATCCAAAATCTAAAATGATAATTTTCTCCTGCATCCTCTTGATAAATAAAACTTTAAAAATTTTGCGCAAATATAGTGATAAATTTAATGGCGAAAGGTTGAAAAATAAGCTAGTTGGTTTCATAAAGACTATTTTTTTAAAATCCTAATAACCACAGAGAAGAAATTATAACAATTAGAAATTGTGAGTTCTGAGGATTAGAGTTATATTCGCAAAATAAAGTTCCTAAACCACCCATTTTAAGATAGATAACAATCAATTTCAAGGATTTCAGATGGATGAAATAGCTCAAAAAGTGATTACTCAGATGGGGAAATTTTCACGAATTGTTGAGTTAGGCTTAAATTTCAAACTCCCATTGATTGAAACATAATACAAAATCCCTGTTGAACGACAACAAAAGCAAGAATTTGGATTTCGTACAACCAGGGCTACATTAAATCAACGTTCACAAAAGACGAATTACTCATGTTAACTGGCGACTTATATTGGCCGATGTTGAATGGGTTGTGCAATATCGCATCATTACAAGAGCCAGTCTTTTTTTAAATTCAATTCCAAAAAAACTAGCTAAATTTGAAAACTAAATTTGAAAGTATGTGCCTGCTTAACAGAATTATAAGAAGAAATAAAGGATTGGGTTTACTATTTATATTATTCATTTCATGGTCATGCTCATTAAATAATAGCAGCGAAATAAAAGGGAAACCCGTTGAAGTAAAAACTCCAGTAGAAATACAGACAATTGGACATTGGAAAGCAGGAGGTTTAAAACTAAAATTATTAAAAGAAGTTATTAGGCAATTCGAATTCGAAAATCAAGACATAAAAGTAAACATTAAATTTCCTGAAGATTTATATTTCCCCGAAAAATCAGATGCACAATTTGTATACAGCCAGTTAATACAGCCTACCCAAAAATGGGACATACTTCTGGTTCGAAATGATTATAATGAAGTTACCATGTTAACAAAAGATCCGGAGTGGCCAAAAAAATATGTGGTAGACTTTAGTCAATTTGAAATATTTCGAAAAAATTCAGTTAGTTATATTACTTCCGATGACATGAAGAAGCAATGGCACGGAATTGTACCCGGTCATTCAATTGATGGACAAAGCTTTGTGCTTTGGGCAAATAAAAAGTTGGCCGAAAAAATAGGTATACAATTGAAACCATTCGATATTACATTCGACGAATTTGAGAATTATTTTAAGGCAGTTAGTGATTATAATAAAAAGAACAACACCAATATACGAGCACTCGAATTTACAGGTTGGGTATCGGCAAATTTTGCATTGGCTCAGCAATTATTCGCTTCCATAATAGGCGATTTCGATAAATTAAAAGATAAATCGTATAGCAGAGAAAAAATTAAGGCATGGGAAGAGGTATTGCAGGCAACTGAAAAACTTTCAACATATAAACTTATTGACCCGAATTGGAGAGGAATGAATTTAGAAACAAAAAATTACGAGAAACTACTAAATGAAGAAAGTTTGTTTACAGTAAATGGAACTTGGATGTATAATAATTGGCAAAAACTTGATAGTGTCAAATTCCTAAATATGGTTCCTCTAGAGTTACCAGTAATGAAACCAGCGAATACATATATTGGCGAATTTAGTATACCGTGGATTGTACCACTAAAGGCTCAACATAAGGAAGAAGCAATACGTTATATGCTATATTGGTGCAGACCCGATATTGCTGATAAATGGATTCGATATACAAAAAGTCCCACAGGAGTCAAAAGTACTATGGTTCAGTCCATATTTGGATTTGATGTTTATGATAATTTCGATTATACTATTAACAAAAAATATAAAGGAAAAAAATTTCCAGTCGAAAGTTCGAATTCATCTATATTTTTTGGAGAAAAAAACGCAACAGTAAAGACGCATTTTGAAGAGGTATTAGAAGGATCAATGACAGCAAATGAAGCAATGAGGATTATCGGAAAACAACTTGTTAAAAATTAATTTATGAATATCAATTTCAACAAATTATCGTACCGGATTGGTTCAATAATAATAATCACCGAAATAATTGCACTTTTTGGTTTGGGATTGTTTTACATTCAACGATTCAGCAATGAAATTGAGGCGCGTATTGAGAATCAAATACAAACACCAGGTCAATTAATGGCTAAGGAAGTTTTGAAATACGAATCGGCCGAAAACAGATCAACACTTCAAAGCATTGTAGGCGACAGCATTGAGCAATGTTTTGCAATTGGCGCAAACGGAAAAATTTACTATTCGTTAAATGCTCAATATCGCGATAAATCAATAAAAGATATTGCAAATATAGGTTCATATAAAGAATTTACAGTAGAAATAGAAAAACCAGTTTTTAAAAAAAATACGATAGAAGGTAAATTATTCTACGAAAGTATTGTACCTATTCGCTTTAGCGATGGAAAATTTATTGGCTTTCTATATATTAGTGCCCATTCAAATAATATATCAAAACAAAAAACAACCATAATTTTATTGTTTGTTTTTGGATCACTTGCATGTGTATTATTAACTTCAATAGTTATTATTTACTTGTTTAACCGAGGAATTACATCAAAAATTCAGGTCGTGCTCGATAAATTGACCCACTTGAGCCAAGGTCAGTTGGAAGTGAACACCCAAGAACGTTATTCGAATGATGAAATTGGCGATTTACAGCGCAAAATTGATGATGTAAGTACCAAGCTAATAGAAATACTCGAAAACATAACTCAAGGCGCCCAAAAAGTTACTGAAACGAGTGGACGCATGCGCGATATTTCGGTAAAAGTAGCTACTGGAGCAAATTTACAAGCATCATCGGCCGAAGAAATATCATCGACCATGGAAGAAATAGCTGGTACAATTGATCAAAATGCCGAAAATGCTGGCAAAACAGAGAAGATTTCATTTTCAGCTTCTGATGGTATTGGTAAATTAACCACTGAAATGGAATTAAGTCTTCAGTATACCAAGCAAATAACCGAAAAAATAACCATTATCAATGATATTGCTTTTCAAACCAATTTGTTGGCATTAAATGCGGCAGTTGAAGCAGCTCGTGCAGGAGAGCATGGTAGAGGATTCTCGGTTGTAGCTTCTGAGGTTAGAAAATTAGCCGAGAAAAGCCGCAATGCTGCAGACCAAATTATTAATTTGGCTAGTACTTGTTTGAATATTTCAGAAAAAGCACATTCAATGATGCTGCATCTTACTCCCGAAATTAAGAATACAACATCAATGATTAAAGAAATATCGGCATCAAGTATTGAACAAAAAAATGGGGTAGCACAAATAAACAATGCCATTAATGAGCTAACAACCATTATTCAACAAAACAGTATATTGGCCGATAATATGACTAATACTGCTGTTGAGGTCGAAAATGAATCGAAAATCCTTAAGGAAGACATCCAGTTTTTTCAAATAAAGAGTTAATTTTCAAGGTCGCATATTCAATAGTTCAGTCAATATGTATTTTTAGACTTGTGTTCGACTGAGCTCACACCGAAGTCTATAAACGACAATTAGCTGATTGTTAGTCATTTATTTCGCACTGAGCGTAGTGCAGGTTACTACTGACAATCAAGTGTTTATGTAAGTTTACCGAACTATTAAAAACACCATGTACAGCATGAGTAATACCCCCAAACTATAAAAAACTTCTCAACTTGACGACTATGGCGGGATGCTACGCCAAACCTTTGTTATCATCGAATTGAGTCAACTTGTTGAATGGTTGAATCTCCCAATACCCAAAAATTTCTCACATTCTACGGGCAATCAACTGTGTGTAGTGCGATCCAAAATCTAAAATGATAATTTTCTCCTGCATCCTCTTGATAAATAAAACTTTAAAAATTTTGCGCAAATATAGTGATGAATTTATTGGCGATAGGTTGAAATATAAGCAAGTCGGTTTCAATCATGCATTTTTTCTTAATTCCGAATAATCACTGAGATGATGAATAACAATTAGAATTTGTGAGTCCTAAGGATTAAAGCTATATTTACAGAATACAGTTTCTAAATCAAACATTTTAAGAATGATAAACAATCAATTTCAAGGATTTCAGATGGATGAAATGGCTCAAAAAGTGATTAAAAAAATTAAAACAATTGTGATTGTTTTAATCCTTATCATCCTAGCCTTTAGTTCATTTTTTCAGATTGAACCTGAAGAGCTAGGTGTGATTACTCAAATGGGAAAATTTTCACGAATTGTTGAGCCAGGCTTAAATTTCAAACTCCCATTGGTTGAAACATTATACAAAATCCCTGTTGAACGCCAACAAAAGCAAGAATTTGGATTTCGTACAACCAGTGCTGGCATTAAATCAACGTTCTCGAAAGAAGGAACAAAAGACGAATCACTCATGTTAACTGGCGACTTAAATTTGGCCGATGTAGAATGGGTTGTGCAATATCGCATCAATGATCCTTATAATTTCT
>Ga0136636_10001931_pt1 | contig 12274 bp, 11 predicted proteins | sample AntDrymUQ8522106_2_FD_104653 | JGI IMG/M metagenome (GOLD analysis project Ga0136636, IMG submission 104653) | Polar desert sand microbial communities from Dry Valleys, Antarctica - metaG UQ852 (21.06) | ecosystem: Environmental > Terrestrial > Soil > Desert | place: Antarctica: Dry Valley... | reverse complement strand
GTTGTGGTGGACGGCCAAAAGATCAAACTTTTCTTTAACCAACTGGTGCGTAGCCAAAATGGCGATCCACAGATTGAGAATCTCGTGCTGCCGGTTTCTATTGTGGCGACCGATCTGGTCAGCGGCGAAAAGATGGTGTTTCATAAAGGCAGTGTGACCAAGGCGATGCGGGCCAGTATGTCGGTGCCCGGGTTAATGTCACCCGTTGAGTGATAGCGGTAGACGACTGGTTGACGGTGGTCTGGTCGATAACGTGCCGATCGTCGAAGTGCGCAAGCAATGCAATCCCGACATTTTGATCGCCGTCAACGTCGGCTCGCCGCTTTTGAAGGCCGAGCAAATTGGTTTACTGCTCTCAGTAGCGGGTCAAATGGTCAATATTCTCACCGAGCAGAATGTGACTAGGTCGCTCGCCATGTAGCGGCCGGGTGATGTCTATATCCAGCCGAATCTTGATGGTATCGGCGCCGGAGATTTTTAGCGCTATGCCGAGACCTCAAAACGGGGTCGAGCTGCCGCTGAAAAAGTTATTGATCAGTTGCGCAAGCTAGGCACTGAGCAGGGAAGTATCAGGCATGGTGGGCGCAGGTTGCCCCTCCAAAATAAGCACTGGTGGTCAATGTAGTTGAGGTCGCGCAGTTGAATCGAGTCAATCCGGACTCGGTTGCGGATCGCTTCAAGTCATATGAAGGTCGGCCACTCGATCTAAAAGCGATTGACTCGGATGTGATGCCTACTTTTGGCCAGAGTGAATTTGATGCGGTTGACTACACTTTACTGACGATCCGGGATAAGAATATTTTGCGGATCAGCCCAATAGAAAAAGGACTGGGCCCAGATTACATTCGCTCCGGCATGAATCTGGATTCCAACTTGGGGCGGGATGCGACTTATAACGCACGGATCGCCTACCATAAAACCTGGCTGAATAGCCTGGGTGGGGAATGGATTAGCGGCGTTCAAATTGGTAACAATCCAAAAGTTTTTACCGAGTTTTACCAGCCGCTGGATCGTGCCAGACTGTTTTTCTTTGAGCCAAAATTTGCCTACCAGCGTGAGCCGGTCCGTATCTATCAGGACAACCACAACCTGGCCAACTACAAAGTGGATGAAGTTCGATTAGACGCGATGGCTGGGGTAAATGTCGGTGTGCTGGGCAGTATTCGCCTGGGGTGGGTCGAACGCCGGCGGAATGCCGAACTGGAGACGGGTTCGCCCTCAATGCCAAATGGCACTAAGCAATTCGGTGGCTGGGCTGCGTCGCTTGATTTTGACCAGTTCGATCGCCTTTACTTTGCCACGCGCGGATGGGCAGTGAAGGCAAAGTATTTTGACTCTCCCGATGAAAAGTACAGCAAGGCAGAACTCGAATTGCGCATGGCACACCCCGTCAATGATTATATTTTCCATACACGCTTCTACTGTGCTGTTTCACCGAAAGGGACTTTGCCCATATTTGATCCGGCCACATTGGGTGGTTTCCTGAACATGTCCGGCTTCGTCAAGAACCAGATTTCCGGTGATTCGGTGGCCTATGGCAATGTTCGGGCGGAAAAAATCATCGGAGAGCTACCACTGGGTCTGCGCGGCGACATGCGCCTTGGTGTAGCGCTTGAAGCCGGCAAGGTAGGTGGGCGTTTTACCGAAACCAATCTGGATGGCTAGCAAGGTTCAATGGCGGTATATGTCGGCGGAGAAACGCCGCTCGGCCCGGTTTATACCGGCTATAGCTATGCGCCTAACGGGATGAACAATATTTTCTTTTTTATCGGGACGCCGTAATTTTTAAGGCGATATTGCGGCGCAGAGCCCAATTCTTGATGCCAAAATGTTTGCCAAAAAAAAGCGCCAAAGGCGCTTTTTTTAATTAAAACGGAGCTGTTGATTAGGCGAAATTGGCTTCAGCGAACGACCAGTTGACCAGCGAAGCCAGGAAGGTTTCGACGAACTTCGGACGCATGTTGCGGTAGTCGATGTAATAAGCGTGTTCCCAGACGTCGACGCAAAGCAGGGCTTTGTCGCCGGTGGTCAGCGGGGTGCCGGCGGCGCCCATGTTCACGATGTCGACCGAGCCGTCAGCTTTCTTCACCAGCCAAGTCCAGCCGGAACCGAAGTTGCCGACAGCGGAGGTTTGGAAGGCGGTCTTGAAGGCGTCCAGCGAGCCCCACTTGGCATCGATGGCTGCGGCCAGGGCACCAGCCGGAGCGCCGCCGCCGTTTGGCTGCATGCAGCTCCAGAAGAAGGTGTGGTTGGAAACCTGGGCAGCGTTGTTGTAAATGCCGCCAGCCGGTGCCTTCTTGACGATGGCTTCGAGATCAAGGTTTTCGTATTCGGTGCCCTTGATCAGGTTGTTCAGGTTGGTGACATAGGCCTGATGGTGCTTGCTGTAGTGGTAGTCAAAGGTTTCAGCCGACATGTGCGGGGCAAGTGCGTCTTTGGCGTAAGGCAGCTGGGGTAGTTGATGTTCCATTGATATTCTCCGTTGTATTAAGGGGTAAAACGAAAATTCTAGTCAGCTTCGGTCGCGGCGGCAACTTGATCGACGGTGACGCCGGCCGAGCCATGAGCGAAACTGAGTTTAAGCGTAATTCCGGGGCTGAGCGAGGCCGCGTCGCGAACGGCGCGGCCATCCGGTCCAATGGCCAAAGCGTAGCCCCGGGCGAGCACTGCTTTTGGATCAAGTTGGCTGAGACTGCTGGCCAGCATATTAAGTTTCGTGGTTTGTTGAGATATATGCCAGCGGGCCTGATTGTTCAGCCGGAAATGCAGGTGGGCAAGGCTTTCAGCGGGTTTGTCGAATTGTGGCCGGTTGGCGTGGAGTCGTTGTTGCGCGTTGCCCAGGCATAATTTTGCTGTCTCACTTTGCTGGTGCACGGCGCGCTCCAGGCGCTGGCCGAAAATCTGGAGTTCAGTATGCCGCTGGCGGATGCGTTCGGCGGGATGGAGCAGGCGGCTGGCCAGCCAGTCGATGCGTTGCTGTTGTTCGGCCAATGAGCGTTCCATGCGCCGGGCGAGGTGGCGTTGCAGTTCGGCTAGGCGGGCGAGCAGGGCGGCGCGGTCGGGGCTGATGATTTCCGCTGCGGCAGTCGGGGTTGGAGCGCGTAAATCAGCAGCGAAATCGGCAATGGTGAAATCGGTTTCGTGCCCGATGCCGGTAATCACCGGAATGCGTGAAGCACGAATGGCGCGAGCGACGCATTCCTCGTTGAAAGACCAGAGGTCTTCGATGCTGCCACCACCACGGCAAAGGATGATCGCATCGCAATTTGTGCCATTTGCCTGGTTGACCGCAGCAGCGATCTTTTCGCCGGCACCTTCGCCCTGAACCGGCGTTGGGAATAGTGTGATGTGCAGATGTGGGGCGCGGCGGTGCAGGGTGGTTAAAACGTCACGCAAGGCGGCTGCTTGCAGGCTGGTGACGATCGCCAGGTGGCGCGGAAAGCTGGGTAGTGGCCGCTTGGCTTCTGGCGCAAAGAGGCCTTCGCTTTCGAGTTTGGCCTTGAGGCGCAGGAAGCGTTCGAAGAGATCACCTTGGCCGGCGCGGCGTATAGCTTCAATGTTGAGTTGAAATTCGCCGCGTGGTTCGTAAAACGAAACCAGGGCGCGCGTTTCAACCTTTTGTCCATTCTCCAATCGCCAGCCAAGTAATTGCGCCCGACTGCGCCACATGACGCAGCGTACCTGGGCGCTGGCATCTTTGAGCGAGAAGTAAACGTGGCCGGAGGCGGCGTAAGTCAGGTTGGAAATCTCGCCACTTACCCAGGTTAAGGGGAAATTAGTCTCCAGACATTCGCGGACCAGACGATTTAGGCTGGCGACCGAGAGGATCGAACTGTTACTGGAAGGTGTGGGGTTGAACATCTTTCGATTGTAACGCGGTCGAACCATTGTTGTTCAGGTGTTGACAGCGCTGTAATTGTTTAAGTTATTGATTATTATGAATATAAATTAAATGCCTTGTTTTTTGGCAGGGCAGGAAAAGTCCTTTGCTGGAACGGGTTTAGCGCATTTGATGACAGCTCATGCACAGGCTTATCCACAGCTTTTGGGGATAAGCGCTATTCGCCCTGATTTTTAGGGCTTGCCCGAGCGCTGGGGGAGAGGCAAAATCGCAGACTAAATTTCCAACAAGGATTTCTTACGTGATCGAGATTATTAAGGCCGCTGGTTGGCCCATCTGGCCCTTGCTGTTGGCTTCCATCATTTCCGTGGCGTTGATTATCGAGCGCCTGGTTGCCTTGCGCCGTTCCAAAGTGGTGCCGGCCGGCTTGCTGCAGCGGGCAGTTGGCGAATTCAAGCGGGGCGCCAATAACGATAAGTTGCTCGAAGAACTGGATCGTCACTCACCGCTGGGGCGTGTGCTGTCCGCTGGCTTACGCAATGTCAATAACCCGCGTGAGGTGATGAAGGAGTCGATCGAGGAAGCTGGCTCAGCCGTAACGCATGAATTGAACCGTTACCTGACGACGCTCGGCACGATCGCTTCAATTAGCCCATTGATGGGGCTGTTTGGGACGGTGATTGGGATGATCGAAATTTTCGGGGCGCAGGCGCCGACCGGGACCAATCCGCTACAACTGGCGCACGGGATTTCGATTGCGCTCTACAACACCGGCGCGGGTATTTTCATTGCTATCCCGAGCATGATTTTCTGGCGTCATTTCCGGGCGCAAGTCGATGGTTTTGTCGTCGAGATGGAGCAGCAGGCGGTTCGCCTCGTCGAATTCATGCATGGCGACCGGAAGTAAGCGATGAATTTCCAGCGCGGGCGCGGCCAGGATGAGCCGGAAATCAATCTGATCCCGATGATCGATGTGTTGCTGGTTATCATCATTTTTTTGATGTTGACCACCACCTACGCCAAATTTTCGGGGCTGGAAATTAACTTGCCGACAGCGGATGCGAGCAAACAGGCGGAACAGCCCAATGAGATCGATGTAGCAGTGACAGCGAGCGGGCAGGTTTTGGTCAATAAATCACCGTTGACCGCAGCCGATGTCAAAACCATTTCTGCCGCCTTGCAACGCGCGGCCGGGGCGCGGCCTGATCCGGTGATTGTGATCAACGCTGACGCCAAGGCAACCCATCAGAGCGTCGTCGATATCATGCAGGCGGCACAAAGCGCCGGTTATCCGCACATTTCTTTCGCGACGCAAGCGCCACGCTGATGCTGGCTGGTTGGTTGCAGCGAATATGGTTTTCACAACGCCGGCTTGCGCCGGCGTTGTGGCTTTTGCTGCCCCTGTTATTGCCGCTCTCTTGGCTGTTCGCCTTTCTTGCCGCCTTGAAACGAGGCAATACGACGCCGGAGCGCTTGTCCGTGCCGGTAATTGTGGTCGGCAATATCACGGTTGGTGGTGCCGGCAAAACGCCGCTGACGATCTGCTTGGCCCGCCAGTTGCGCCAACGTGGCTGGCGCCCCGGCATCGTCAGCCGGGGCTATGGTGGCAATAACACCGCACCCCGTGCGGTGGGTGAAACCTCCTTGCCGGCTGAGGTCGGTGATGAACCAATTCTGCTCGCCCGGCGCAGCGCCAGTCCGGTCTGGGTCGGGCGCAATCGGGCGGCGGCTGGGCGAGCATTGCTGGCGGCGCATCCGGAAGTTGATGTCATCCTCTGTGATGATGGCTTGCAGCACTACCGCCTGGCGCGTGACGTCGAGCTCGCGGTATTTGATGGCCGTGGGGCCGGCAATGGCTGGCGACTGCCGCTCGGCCCGTTGCGCGAGCCCTTGCGTCGGTTGGCAACGGTTGACGCCGTTATTTGCAATGGCCAGCGGGAAAGTCGAATTCCTGAAGGTGTGGCGCAGTTCGAAATGCGTTTGCTGCCGGGTGATTTTTATCGCCTCGGTGATGCCAACAAGTCGTCTCGTGCCGGTGATTTCAGCGGGAAAAAGCTACATGCGCTGGCCGGCATTGGCGATCCTGGGCGATTTTTCCGAACGCTGGAAGGGCTCGGCCTGATATTTGCACCGCACCCGTTTCCGGATCATCACGCTTATACCGCGGCTGATCTGGCTTTTGCCCAAGATGGCATCCTGCTGATGACCGAGAAGGATGCAGTAAAATGCGTCGGTCTGACGGCGGGAGAAACCTGGGTTTTGCCCGTCGAGGCCGAGCTTTCGCCGGCACTTATTGATCTTATTCTGGAGAAACTCCGTGGACGCCAGGCTGCTTGATATCCTCGTCTGCCCGATTTGCAAGGGCAACCTCGAACACCATAAAACGGAAAAGGAACTCGTCTGCAAACCGTGCAAACTGGCTTTCCCGATTCGCGATGACATTCCGATCATGCTTGAGGACGAGGCGCGACAACTGACGGCAGAAGCGTAGCCAATGTCCGGCCTTGTCTTCAAAGTCGTTATTCCGGCTCGATTTGCCTCGACCCGTCTGCCCGGCAAGCCTTTGCTTGATTTGGGTGGAAAGCCGATGGTGGTGCGGGTCGCCGAACGCGCCCGCTTGTCGGGGGCGGAAGAAATCTGGGTGGCGACCGATGATCTCGCAGTGCGCGATGCGGTTGAGGCTTACGAAGTGGCGGCACTGATGACGCGCAGTGACCACGCCACCGGCACCGACCGTCTGGCGGAGGTGGTCGAAAAATTGGGTTGGAACAGCGATACGATTATCGTCAATGTCCAGGGTGATGAACCTTTGATTGATCCGGCCTTGATCATGCAAACGGCGCGTCAATTGGCGGCGAGTGGCGCCGATATTGCGACCGTGGCGCATCCGATTTCCGAAGCGGCTGAGTTTTTCAATCCGAATGTCGTCAAGGTGGTTTGCCGGGCTGATGGGGATGCAGCTTATTTTTCGCGGGCGCCAATTCCCTATGCCCGCGACCATTTTGCCCAGGAGCAGGACGGCGAGACTTTGCCGACCAACTTCCCTGCCTATCGCCATGTCGGCCTTTACGCTTATCGGGCGAGCTTTTTAAAGGCTTTTGCCGGGTTGACCGTAGCACCGACCGAACAATTCGAGATGCTGGAGCAGTTACGCGCCTTGTGGCATGGCTACCGAATCAGCGTCGCGCTGATCGATACGGCGCCGCCAGCCGGGGTCGATACGCCCGAAGATGCCGAGCGGATGCGCAAACTGTTTGACCGGGCTGGAAATAGCGAGTAATTTTTCGCCCTTAGAGAATGGCTGTAACAAACGGCGAACATAAGCCAATAACAATATTTTTTGATACACAAACCCGAGGGACTTTCCATGAAATTGATTCTGTTAGGCGCACCTGGCGCCGGCAAGGGTACGCAAGCTACTTTCATTTCCAAAAAATTTGGTATTCCGCAAATTTCCACCGGCGATATGCTGCGTGCTCAGGTAAAAGCCGGCACTGAGCTGGGTCTTGAGGCCAAGAAGCATATGGATGCGGGCGGTCTGGTGCCGGATGCTGTGATCATCGGTATGGTCAAGGATCGTCTGACCCAGGCTGATTGCCAGAACGGCTACCTGTTTGACGGTTTCCCGCGCACCATTCCGCAAGCTGACGCCATGAAGGATGCCGGTGTTGCGCTCGATTTCGTCCTTGAAATCGATGTGCCGGATAGCGATATCGTTGAGCGCATGGCCGGCCGTCGCGCTCACCTGGCTTCCGGTCGTACCTACCATGTCAAATACAACCCGCCAAAGGTTGAAGGTATCGACGATGTGACCGGCGAAGCGCTGGTGCAGCGTGATGACGACAAGGAAGAAACCGTCAAAAAGCGCTTGGAAATTTATCATTCCCAGACCAAGCCGCTGGTTGAGTTTTACAGCAAGTGGGCATCTGCTGGCGACGCCAAGGCACCGAAAGTACGTAAAGTAACCGGTGTTGGTAGCGTTGATGGCATCACCCAAAGTGTTTTTGAAGCACTGAAGTAGGAGCAAAAAATGACGGTCAAGAATGCCTTCTACGCGCAGTCAGGGGGCGTTACTGCCGTCATCAATGCCACGGCGTGCGGCCTGATTCAGGAAGCACGCCGGCATCCCGACAAGATCGGGAAAGTGCTCGCCGGCCGTGATGGCATCATCGGCGCACTGACCGAAAACCTGATTGATACCAGCCTTGAATCGGCCGAGGACATTGCCCGCCTGCGTTCTACGCCGGGTGGCGCCTTCGGTTCCTGCCGCTACAAATTGAAAAGTCTGGAAGAGCATCGCGCCCAGTACGAGCGGCTGATCGATGTCTTCAAGGCGCATGACATCGGCTATTTCTTCTACAACGGTGGCAATGACTCGATGGACACCGCCTGGAAGGTGTCGCAGATCGCCGAGAAGATGGGTTACCCGGTGGTATGTGTCGGTGTGCCGAAGACGGTTGATAACGATCTGCCGCTGACCGATTGCTGTCCGGGTTTTGGTTCGGTCGCCAAATACGTCGCAACGTCGATTCGAGAAGCAGGTTATGACGTGGCCTCAATGGCTAAAACATCGACCAAAATTTTTGTGCTCGAAGTGATGGGGCGTCACGCTGGCTGGATTACTGCGGCCTGCGGCTTGGCCTCGGAAAATGTTGGCGAACCGCCACATATTCTGCTCTTACCGGAAGTGCCGTTTGATCCCGAGCGTTATTTGGCGCGTGTCCAGGAATGTGTCGAGCAATATGGTTACTGCACGGTAGCGGTTTCCGAAGGGCTGTCTGATGCTTCCGGCAAATTGATCGCCGAGTCCGGCACTAAAGATGCCTTTGGCCACTCTCAACTTGGCGGCGTTGGCCAGATGGTGGCGCAACTGGTCAAAGACCGCCTCGGCTACAAATACCACTGGGCACTGGCTGATTACCTGCAGCGCTCGGCTCGTCATTTGGCCTCGCGCACCGATGTCGAACAGGCGCATGCCTTGGGCGTTGCTGCGGTCGACCTCGCTTTACAGGGTAAAAACGCCGTTATGGCGACGATCAATCGCTTGTCCGATCAGCCGTATCGCTGGGAAATTGGTGATGCGCCCTTGAAGGACATTGCCAATGTCGAACGCAAGATGCCGGCTGAATTCATTACACCAGATGGCTTTCATATTACCGATGCCTGTCGTACCTATCTGCAGCCGCTGATTGAGGGCGAAGATCCACCGCCCTATCGCAACGGTCTGCCGGATTACATTCGTTTGAAGAACGTCAGCGTGGCGAAGAAACTGGGCGCGTTCACCATTTGATTTTTTAGTCGAGGAGGGGAAGAAATGCATACAGCCTTAGTGTTGGCGCTTGCTTGCGCTGTTTTGGCAGTCCTGTACGGCTGGGTAGCGAGCCGTCAGATTTTAGCGTTGCCGGCAGGTAATGCGCGTATGCAGGAGATCGCCAAGGCCATTCAGGAAGGTGCCGAAGCCTATCTCAGCCGACAATACAGAACCATTGCCATGGTCGGCGTTGTCCTTTTTCTCGCTATTGGTCTCGTCCCGAAACTCGGCTGGCTGACTGCCTTTGGCTTCCTGATTGGCGCTGTACTCTCCGGGGCCGCAGGTTTTATCGGGATGAATGTCTCGGTGCGCGCTAATGTGCGCACGGCGGAAGCCGCCCGCAGCGGTATTTCCGCTGCACTCGATGTCGCCTTCAAGGGCGGCGCGGTGACGGGCATGCTGGTGGTCGGGCTTGGTCTGATTGGGGTTGCCGGCTACTACGCTTTCCTCAAGTCGATGGGTGGCACGGCCGATCTTTATCACATCGTCGAACCGTTGATTGGCCTGGCGTTTGGCTCATCGCTGATTTCCATCTTCGCCCGACTTGGTGGTGGTATCTTTACCAAAGGGGCCGACGTTGGCGCTGATCTGGTGGGCAAGGTTGAAGTTGGTATTCCCGAAGATGACCCGCGCAACCCGGCAGTGATTGCCGACAACGTTGGCGACAACGTCGGTGATTGCGCCGGCATGGCAGCCGACTTGTTCGAGACCTACGCGGTCACCATCATTGCGACGATGGTGCTGGCGGCGCTGACCATTCAAACCTTTACCGGACTGGGCGAGAATCTGATTCTCTACCCGCTGGCCTTGGGTGGCGTCTCGATCATTGCTTCAATCATCGGTTGCTATTTTGTCAAAGCCACCGAAGGTGGCAAGATCATGGGCGCGCTTTACCGTGGCCTGATCGTTGCCGGCGTGCTGGCGCTGGCAGCTTACTACCCGATTACCGCCTGGCTAATTGGTGCTGGCGATGCAGCGGCCAAGATCACGACCGGCTCGATGTTCGGCTGCGCCGCTGTCGGTCTCGTCTTGACTGGCGCACTGATCTGGATTACCGAGTACTACACCGGCACTGACTACAAACCGGTGCAGCATGTGGCCGAAGCATCAACTACCGGGCACGGCACCAACATCATCGCCGGTCTTGGTGTATCGATGAAATCGACGGCACTGCCGGTGCTCTCCGTCTGCCTCGCGATCTTTGCCGCGCATAGCTTGGGTGGTTTGTTTGGTATCGCCATCGCGGCCACCTCTATGCTCTCCATGGCCGGTATCGTCGTCGCTTTGGATGCCTACGGCCCGATTACCGATAACGCCGGCGGTATTGCCGAAATGGCCGAAATGCCGAAGGAAGTCCGCAACGTCACCGACCCGCTCGACGCCGTTGGTAATACGACCAAGGCCGTCACCAAAGGCTACGCCATTGGCTCAGCCGGCCTAGCTGCCCTTGTGCTCTTTGCTGACTACACGCACGCGCTGGAGGCTGCCGGTTTGAAAGGCATTACCTTCGATCTTTCCAACCACATGGTGATCATCGGCCTCTTCATTGGCGGTCTGATCCCCTACTTGTTTGGTGCGATGGCGATGGAAGCGGTTGGCCGTTCGGCCAGCGCGGTGGTGGTTGAAGTGCGTCGCCAGTTCAAGGAAATCCCCGGCATCATGGAAGGCACGGCCAAGCCGGACTATTCTCGAGCTGTGGACATGTTGACCGTAGCAGCGATCAAGGAAATGATGATTCCGTCAATTTTGCCCGTAGCGGTGCCGATTGTTGTTGGCCTATCGCTCGGCCCACAAGCGTTGGGCGGCTTGCTAGTTGGCACAATTGTCACTGGTTTGTTTGTTGCCATCTCAATGACCACCGGTGGCGGTGCTTGGGATAACGCCAAGAAATACATCGAAGACGGTCATTTTGGCGGAAAGGGTTCAGAAGCGCACAAAGCTGCCGTTACTGGAGATACGGTTGGCGATCCTTACAAGGATACGGCCGGTCCGGCAGTCAATCCGCTGATCAAAATCATTAACCTGGTGGCCTTGTTAATTGTGCCATTGATGGTTTGAAATTGAGTTTTATATAGGCAAAAGGCGGTTTCGGCCGCCTTTTTTTATATTTTCGCAAATTATGATTTCTAAGCCACGTTAGAATCGAGAAAATTGACTGGGAGTCATGGCGAGGATATGAGCAGTTCTGTCGAAATAGGAAACTCTGGTGTGCGGGAAGATATCCTGCACCATGATCCGCTGCTAGATTGTCTAGTTGAATTGACCAGGATTCATGGTCGTCCGAGTACGCGGGCGGCGCTGATTGCTGGCTTGCCGCTGGAAAAAGGTTCGCTGACCCCTTCATTGTTTGCCCGTGCTGCAAGTCGGTCTGGCCTTTCTGCGAAGCTGGTCCGCCGGCCGCTTGATCGCATCGACGACGTGCTGCTTCCTGCCGTCCTTTTGCTCCACGGGGAAGAAGCCTGCGTCCTGATGGGTTGGGATGAAAGTGGCGAGATTGCCCGCTTACTTTTCCCGGAAACCGGGCAAGGTTCCGTTTTGTTGTCCCGTCAGGCGCTGGCCGAGCGCTACACCGGCGTTGCCATTTTTTCCCGCCCACATTTTCGATTTGATAAGCGGACGCCCCAAGTGGGTGAGGTCAAGCTCCGGCACTGGTTCTGGGGTGCTATTGCCGATCAGTGGCAGGTTTACCGCGACGTGCTCGGCGCAGCCCTGCTGATAAATATCATTGCCTTGGCCATGCCGCTGTTCACCATGAATGTGTATGACCGTGTCGTGCCAAATCGGGCGATTGAGACACTTTGGGTGCTCGGCCTGGGCGTGATACTGATGATTGGCGTCGATATGATGCTGCGTTCCTTGCGCGGCTATTTTATCGATCTGGCTAGTGCCCGAATCGACATGCAGCTTTCCGCCAAGATCATGGAGCGCGTCCTGGGGGTGCGCATGGAGGCCAGGCCAGTGGCCGTTGGCGCCTTTGCTTCCAATTTGCGCTCTTTTGAGTCGGTGCGCGACTTCATTACCTCAGCTTCAGTCACGGCTTTTATTGACCTGCCGTTTGCCTTCATTTTTGTTTTTGTGATCGCCATCATCGCTTGGCAACTGGTGCTTCCCGTGCTGCTGGC
>Ga0136636_10001929_pt1 | contig 12275 bp, 5 predicted proteins | sample AntDrymUQ8522106_2_FD_104653 | JGI IMG/M metagenome (GOLD analysis project Ga0136636, IMG submission 104653) | Polar desert sand microbial communities from Dry Valleys, Antarctica - metaG UQ852 (21.06) | ecosystem: Environmental > Terrestrial > Soil > Desert | place: Antarctica: Dry Valley... | reverse complement strand
GGTCGGTGGCCACGAGGCTCACCCTGAGCTTGCAGCCTTCGAATTCGGTGGCAATGCTGTAGGAGAAGCGTTAGAGAAAATTGATGTGCTTAGCCGCCAACTCGCCCTTCAAAGCAAATCACTCGATACCATCCAAAACCTCGCCCGCAATCAGGAAAAAATGTTGGCCTCCTTGCCAAGCATCAAGCCTGTGCGTGAAGACAAACTGCAAAAAAGTATCGGTACCCTCTCTGGCTTTGGCTACCGAATTCACCCAGTGTATAAATTTAGAAAATTTCACGCAGGCCTTGACTTCCCTGCTCGTGTCGGCACCAATATCCAAGCCCCCGGCGATGGTGTCGTGCTAGAAACTGGCTGGCACCAAGGCTATGGTAATTGCGTGAAAATAAGCCATGGCTTTGGTTATGAAACCTTGTACGGCCACATGAGCAAAATCACCGTGCGCCAAGGCGAGCGGGTCAAAAAGGGCCACAAAATTGGCGAAGTAGGCGACACTGGCCTTTCTACTGCCCCACACTTGCATTACGAAGTACATTACAAGGGCAACCCGATCAATCCAATCAATTTCTGCATGGACAAGCTCACGCCGCAAGAATACCAGAAAATGGTCGCTGCCGCTAATGTTGCCAACCAATCACTTGACTAAACCGTTCTAGCTAATAATATTTTCGTCGTTCAAATAGAAACGATAAACAGCAGTATCTGGAGCGAGACGCATTTTGCGTCCCGCTCTTTTTTTTATTTTGGGGTGGAGACCTTTGGTATGAATACATCTGTCAAACACCTCTAATTCCTCAAACCACCCACTGCAATTAAGGCTGTGTAATGCCTGACACTAATCTCAAGCTTTGTCATTCTGTCGGAAACCGACAGAATGACAAAGCTTGAGTACTCGAAATAGGACGAGTAGATTTGTGTACATACCACAGGTCTATGTGCTTTAACTCACCGGGTGAGAAGAGTCACCCGGTGAGTTAAAGTACACCTGGTCAATACTTACAGCCCCTCCAGCCATTTGACCACAAAAAAGCCCGCAAGCCGAGAACGGCATGCGGGCATAAATCGGCAGGAATATAGTTAGAGCTTTTAAGCCGCAGCGGATTCACGCACCAAAAGTTGAAACCCATTTCCATGAATATTCACAATTTCAATGGCTGAGTCAAGCGCGAGATACTTGCGGAGTTTGGTTACAAAAACATCCATAGAACGTGCCGTGAAATAAGTGTCCTCATGCCAAATTTTGGTGAGGGCCTCTGAACGCGGGGTCACGTCGTTGATGTATTTGCAAAACATTTTGAGCAAATCGGACTCCTTTGGGCTTAGTTTCCATTGGCTCTCTTGTCCAGGTTTTGGATCCTGAAAAGTGAGTATGCGCAGTGGAAAGTTAAAATGGTATTTCCCGATGATGTACTCGCGCTGATCATCACGCGGATCAGGATTTTTGTTCACCCGCTTGAGTACTGCCTGAATTCGAAGCAGCAGTTCTTCCGAGTTAAACGGTTTGGGGATGTAATCATCGGCACCAAGCTTGAAGCCTTGCAGCACATCGTCCTTCATGGTTTTAGCCGTGAGGAAGATAATTGGCACGTCTTTGTTGCGCTCACGCACGTCTTTGGCGAGGGTGAAGCCATCCTTTCGGGGCATCATTACATCAAAAACGCAGAGATCGTAGCTGCTTTTTCGGAAGGCTTCGAGGCCTAGCACACCATCGGTGGCCAATGTTACGTCGTAGTCGTGCATTTCCAGATAAGAACGGAGCACGTCGCCAAAGTTTTGGTCGTCTTCGACCAGCAGGATTTTGTATTGAGCACTTGCCATAGTCGGTCTGTGAGTGTTCGTTAGATTAAATATTTGACATTTGAGTCACTTTTTGCCCGTGGAGCAATGCTTTAACGTTAGGTATTCAAAACGAAGTATGTACGAGACTCCTTGTTGAGAAAAAATGTTAAAATCTTCCAACCCACTTTCCTGCCAGCCTCAGCGCAAATGCGGTTTAAATGTTGCATTTTTTTACATTTACCCATACTATCTCACTCTATGTCGAATCTTTCTTCCAAAAAAATAACACTCCATGCAACTTCGACAAACCTAATTTGTCAATCGTTTCTGGCTCATACTTTTTAGACTATTGCCAAACTTGTCCGCCAAGCCACCAGCGGATCAAAAAAACAAATCCCCAAATCCTCAAATCCTCAGCATTTATTCACTTTCCACCTATTTTCCGCTTTTTTTCTATGAAAACAACGCGTATTCTCCTGCTTTCTGCCACATTCTTGCTTTTTCCGTGGTGCGCTACCCAACTTTTTTCCCAGCAAGAAGGGGCAAAAAAAATTGTCATAACCAAACGGGTCATTGATGCCAATGGTGATGAAAGCACTGAAACCATTGTGAAAAAAGGCACCGCTGCCGAAAACTTCGATGTTGAAAAATACATCCGCGAAAACCGGGCAGATAATGCCCAGGTTGAAGTGAAAGTCACTGGCGACGAGGAGGAGCGAACGATCGTTATCAAGGGCTCCAAAACCATCCGAACCAATGAAGATGACGAAGAGGAGGAGGTTAACGAAGATGGCATTGATCGAGGCAATGGCTATGCTGGCTATCCAGGATACGAAGGCTATCCAGGATACGAAGGCTATTCTGGTTACCAAGAGTCCGGCTACAAAACTTGCACTAATAATAACGCGTTCCTTGGTGTAGATGAGGACTCCGATGAAAGAGCCAACGAACCTGGCCTTATCGTTAACGTGGTTCGCGGCTCTGCTGCTGATCGAGCTGGTCTTCGTGACAACGATAAAATCATTAAACTCAACGATACGCCTACCAATAAATGGAGTGATCTCTCTAAATTTGTGAATGCCTCCAAAGTCGGCGACAAAGTGCGCGTTGCTTACGAGCGCTACGGAAAAGCAGGCAGTACGGAGGCCACCCTCACCCATCAAAATGATGTAAAGTATGATACGAAGTATGTACCAAAAGGCTTCCTGGGCGTAGACGACGATGAAAGAAATAACGAAAAAGAAGCCCCTGGAGTTGCGGTAAAAATCACCAAAGAATCCGGCGCAGCGAAAGTCGGACTTCAAAATGGTGATGTGATTTTTCAGTTGGGCGAGGCCCAGATCAGTGATTTTGAAGATATTAGCGACTTTATGGCCTATACCAAACCTGGCGATAAAGTGAATATCACGTATGAACGCAAGGGTAAAAGGAATACCGTGGAGGCTACCCTGACCGAACAAAAAAACTCTTGGAACATAAACGCTGGCAACTGGGATCTAAGCAATTTTGACCCAGAACAACTGTGGAACAAAGCTGGCTGGAACAATGGCAACTGTACCGTTAACGTAAATGCAAAAGATGCTTGCCTTGGGGTTTACTCCGATGCTTTTGCAGAAGGGAACGCCGAAGGCTCCCGCATCAATGACTTTACCGACGAATCTGCAGCGCGCGAAGTGAACATGGCCATAGGAGACGTAATCACTGCGGTTGCTGGCCAACGCGTAAAAAGCCATGATGATCTTTGGAACGAAATTGCCAAACACAAAGTAGGCGACAAAGTAAAAGTAGACTACTTCCGCGAAGGCAAAGCTTTGACTACCGAAGCTACACTTAAGGCTTGTCGTGATAACAGCAGCCGGGTGCAAATCCTGGATGGTGATGGCGAACAAGTGCGCAATTTTACCTCCTGGAATTGGAATGATGATGATCAACGTCGCCTTCGAGATCGCAGCGTGATTACCATCCGGCGTGGCGAAGGCGACGCGCCGAAGGTTAATGCCGTGCCAAATGGCCAACCAGAATCGCAAAACCGTAGCCTGAAACTTACCGAATTCCGGGCGTACCCCAACCCTACACAAGGTCAGGTGACGGTAGAATTTACCTGCGAGCCTGTAGCCACCACGGTCTCGTTTTTCGATCTTTCTGGTCGCCAGCTTTTCCGCGAAGAGCTCAATGCCTTCAATGGCCGATACAGTCAGCAATTCGATTTATCTGATTATGCTAAAGGAACCATTGTGGTGCATGTGCAGCAAGCGGATAAGATTTTTACGGAGCAGGTGATTGTGAATTGAGTTTGCTTAAGCTGGTAATAGGCTCTTGAAAAAAAGCCTTTCCGGCGAATTTCTACCCTATCTCCACAAAAGACTTGTTGCGATGGAGGGCTTTGGCGGGTAAAAGTCCTTTTTCCGAATGTCTTCGTTAAATTTTTCGCCGAATATGCCCGATTTCGACTGCAAAATTCGCCTAGGCATTCGAAAAAATGACAAATTTCCCCACTCAAAGCCTTCCACCGCAACAAGTCTAAAAAAAGTCCAGCGGAAAACCGCTGGACTTTTTTTGTGTAGATACGGCATCGGCGAATCCGGGAAGGCAGTTTTTTTGCCCCCCCAACCCATCCTTTTGTCCAGTCCCTGCGTCATTCTGTCAAATCGTTTACTACCTCAGGCAGCACATTCACTGCCCCTGTGCGTCATTTCACAAAATTGCTTTTTGTATTCGAAGGGCTGTGCTTACTTTGGTCGCAAGAATTAATCACCCCCTCCATATAATTTCAACCAGATTAACAAATATACACAGAATGAAAAACTTTACCCTGGCCTTTTTCCTCCTTGCATTTTCCACTACTATATTGGCTCAAAACATCGTCATCTCGACCCTAAACCCCAGCGGGCTTTACGTTTGTGGTACAGAACAGATGACCGTGACTTTGCAGAATGGTGCTGGGCCGGCGGCGACAAGTTTACAGACCTTCCTTACTTTCCCCACAGGCATTACCTATTTGCCGGGCACGGTAGTGGGGGCAACGGAGAGCAACATCTCCAACTTAAACGCCCCCGTGTTTGCATTGGCTGATTTGGCAGGTGGAGCTTCCGTATCCTTTACGCTGAATGTTACGGCAGACTGCCCGGTGGTTGAGGCAATTAATGATGGACAGACTTTTTCCAATATTATTTTGGCGACTTACACGGGCGGAAGCCAGCAAATTGTTTCCAGTTTATACCCCATAGAAACGGGTCTGCTCAATATAGGCTCCATCACGCCTCCAACAGTTACGGCCCAAAAAGGGGACGTTGTGATGCGCATGATTACAATGAAAAACACGCGCCAGGGGCCCATCCAATCGCTTTCCTTTTCTGATGGGCACTTCCCGGGTATCAGCATCCAATTGGAAGGGGGAATTAATCAGACAAATCTCGGGACTTTTTTTAGTGCTGAGGTGCCAGGTAGCTTTTTCACTTCCACAGGTAACGGAGATAATTTGCTGGATTTCAATGAAGAAATCACCCTGATTGAGAAGGTTACCATTGAGGATTGTGGCATTCCAACTTTCACCAACCAATCACTTATCATTATTGGTTGGGGTTGTGGCGGGCCGCCTTGCCGTAAGGATAGTGTGTATGCTTCGATCACTATTTTGCCGACGACGCAAAATCCAAGCCTCTCTTTTGTCCCCATTTATGATGCACCACATAGTCAATGCGGCGCCATACCCTCCACGCAGGAAATTCTCCTCATCAACAATGGGCAATTGCCTGCCTTGAATGTTTTACTGAACCCGTTCGCCCTTGACACTTCGTTTCATGCGCTTGATCAGGGTTCGTTTGAATGGAACAATGGTTCCGGATGGCAGCCCCTTCCTGCGCAGTTGAGCACGCCAACTATTTTAGCCAGTTGTGGTATTTCAAACTACGCTTTAGAGGTAATCGTTTCCGTGCCAGAGGTTCTGCCAGGCGACACTGTTCGGGTACGATTTAACACCTATTATTGCGAACCCGTTTGCGGTGGTCTGATTCCTGCAATGCGTGTTGGGTATAATTATCAGAAAGCTTGCCCTGCCAATGTACCGGTCGCCGGCGTGTTCAATTTTTATCCAGACACGGCTTTTTTAAAAATAACCGCCAGCGTAGCTTATGAACTTGAAAATTGCTTGCAAGACGACGAAACCTATAATCTCAAATATTGGATAAAATCAGGCCGTTTGCTTCAAGATACCGGGTTTTTACAAGTGCTTTTTGAGCTCCCGCTAGGTATTGATTGGGTGCAGTCCTGTCCCTTCAGCCTGGATGGCCAAACGCCACTGGAATCCGTAATTACCCCAAATGGAGATGGATCCAGCTCTGTTCGAATGGTGTTTGATTTGCCCTTTTCACAAGATTCTGTTTCCAGCGGTTTTTGTTTGCTATACCATTGTGAACAAGGGCTCCCCTGCCAGTCATCGGTGCCGAATGTGCCACCTCGGGGCCTGGATTACACCGTGTATCCGCCGCCCTCTGATTGTAATGGCTGTGAACTTAAGCTCAATGCCTACTCGCTGGTGTCCAATACCCAAAATGAAGCGATCAACTGTGCTATAACCTTCTGCGATGAATTTATTCTGGTCGTAAATGACCAATGTGATACCACTGGCGGCGGTGGTGGTGGCGGCGGAGGCGGAGGTTTGGGTGGCGGCAATCTGGTCGTGGTAGATTTTGACTCTTACCGCACCAATTATGGCCTTCAGGATAACAATGACGACCGATCTGCCGACAATAATGACATTGCCAATGCCCCTGGTGTACGCCGTGACCGCTTCCTGGTGGGAGATACCCTGCGTACTGAACTCCGGGCATTTATGGTTCAGGGTACTTTAGCGGCGCTAAATTTCAGGGTGTTTTTTGAATCCTGGTTGAGTGATTTTGATACCCTTGATGGGGATGCTTACCAACTGGAATTGGGTAAAAAATTATTCGCCAATTATGATACTACAAGTTTCGTGTCGGCGCATTTGACCATCAAAACGGCAGGCGGGCAGCAATACGATTGTCCCATTGGTTTGCCAGAAATCAAATCTGACCAGCACATTATCCAGGTTGCAGAGCCGAATATTCGCCCTCCGCAAATTGTGGATGTGTTGACCAATATGTTCCACCAGTTTGACCTCGATTTTGCTCAATTGAACTGTTTACCTGCTGGATTTGTGCTTTCGGCGGGAGATTCGCTGACTTTCACTTCGGATTTCAAATTTGAGCATAATTTCACCCCAATGGGTTCGAACGCACCGCCACTTATTAATTTCCGAAATTCCATTTGCGATACAGAAAAAACCTATTCCTGGGAGTTGGAAGACTTTTGCACAGAGAAGGAAATTTGCCAATTTTCCGGCTACTTGGAATCCGTGAATCCTACCGCCCAGATCATTAAGCCTTGTGATCAAAGCACGGAAGTTTCGCCTTTCCAGTACAATATGGTCATTGCACGACCAAACATGTTTCCCTTTGAAGTTCGGCAACTTTCCACAGTCACCGCATACTCATACAGCCTGCCCGATGCGGTAGCTTTGTTAGAAACGAAACTGAATTACCTCCGCTTGCAGGAGAACGTTCAGCTTTTTGGAAGCACCCCGCTTACGCCCGGCTTTGGAGGAGATTCCCTCACCTTGAACCTCAACCCATTCTTTGTAAACAAGCTGGACGAGGGGTATTCTTTTGAAATCAGCACCCGTTTTGATACCACTTGTGGATACAACGGCACCAAATTTGGGCGTACCGTTCTTGGTTTGGAATATGCCAGTATGTGTTTCCATAATCCGGTTAAATCTACCTATTATATTGCCAATCCTAATGGCTATCAGAGCGGCAGCCCAAAACTGGAGATTTTTGCCCAAAACAGTATCCTGTACCTGCCTACAGCAGATGTGTTGTTCGACTTTTTTCTGCGCAATAATGCTTCCGTAAATGCTGCGAATGCCTGGATGACGATAGAATCAGACGGAGATCTAGCAGATGTGCAATTGCTGCTCCTGCCTGGTCAAACCCCCATTCCACAAATTGGTGGGGTATATCAATTGGGTGATCTGACAAGTTTTGCACAGCCCGCGCTAAGATTAATTGCCAAAAACCTTAGTTGCCGCTCGGTTAAGATCACTTTCCGTTTTGGATGGGACTGCTCTCCCGTATTCAACGCCAATGGCGATGCTTGTGGTAGTTTCAGCAAAACCATTGAGCTTCGTCCGCAGCCGCCGGAGTTGGAATTGGTGATTGATTCGCAACCGCCTACCATCCCGATGTGCGAGCCTTCCGAATACTTTGAATTTTCGGTTTCCAATGCCCTTGATGGTACGGCATACAACATTGTGCCAAGCATTAAATTGCCTCCGGGTATGCGCATCCAACCCAATTCATCGCAGCTTTCTTACCCGGCAGGTGGAGCTTTTGTGAATATGCCCAATGCCCCTGTGGTCTTGCCTGGCAATGTCTGGCAATTTAATCCTGGGCCGCCACTACAAAACGGCCTTTTGCCCGCAGACCAGTTCCCGCTCAATTCCATGAGCATCCGATTCAGGGTGATTGCTGAATGTGGTGTTGTGTCGAATTCCCAGCCGATTTACGGCGCGGAGTCTGTGCAAGCTTGTGGCATCAATTCTAACATCTTGCGCAGGCCCGGTGCGCCCATTAATATTGAAGGCGTAGAACCAAGCTATTCCGCAGTTTCTAATTTGCAATTTTCCAACCCACCAGGCGCAGCAGGTTGTGGTCAAGAGGTACAACTTTCGGCCAGTATTGCCGTGAATGACGTACCGATGTCGGGCGATAGTATTTACCTCTTGCTCCCGGCAGGCACTTCGTTTGTGGGTGGTTCTTATCAGGCTGGCGTAAATGCGCCAAGTGGCCCGCCACAGGTGTCGGGGCAACAAGTGCAATTGGCATTGCCGACCACGATTGGAATAGGTAGTGTGATTAGTTTTACCTTCAAAATTCGGTACGATGACCCGGCGGATTGCGCAGATAAATTTGTGATTTTACAGACGCGTGAAAAGACGGAGGCCTTCTGTTCGTCGAGCAACCAATTCTGCGATATTTATGTCGCTACCGGGGAGGCTTTACTCAACCTCAACGCACAAAACCCTGAACTTCAGCTGAATAACTTTGAGTTAAATACACAAGGCGGACAAACTACGTTTAATGCCGTGCTTGAAAATGCAGGGAATACCACGGCGACCGACCCGCTAGTCCAACTTTACCACGATCTAAATGGCAACGGCCAAATAGACCTCACAGACCCGCTGGTGGCTGAGGTGACGCAGAATGGCACCATTGCTCCAGGCGGCGTGCTTTCTATTTCGGGCAATCTCAATAACCTGCCAGCCTCCGCTTATTGTGATCTTATTGCACTCATTCCAGCAGACGAAAACTGCGCTTGTGCAGATCGTATTTTCCCACTGGATGGCAATCAAATCGTGACCAAAGGCATTGGACTTTGCAACCTTCAATCGGTTAATGTCAGTGCAGATAGCATCCCAGGCAATACCTATACCTGGCTCACGCCAGGCGGACTGAGCTGTATTACTTGTGCAAACGCAACTTATGTCCCGGGGCCTGATGTACAACCAGGGGAATTGGTTACGCTGGTATTGCAGGAAAAATCGGGGGATTGTACGGTAGAGCGCAGGTTTGAAATCCAGTTTGGCGGCTCATTTGGTATCGAAACGACTAGCCAAATCATTTGCGAAGGCGACCCAGCCACGTTGGAAGCTACCGCAGGCGGTACAGCGTACAATTGGTCGGGGATCGGCATCAGCAACCCAAATCAACAAATGCAGGTGGTGCAACCTAACTCAAGCACAACCTATAGTGTAACGGTCACGTTTGCAGGCGGTTGTACCGGTACTGGTAGCGTTTCGGTTACGGTAAATCCGGCGTTTAAATTGCAGTTTCCAACGATTACCATTTGTGAAGGTGCGGCAGCTACGATTTTTGGCCAAACAACGTCGGTACCAGGAATTTACACTCAGGAACTTCAAAATGTAAATGGTTGCGATAGCATACGCATTCAGGAGTTGGTTGTGGTACCCACTTCGGTAAATCAAACAGCCGTGTTTTGTCCCGGTGGCTCGGTGCTGGTGCTTGATAGTACGTTTACCACGCCGGGAGATATTTGTAAGACGGAGCTGAACAGCAATGGCTGTCTGGTGACCACCTGTGTGACGGTGAAGCAAGTCGCCAACCCGCAAGTGCCAGAGCAGGATATGGCCCTGGTAATTTCCTTAGGCGATGAAGTGGTAATTGAAACCCCCAACGATTACGCCAACTATGTATGGACGCCTGTGGGCGATCTGAGCTTCCCTAATTGTCCAACAAGCCCCAATTGTCCAGACCCAACGGCCAGCCCAGACACCTCTACGACTTTCCTTCTGGTCGTGACAGATGGTAATGGTTGCAGGGATTCCGTAGAATACAGGGTATTTGTTTGCGACGAATCGCTAATTCATATCCCCAACGCATTTACGCCCAACGGCGATGGTGCAAACGATTTCTTCCGTGTAGTGCCTCACGAAGGTGCGGAAGTGATTATTTTGCTCCGGGTGTACAACCGTTGGGGACAAAAAGTATATGAGGGTTCTGGCGCAAATGCTCAATGGGATGGGAAAATAGGCGACAAACCTGCGCCTTCAGATGTGTATGTCTGGATTCTGGATTATTCTTGCGGTGGAGGGCAGTACCAGAAAAGCATGGATGTGACGTTGCTAAGGTAAGTGTCCCATGTAGCACATGTACTGATTGCCTCGAAAGGCCCAAGTGGCCTTTTGAGGCAATCTTTTTTTTGCCGGTAAACTCTAAGGAAACTCTAAGCCGTTTTAAGCAGGTTCAGAGATTTGTGCCAATACTTTTGTGGCACACTGGATGCCTTCGGAATTCCGCGCAATGGAGATGCCGCTTTTGCCGACTATTCGGTGAACATTGGCCTGGTTTATCGTTTTGGTGGTCAGCAGATGCACCACGCGATGGGTAACACTCCAACATTTAACGATGTAAAGAAAACGAACTAAAAAAGAAAGACTTCATAAAGATAGAAAGCCCGCAGCCGAAAGAGGTTGGCGGGCTTTTTACTTATACACTTTTCTACCCTTTTTTAACCAAACGCCCCAGGATCGGCTGTAGGCATGTACATCAGTGGTAGTGCCTGACTGGTTTACAACTGGGAAGTCTTGATTGACCCATTCAAAAATCCCCCCGTATAGGTTGGATACATTTGTGAATCCAGCTTTTTGGAGTTTTTCGGTCACTTTTTCGCTTCGGTAACCCACGGAACAATAAACTACGATGGGTTGGTTTTTAGACAGGCCAACAGGCAGATTTTCGACTGCAAAATGGTCGTAGCCCACTGGAATGGCCCCTTTAATATGGCTTACGGCATATTCTCGGGGCTCTCTTGCATCGAGAAAAACATTAGCGCTAGAGTCGTGTGCAGCTACCTGGACGCCTATTTCTTGCACGCTATGGCTCAAAAAGCCATTAAGCATGACGCGATAAGCCCCGCTTTTCACTTGCCCGAAAGAAGCAAAAGCGAACAAGAGCAGGGCTGCAGTGACGAAAAGTATTTTGCAAAAAAAAGAAACCATGGGAACGCGTTCCAAAGTCCGTTGAGACTGAAACATTGTCCTAACAGTACACAACAAAAAAAGTTGGAAGAGCGACCCGCACCCGGCGCGACGTTTATGAATGAACGTCGCGCCAAGTGCCAAACCGAAGGTATATCAGTGCGGGAGCCCTGGAGGAAAAAGGATTTAAAAAAAATCCTACTGCCAGAAGGGGAAGCAGTAGGAAAATCAAAACATACTATGAGAAAACTGGGACGAAGATAAATACGTCCCAACTGTACCAGAAAGCACATTTAGGATGCGGTGGGAAAACAGCATTAAACGGCGGTAAAGCGCGTTGAATTAAGTAAGTCAGGATTGGCTTTGAATGCCGATTACATGATCACAGCGCATACTAATGAAAAAGTGCCGCAATACTCTTGTGTTCTACCGTATTGCGGATAGCACGCGCGAACAGGCTGGCTGTAGAAAGCACTTTGATTTTGGGCGACTCCTTGCCAAGCGGAATGGTATCACATACAATAAGCTCGGTGAGCTGAGAGGCTTCTATATTTTCATAGGCTTTGCCAGAAAGCACTGGATGTGTACAGATTGCGCGCACAGATATTGCACCTTTTTCCATCAGGGCATCTGCTGCTTTGCAAAGGGTTCCAGCGGTGTCTACAAGGTCGTCTACCAAAATGACATCAGCGCCTTTAACATCACCGATAACGGTCATGGCAGCCACTTCATTGGCCTTTGTACGGTATTTATCGCAAATAACGAGCTCGCGACCAAAGTGCATGGCGTAGATACGGGCGCGTTTTACTCCTCCCACATCGGGGCTGGCGAAAATCACCTTTGAAAGGTCTTGTTTTTCCAGGTAGGGCACATAAATCGCCTCGGAGCGAAGGTGATCCACTGGAATATCAAAAAAGCC
>Ga0136636_10001928_pt1 | contig 12276 bp, 13 predicted proteins | sample AntDrymUQ8522106_2_FD_104653 | JGI IMG/M metagenome (GOLD analysis project Ga0136636, IMG submission 104653) | Polar desert sand microbial communities from Dry Valleys, Antarctica - metaG UQ852 (21.06) | ecosystem: Environmental > Terrestrial > Soil > Desert | place: Antarctica: Dry Valley... | reverse complement strand
CCGCATTTTTAAAATTTTGCGGAACAACCGGATTAAAATCGGCCAAGGTGTTGAGTTCAGTCACCAAAGTGTCTCGCGAATTGAGGTCATTGTGGTATTTCCCGCTCCAGAAAAATGTCTTTCCGCCTTTAACGATTTCAAGACCTGTAACGTCGATATTTCTCGCTGTTAGCAAATCGATATATTCTTGCGGAAAGTCATCGCCAACTACTGAAACAATTGCAGACTGCAAGTCGAAAAAAGAAGCGGATAGACCGATATAAGTTCCGGCACCACCCAAAATTTTATCCGTTTTTCCAAAAGGAGTTTCAATAGCGTCGAAAGCAACGGTTCCAACAATGAGTAATTTGTTCATCTGTAGTATTTGAAATTAAGGCGCAAAGATAGTTACTATGTTGCAAAGTTGCAAAGGTTCGACGTTGTAAAGTTTTGCCAATTCGACGTTCTGAAATCAATTTCTTAAAGCAATTTGTCAGGTGCCGTTTCGTAAAAAGAGTCTACTGAAAGTTTTGGTTGCATTGATGCCATAACGGCCAGTTCATCACAGCGTTCATTCTGCGGATGGCTGTTGTGACCTTTGACCCATTTGAAATCGACGTGATGCTTGCGGTAAACCACAAGGAAGCGCTTCCATAAATCTGGATTTTTTTTTCCTAAAAACCCTTTCTTTTCCCAACCAAATACCCATTTTTTTTCAATTGAGTCTACCACGTATTTTGAATCTGACACGACAAGCACATGCGTATTGGCGTTTTTTAATTTTTCAAGACCTATAATTACCCCCAGAAGTTCCATACGGTTATTCGTGGTCAGTCTAAAACCTTCGTAAAATTCTTTTCGATACGGTTTTCCGACCCATTCCATCACTACACCGTAACCGCCGTTTCCTGGATTTCCTTTGGCTGCGCCATCGCTATAAATGTGTACCTTGTGGCTCATTTGGAATGATTGGATTGTTCCATGATTAGTTTTTCGATTACTGTCGGGAAATGACGCTGTTCGAGATCATGCACTTTTAGGGCGATTGCGTCGCTTGACAAACAATCAGAAACGGAAATCCTTTCTTGGAAAATCATTTTACCATCGTCATAATTTTCATTGACATAGTGAATGGAGATGCCGGTTTCGATTTCCTTGTTTTCAAGGACCGCACGGTGCACATGCAACCCGTACATCCCCTTTCCTCCGTATTTCGGCAACAATGCAGGATGAATATTAATGATTCTATCGGGATAAGATTGAATGATCTTTGTTGGAAACTGCAGTAAAAAGCCTGCTAGCACAATTAAATCAGGATTAAAGTTTTGCAGTTTTTTAAGAACTACCTCTGTGTTTAGCTCTTCTTTCGAAAAAACGACCGTTGGTATCTCATATTTTGCCGCCCTATGCAAAACCGCGGCATTGGGATTATTTGAAAAGATGGCCGACACTTTTGCAATATCGCTTCTATTGAAATGCAATATGATGTTTTCGGCATTGGTGCCCGAACCCGATGCAAACAGTACAATCTTTTTCATCTGTAGCTAAAAATTTAACCACACAAAAAAAAGAATAATAAATGAGATTAAACTGTTTTTACGGTTCCTTTATGAAATATATTTTTTAAATTCGTAGACACATTTATCAACTAATACATGGTTTTAAGATAAAGTTTTTTATTTTTGCCAACAAATTAAATTCTAAAATTAAAAATTATGTCAGACATTGCATCAAGAGTTAAAGCGATTATCGTAGACAAATTAGGTGTTGACGAAAACGAAGTTGTAACAGAAGCTAGCTTTACTAACGATTTAGGAGCAGACTCACTAGACACTGTTGAGCTTATTATGGAGTTCGAAAAAGAATTTGACATTCAAATTCCAGACGACCAGGCAGAAAACATCGCTACTGTTGGTCAAGCTATTTCTTACATCTAAGAAGCTAAAAAATAATACATTCAGCACCCGCGGATTTTGGTTTGCGGGTGTTATTATTTTTTTTCCAGAATTAAAATGTTGATTGAATTTCAATCAAGAAAATATTTTGATACCCATGTCTCTTTTGTGATTTAAATGCATGAAGATATTGGGTATTGTTGTTTAAAACCACCAATACAAACAGAATATGGCACTAAGGCGAGTTGTAGTAACAGGTTTGGGCGCACTTACTCCGATAGGAAATAATATTGAAGAATATTGGAATAGCCTTATTAATGGTGTTAGCGGAGCGGCTCCAATTACCTATTACGATACAGAAAAACACAAAACAAAATTTGCCTGCGAAGTCAAGAACTTCAATGTTGAGGATTATATGGACCGTAAAGAGTCCCGTAGACTTGATAAATTTGCACAGTATGCTATTGCAGCAAGTGATGAAGCAATTAAAGATGCCGGACTTACGAAAGACAACGTTGACAAATATAGGGTTGGTGTTATTTGGGGCGCCGGAATTGGCGGACTTGAGACTTTTCAGGATGAAGTGATTTATTATGCCAAAGGAGACGGAACGCCAAAATTCAATCCTTTCTTTATTCCAAAAATGATTGCAGATATAGCGCCAGCTCACATTTCTATGCGGAATGGCTATATGGGGCCAAATTATACTACGGTTTCTGCCTGCGCTTCATCTGCAAATGCCTTGATCGATGCTTTCAACTATATCAGATTAGGAATGTGCGACGTTATCATTTCAGGTGGTTCCGAGGCTGCGATTACTATAGCCGGAATGGGTGGTTTTAATTCAATGCACGCATTGTCTACCCGAAATGAAAACCCAGCAACCGCTTCCAGACCTTTTGATGCAACTCGCGATGGATTTGTCCTTGGTGAGGGCTCCGGTGCTTTGGTTCTTGAAGATTATGAACATGCTAAGGCCAGAGGTGCAAAAATCTACTGCGAGATTGGCGGGGGCGGAATGTCTTCAGATGCTTATCACTTGACCGCGCCGCACCCCGAAGGAATCGGCGTGATCGCAGTTATGAACAATACACTTAGGGACGCCGGGATGAAGCCTGAAGATGTAGATCATATCAACACACACGGAACTTCAACTCCGCTTGGGGATGTAGCAGAACTGAAAGCAATTAGTGCTGTTTTTGGTGAACATGCGAAGAATATTAATATTAATTCTACCAAATCGATGACCGGGCATTTGCTTGGTGCTGCCGGAGCAATTGAAGCGATTGCATCTATTTTGGCTATGAAGCACGGAATCGTTCCGCCGACTATCAATCATGTTGTGGTAGATGAAAATATTGACCCTGCTTTGAACCTGACACTCAACAAACCACAAAAAAGAGAAATCAACGTGGCAATGAGCAACACTTTCGGTTTTGGTGGCCACAATGCGTGTGTATTGTTTAAAAAATTAGATGACTAAGAATTAATGCGTTTCATAAAAAAAATATTATCAAAACCATCCCGTTCAAATGAAGACGGGATTTTTTTTACTGATATTGAAAAAATACTCGGGTTCAAGCCCAAAAATATAGAATTTTACAAAAAAGCTTTCACCCATCGTTCAGCAAACAGATCGGACGAAAAAGGAAATCCTATTAATTTTGAACGATTGGAATTTCTCGGCGACGCGATGTTGAGTTCCGTAATTGCGGCGCATTTATTTAATGAAGCTCCTGCTGGAGATGAAGGATATCTTACCAAAATGCGTTCTAAAATTGTCAGTCGCGAACATTTGAACGAACTCGGACGAGACCTCAACCTGATTCAGTTTATAGAGAGTAAAGTGCCAACTACTCATTTTGGTGAAAACATTCACGGCAATGTTTTTGAATCTTTGATCGGCGCGATTTACCTCGACAAGGGTTACACATACTGTGAGAAATTCATCAGGAAACGCGTCATTATTCCTTATGTCGATATTGCTCGGCTCGAAGGTAAAGTCATCAGTTATAAAAGTCTGCTGATCGAATGGTGCCAAAAGGAAAAGACAACCTTTCACTACGATGTTTTTGAAGATAATAGCATTACCGGAGAACGTTTGTTCGGAGTGCGGTTGAGTATCAACAATAAAGTAGTGGCCAAATCCAGAGCAGCATCCAAAAAGAAGGCCGAAGAGATTGCCTCCAGACGGGCCTATTTTGCGTTTCAGGAAAAAATTGACGGGAAATAATCATATATTCTCAAAACTATAACGTTTTCGTTGCTAATTAACAGTTAAGTTCTTCTTTTCCCTACACTGTCGTGGTATTTTAATATGTATCTTTACGACTTATTTCAATCGAAAAATGGCTGTGTTAAAGTTATATCTAGACGAATTTGACGAAGTGGATTATAATCTGATTGCCATTCACTCCACTTTAGAAGCTTACCGTCTGGCATACTTTCTTAATCAGAAATTTCCCATAATTTTAAGTAAGAGCAAAGAAGAGGTTAGTGTCACAGTAAAAGAAGGAGAGGCATTTTTCTCTAAATTTTTTTTTGATGATATTAACAATGATCTGCGGTGGACATTAATCCCTAACAAAAACGAAGTTACCATCCGCAAAAAAAGTACAGGTCAAAATCTTTTCCTCAATACCGATGTCGAAATTTCGACCAAGGTTTTTTTACTTTCAGAACTTAAAAAAGTGGATTACTTTCTAAAGATTGAAAACAATATCAACACATTGATGATTGATGAGGTTGTAAAAAACATTAAAAAAATAACCCGAATTTCAACAGTATACGCCGTTGTTCCGGAAAACATAAAATCAAAAAACAATTTAATTTTTTAACCAAAATGCCAACAAACAAAAAAACGAAAATTGTAGCCACACTTGGACCCGCCTGTAGCAGAAGGGAAATTTTGAAAGCCATGATTGATGCAGGGGTAAATGTTTTCAGGGTCAACTTTTCACATGCAGATTATGACGACGTCAAGGCAAAGGTTGATATGATTCGAAGCCTCAATGACGAATTTGGATATACTACCGCTATACTCGGAGACCTTCAAGGACCGAAACTGCGTGTAGGCGTAATGAAAGAAGATGTTGTCGTTCACGACGGAGACCTGATAACGTTCCAGACTGCCGAAGATGTTCCCGGAACAGCTAAACGCGTCTATATGAACTATAAGGAGTTTCCAAAGGATGTGAATCCTGGCGAAAGAATTCTTCTCGATGATGGAAAATTGATTTTTGAAGCCGTGGAAACCGATAAAAACACAGAAGTAGTTTGTCGAGTGATTCAAGGCGGACCTTTGAAATCCAAAAAAGGAGTCAATCTTCCAAACACTAAAGTATCACTACCCGCTTTAACCCAAAAAGATGTCAAGGATGCACTATTTGCCATTGAGCTGAAAGTAGATTGGATTGCGCTGTCTTTTGTTAGGACTGCCGACGATTTGATCGAATTGCAGGATTTGATCGCCAAAAATTCTGATCATAAAATTCCGATTATTGCCAAAATAGAAAAGCCCGAGGGCGTAGCCAACATTGATAAAATTGTCGCTTTTTGCGATGGTCTGATGGTTGCTAGAGGTGATTTGGGTGTTGAAGTTCCGGCGCATGAAGTGCCTTTGATTCAGAAAAAACTTGTAAACCGGGCAAAGACTGCTCGTATTCCGGTGATTATCGCAACGCAGATGATGGAAACAATGATTACCAGCTTAACACCAACTCGCGCGGAAGTCAATGATGTTGCGAATTCGGTTATGGATGGCGCTGACGCAGTAATGCTTTCGGGAGAAACCTCGGTAGGTAATTATCCAGTGCAGGTAATTGAAAAGATGACCCAGATTATTGAAGCAGTTGAAGATTCGCCACTAATCCAAGTGCCGCAAAATACGCCACAAGTCCGAACGAAGCGTTTCATCACCAAGTCGATTTGTCATCACGCGGCAATGATGGCCAATGTTATCAAAGCCAAAGCAATCTGCACACTGACTAACAGCGGTTATACAGCTTTTCAAATATCTGCCTGGCGTCCTCAAGCCCATATCCTTGTTTTTACGTCGAATAGAAGAATTCTGACGCAACTCAACTTGCTTTGGGGCGTAAAGTCGTTTTACTACGACAAGTTTGTGAGCACAGATGATACGGTAATCGATATAAATCAGATGGCGCGCGATAAAAACTTTGTAGACAAGGGCGATTACCTAATTAATTTGGCTGCGATGCCGGTTACTGATAAGGGAATGGTAAATACGCTAAGAGTTTCTGAAATAGAATGATTAATTTCGTCTATGTATAAAAAAGCCTAATTATCTGAATTGATTCCAAAAAGTCAGACATTAGGCGGTGGCATTTGTATACGATCAAAAATCAAATTTTAGCTGGACCACCACTGTTTTTTTTATTTCTGTATTGAGGTTATTGAGTGAAATACCCAATAGTCGGACCGAATCTTTCATGCGCTCCTGATACAACAATTCTTTGACAGTTTCAAAAATCAATGATTTGTCGGAGATAAAATAGGGTAGGGTTTTGCTACGTGTCTGCAACGTAAAATCGCTGTATTTAATTTTGAGCGTCACCGTTTTTCCCGCAATTTTGTATTTGACAAGCCTTTTCTCGAGTTCTCCGGCAATGATTTCCAGTTTTTCTTGCATAAATATCTCCGAGGAAAGATTTTCATTGAAGGTGTGTTCAGCAGCAACTGATTTTGCGATTCTTTCGGGCGTAACTTCGCTGGTGTGAATTCCACGCACAACATAGTAATAATAAACTCCAGATTTTCCGAAGTGTTTTTCAAGAAACTCCAATGATTTTCCCTTTAGATCAGTACCTGTGAAAATTCCGAGTTGGTACATTTTATCGGTTGTTACTTTCCCAACGCCATAAAATTTGCGTATCGGCAATTCCTCAAGAAATGTCAATACTTCGTGGGGATTGACTGTTTTTTGTCCGTTTGGTTTGTTGAAATCAGATGCTACTTTTGCAATGAATTTATTAATAGAGATGCCTGCAGAAGCGGTCAATCCGACTTCCTCCAAAATGCGCGTGCGGATTTCCTGCGCAATTAAAGTCGCACTGGGATTTCCTTTTTTGTTCTGGGTAACATCGAGATAAGCTTCATCAAGCGACAGCGGCTCCACCAAATCGGTATAATTAAAAAATATCTTCCGGATTATATTTGAAATTTCTTTGTATCTGTCGAAGCGCGGCTTTACGAAAATTAGTTCCGGGCAGATCTTTTTTGCTAAATAACCGCTTATGGCACTTCTGACGCCGAATTTTCGGGCTTCATAACTAGCCGCCGAAACAACGCCACGAGTTTCGTCTCCGCCAACCGCAACAGGCTTTCCGCGCAATTCAGGATTATCCAATTGCTCTACCGACGCATAAAATGCATCCATATCAACATGAATAATTTTCCGGGTGAGCGCGGTTTCCTGCATACAACAAAAATAAATATAATACCTTTGAAAAACAGCCGAAATGAAGATAACAAATGTTTGAAATTGAACGTAAATTTCTCGTAACCTCAAAACTATTTATACCGCTCGCAAGTACCAAGCATTTAATTGCGCAAGGTTATCTGAATTCGCAGCCTGAGCGCACAGTTCGTGTCAGAATTAAAGGCGAAAGTGGATACTTAACCATCAAAGGTAAAAGCGACGAAACCGGAACAACACGTTTTGAATGGGAAACTGAAATTGCACTTGCGGATGCTAGGCCATTGTTGGCTTTGTGTGAGAACGGTGTCATCGAGAAAATGCGCTATGAGCTACCTTTTGGAAAACACATTTTTGAAGTGGACGTATTTTACGGCGATAACGAAGGATTGATTATCGCCGAGGTCGAACTGACATCAGCTCATGAAAGCTTTGAAAAACCTGCCTGGATTGGCAATGAAGTAACCAATGACAAACGATATTACAACGCTTACCTGAGTCAGAACCCTTACAAAAACTGGTAGCTATTAATTTGCAATTTCAATCCTTACCTTCATTCCGCCGCTATTTTTGTTCGTGGCAATATCCATAAAAGCTCTTCTGGTGAGATCAATTTCCCTGCCGCGACTGAACGGACCACGATCAGTAATTTCAACAATAACAAACTTTCCGTTCTCTTCATTGGTAATTCGCAATATGGTGCCGAAAGGAAGTTTCCGGTGGGCCGCAGTATATTTTTTATTGTCAAATTTCCGACCGCTGGCGGTTCTCTTACCATTAAACTTATTGTGATAGTAAGAAGCGTGGGCATCTTTCTTAAAAATCCGGAATTTGCCCTTATACGCAATAACTGAATCATTAAATATAATCTCGGGCTCGAGGACGATTAATGGTTTGTCGAGTTTGAGTGTGTCTTTGGCAGAAATGATTTTGGACTTATCAGCGACAGCGGGTTTCGCTTTTTCGGAAACTTGTGGTTTGGATTTGTCTTTAGCCGTTTGAGTATGGCCTACAACAGAAATCATCATTAAAAAAAATAACAATATCGTTTTTCTCATTTGTTTATTTTTTAAGTGCTCCGGGGTTTGCAAAAACCATACCCCGATAAAAAAAGTCCCTTGCAGGACTTGATTTTTAAAACCATAATGACCATGGAATCCTACTCAGAATGAGCAACAAACCAAGCGCATAAAAGAGCGCAATTATTTTAAATTTCCTCGCGCTTACAGTAGTTTTCTTATGTTTTGACCAACCAACGGTAATGAGTACAATTGCAATGATATTAACTAGTGGATGTTCCAAGGAAGTCAGGCGTAACATTTTGTCGCTCATCTGACCGAGAGAAGCGAAACCCACGGGCGAAATAAAGTAAAGAAACAGCCCAAAAACCAGTTGGATGTGAGCGCCAACTAATGCGAATAAAGCAATTTTTCTGTCTTTTGCGGAAAATTCTCTTTTAGTTGACATTCCTGCCAGAACGTTGACAACTGCAATTACCAATAACAATAAAGCAACGTAAGCCCAACCGGAATGGCATTTCTGAATGAAAGTATACATGGTTAAATTTTTGTTTATCAAATATAAGAAAAAAAGGATTAAAAAAATCTAAAATCCCACTCACTTGCTTTGGCTTCTTAAAAATTCTAATAATAAAAATGTAGTTGAACTGTCGTGTTCGGCTATGCTACCTGAATGGATTTCTTCAAGGATTGAGTTGGCTAACTGCTTTCCGAGTTCAACACCCCATTGATCATAACTGAAAATATTCCAGATGATGCCCTGAACGAATATTTTGTGCTCGTACAATGCAATCAACGAGCCCAGCGTCACCGGAGTAAGTTGTTGTATCAGCAGTGTATTTGTTGGTTTGTTGCCGCTAAAAACTTTATACGGTAGTAGAAAAGCCGCCTTTTCTTTTTGAATCCCTTGGGCTTTAAATTCAGACTGAACTTCGCTTTCGGTTTTTCCATTAAGTAAGGCTTCGGTTTGGGCAAAGAAATTCGACATCAACTTTTCGTGATGGTCTTTGTTGCCATAAAGTGGTTTGGCAAAGCCAATGAAATCCGCCGGAATCAATTTTGTTCCCTGATGGATCAATTGGAAAAAAGCATGTTGGGAATTGGTTCCCGGTTCGCCCCAAATTATGGTTCCTGTTTGGTAATTTACTTTATTTCCGTCACGGCCGACACTTTTACCATTGCTCTCCATGATGCCCTGCTGCAAGTATGGCGCAAGTTTCTGCAGGTATTGTGTGTACGGAATCAAAGCCTCACTTTCGGCACCGAAAAAGTTGTTATACCAGATGCTGATTAAGGCTAGTACTACCGGAATATTTTGGTTGAAATCGGCTGCTTTAAAATGCTCGTCCATTTGGTTCGCTCCTTTGAGCAACTTTTCAAAGTGGTCATATCCGACACATAAACTAATAGACAATCCGACGGCGCTCCACAGTGAGAAACGTCCGCCAATCCAATCCCACATTGGGAAAATGTTTGAAGCGTCGATGCCGAACTCTGTAACATTTTTAATATTTGTGGAAACAGCCACGAAATGTTTTGCGACATCTTCTTGTTGTGCTGATTGTAGAAACCAAGTTCTGATAGTTTCGGCGTTGCTGAGCGTTTCTTGGGTGGTAAAGGTTTTAGAAGCCACGACAAATAGTGTGGTTTCCGGATTGAGTTTTTTTATTATTTCGTTGACGTGATCTCCATCTACATTTGAAACGAAGTGAATGTTGAGATGGGTTTTATAATATTGTAGCGCTTCAACGACCATTGCCGGACCTAAGTCTGAACCGCCGATACCTATATTAACCACGTCAGTAAAAGTTTTGCCTGTAAACCCTTTTCGCTCACCTTTCAGGATTTCGTTAGTAAAGGCTTTAATGCGATCTTGTACGGCAGCGATTTCCGGCATGACATTTTCTCCGTCCACTACAATATTTGAGCTATGCGGAGCGCGCAAAGCAGTGTGCAAAACGGCGCGATTTTCGGTTTGGTTGATTGCATCTCCAGCGAAATATTTCTCGATTGCCTCTTTGAGTTGGACTTCTTCAGCAAGTTCAAGAAGTAGGTTCAATGTTTCGTCAGTAATTATGTTTTTGGAATAGTCGATTAGAAAATCATTCCATTTCAAATGTAATTTTGTGGTTCTCTCGCTGTCGTTCTCGAAAAGGGTTTTCATGGAAACATTCTGCATGGCGGCATAATGTTGCTGCAATTTCACCCATGCTTTTGTAGTCGTAGGATTTATATCTTGTAAAGCCATTATCTTCTTTTTTAGAATGGCAAATTTACGATAATGTTTCTAAAATGCACGCTAAGTTTAGCCCGGATGGAAGTGTAAATCCTTTTTATTGCTTGAAAAAGCGTGTCGGCAAGGTGAAAAAGATGATGGCAATAAAAAGATTGCAACGTAGAGCCGGAAACAGCTCCTAAAAATTATTTAAAATTCAAACGGGCAACGCTGTCGAGTTCGCGTTTCAAAGGTTTCATTTGTTCTAAGAACCGCGGTAGGTTGCGTTTGTCCATTGGTTCAGAATTGGGAAGTTTGAGCCTTAGCGCGTCGACTTGAACGCCATTTTTCCAGAAACGATAGCACACGTGTGGACCGGTCGCGAGTCCGGTACTTCCTACTTTCCCAATAACATCTCCTTGATTGACGCGTTGCCCTCGCCTGACGAGAATGCGCGACATGTGCAAGTATTGGGTGGAATAGGTTCGATCGTGTTTAACTTTAACAAAATTGCCGTTTCCGGCTGTAAATCCGGTTTGCTCCACAACGCCTGACGCTGTTGTCATAATTGATGTGCCAGTTGGTGCTGCATAATCGGTTCCTTTGTGCGCTTTCCAGATCAATTGCACGGGATGGAATCGGGTTTTGGCAAAACGCGACGTAATGTTGACATATTTCAGTGGCGCTTTAAGGAAGAAGTTCTTGAGTGCCTTGCCTTCTTCATCATAATAATCAAGCTTTCCCGATGTTTGATTTTGCGCGAATGGAAAGGCATAAATGGTTTTCCCTTTGTATTCAAAGAATGCGGCTTTAAGGCTATCGACTCCGTCGTAAATTGTGTCGTCTATGTAGCGTTCGGTAAAGGTGATGCCAAATTTGTCTCCTTTTTTGAGTTTAAAAAAGTCGATCGACCAGGCGTAAACTTTGGTGAGTTTGCTGGCGAGCGCAATGTCTACGCCTTCTTTGGTCAAAGCTTCGGAAAGCGAGCCATCGAGACTTCCGGCGATTGTCCTTTGTTTGGTTAATATTGGGCGGATCTTTTTGTAGGCAGTAATGGAGTCGCGTAAATCGACCACATAATAGCTTCCGCGATCGGGTTGGTAAATAAAAGCTTCCAGTTTTTTATATCGTCCTTTTGATCGTAGCAGTGTAAAAGGCTTCCCAATTCTTATAGCGCGTACATCAAAACTTTCCTTTACTTTTCCGACAATGTCGTACACCTGATTCTGTTCAAGATTTTGCGAATCCATAAGGCTTCCGAAAGTATCACCGCTGCGAACGGTATCGTGGACAACGTTGAAATCGTTGAATTTAAATCCGAATTGCTCAACAATCGCTTGCTTTATAGGAGCTTCTGCGATGGCTTTTTCTTCAGACTTATTACAAGAAAATAAGAGGAACAAGCTGATTATGAGTAGTGCTACTTTTTTCAACAGTTGCTTATTTAGCGATTAATATTTTTCTTCTCCCCAATTTTTTAGCTCATCTTCGCTCCACAATTCGGGGAAAAAGATTCTTCTTTGGTATTTTGGGTGCATGTATTTTTTCCAGTCGCTTCCGCCCGTAGCCTCGGCAACACCTTGGCCGCTGTCGATATACTTTCGCGCCGCATTGAGGTGACCCATGACCCATGTAATATTGACGGTATGATCGTAATGTCGCATGGCGTTAATCAATTCCGGCTTTTTCTGATCGTCGTTGGGTAACTGTTTGAATTTGCGCCATAAGTTG
>Ga0136636_10001927_pt1 | contig 12276 bp, 8 predicted proteins | sample AntDrymUQ8522106_2_FD_104653 | JGI IMG/M metagenome (GOLD analysis project Ga0136636, IMG submission 104653) | Polar desert sand microbial communities from Dry Valleys, Antarctica - metaG UQ852 (21.06) | ecosystem: Environmental > Terrestrial > Soil > Desert | place: Antarctica: Dry Valley... | reverse complement strand
TTCGTCTCTGGTCACCGCAATCATTTCCTTAATTACTAAACCCTTTTTCAACACAAGCAAGCGCGGCGAGGCTTATCGCCTGTCTTCGGTCAAATCTTTCCATACCTTCCACGACCTGAAGCCCTTTGCCCGCCTCCCCCTCATAAGCACAGGAACCTAGTTTATTCACAAATTTAATTCCTCTAAAGCTTCCTGGCATTGCTTATGCTTTACAGAATGTAGGCTATTAAGTAGCCTGAAAGAACCAGAGCGGGACGGAAAAGTCTGTCCGGCTCACAACCAAGGAGTTGAGCCATGAGCAAAAACAAGTTCGGGACCAATGTACTCACGTCACCCCACAAATACGTGTTGCAATCCACTGAAGGTAAAGCCAAAAAATCCCACGCCCACCGCTACGAGCGCAGACGTATACGGGAATACCTCAAACACTCTGACGAAATGATAGAAGATTTCGCCTTCTGAGATTCTTTCCGGAGCGGCACCAGCTGCTCCGGAAAAATCTTGCAGAGTGTCTTCAGGCTTCCGCAGAAACTGCGGGGGGCCCTATCAATTTTTCCAAAGCCTTGGCCGAGGAAAGAACACCCGGCACACCGGCCCCGGGATGAGTTCCGGCACCGACGAGATAAAGCCCGTTGATGTCCTCCGCCAGATTATGCGGACGGAACCAGGCACTCTGGGTCAGGATGGGCTCGAACTGGAAAGCTGATCCCAGGTAGGCATCCAGATCCGTCTCGAAATCCAGAGGGGTCTTGATGATTTTACTGACAATATGCTCACGTAGGTTGGGGCACACAGACTCCAGAGACTCCAGAATCGCTTCCGCGTAACGCTCCTTTTCCATTTCCCAATTAACCTTCCCGCCGAGATGCGGAACCGGTGACAAGACGTAGAAACACTCGTGCCCGGGAGGCGCCATGCCAGGATCCGTCCGGGTCGGGGCATGCAGGTAGAGGGAAAAATCCTTGGCCAGGAATTTATGGTCGAAAATGTCGTCCAGCAGTTCCTTGTAGCGGTGCGATAAAATGATCGAGTGGTGGGCCAGATCCGGATAGGTTCGGTTGGTTCCAAAATAAATCAGAAACAAGCCCATGCTGTATTTCATCTTCTCAATGCGTTTATCCGTCCATTTGCGGCGATGCTCCGGTTTGACGCATTTCCGGTAGATGTTGGCGACATCCCCATTCGAGACGATCAGTTTCGTGGAAAAGGTTTCCCCGCCCGCCAGACGCAATCCCGTCACAGCTTCTTCCTCAATCAGAATCTCCTCCACTTTGGCGTTAAGTCGGAGCGTTCCACCCATTTCCTGGAACAATTTGATCAACCCGTTGACGAGGGCTCCGGTTCCTCCCATAGCGAAATGGACGCCCCACTTTCTCTCGAGGAAATATATCATCGAATAAATGGACGAGCTATGAAAGGGATGTCCGCCCACCAGCAGGGGGTGGAAGCTGAAGACCATGCGGAGCTTGGGGTCTTTGAAATAAGAGGCGGCCATGGTGTGGACGGATTGATCCGCGCGGAGCAGGGCCAGATCGGGGGCTGTTTTGGCCATGTCCCAGACACTGCTGAAAGGATGGTCGGCCAGCTCGACGAAACCCTTCTCAAAAATTTTCCGCGTCTTCTCAATGAATTCGGGATAACGCACTGCGTCCGCGGGGCTGATTTTGCGGATCTGCTCCAGCATGTTTTCTTCCGAGCCGTTGTATTCAAAGCTGCTGCCGTCGTGGAAAATGATGCGGTAAAACGGCTCGCAAGGGACCATTTTAACGTAATCCTCGGTTTTCTTTCCCGAGAGCTCAAACAGCTCGTCGATAAGAAAAGGCGCGGTGATGATGGTCGGGCCGGCGTCGTAGGTGAACCCTTTGTCCTTGTAAACGTAACCTCGTCCGCCCGGCATGTCCCGCATTTCAAAGATGGTGGTCTGATAGCCTTTTGCCTGCAAACGGATGGCCGCTCCCAAGCCACCAAATCCGCTTCCGATTACTGCCGCCTTCACTTTATTTGCCTGTGCCATAATTGCAGGGACAGTAACACAGTTTGCCGCTTTGCCAAATGATTGATAAAGCAAGGGGGAAATCTGCCTTAGCTAATAGGGTCATCAGCCATAGGCATACCCCGCAACAAGCCCTGCTCCCCGCGCTTCACTACCCAATCATAGCGATCCCGTTGTAGACACCAAAGTATGTCCTCCTCCAAGCCCAATCCAACCAGCCGCCGTCCGTTCCGGCTGCTGCGGAAAGCTTCCTCCAGATTTCCCTTGTAAGCGCGGTAGAGGGACGCCAGGGGATGATCCGGTTGCCAGTCTGCGAGAATCGCCGAAGCAAGCAGGGCATCTTCCAGAGCAAAATCCTCGCCAGTTCCGCTGCAAACCAGCACGACGGGGGCTTTCTGACGCTGAAGAACGTTGACGGTCGCACGGAGATTCAGAAATGATGCCACCAGCAACAGCTCCGCTCCACGCGCCGCCTCCATGGCCCGTGTTCCATTAGTCGTGGTCAGAACCATTCCACCTCTCCGGGTTCCAGTTCCGAGAAATTCCCGGGGCGAATTCCCTTTACTGAAACCTACCGGAGGAAGCCCTCCCCGCTCTCCAGCCAGAGTAGAACCGGCAAACTCCTCCGCTTTCCGCCGCGCTGTCTCAACATCCCCACAGGGGTAAATCCAGTCATACCCTTCCGCCAAAGCCGTCACCATGGTGGACGTGGCTCTTAACACATCAATCACGACTACAGTTTTACCGGCCCAATACTCCTGCCCTGGCCGCTCATAGGCAGCAGGCGCAGTCAGCACTTCCACCGATGGCATCTCTCCGGACATAACTTCTTTTTCGTTTATTAATCCTGTTAAATAATTGACCTTACCCAACCGAAACACTTGAGGAAACATCTTGTCACAATCCCGACGAAGTTTAGACTGCCCCGAGAGCCTCCAACAATCACCATCATGCCCAAGGGATATCTCAGCCTCGTTCTTCACGCACATCTCCCCTTCGTCCGCCATCCCGAATACGAAGAGTTCCTCGAAGAAGACTGGTTCTATGAGGCCATCACGGAAACCTACATCCCGTTGATCAACATGATGGACGGACTGATCAATGACGGTGTCGATTTCCGCCTGACCATGTCGATGACGCCTCCTCTCTGCTCCATGCTTCTCGACCCCCTCCTCCAGCAGCGCTACATCCGCAATCTGGACAAGCTCATCGAACTGAGCACCAAAGAAATTGACCGCACCAAACACGACCACGTTTTTCACGAACTGGCCTGGTTCTATCACAACCGTCTTCAGGATTGCCGTCATGTTTTCTGCGATAAATACGGACGTAACCTCGTCGGTGCTTTCCGCAAGTTTCAGGATGCAGGCAAACTCGAAATCATCACCTGCGGTGCCACCCACGGCTTCCTGCCCCTGATGTCCGAATATCCCGAAGCCGTCCGCGCCCAGATCCTGATCGCCCGCGACCACTACCGCGAATGTTTCGGACGCGATCCACGCGGCATGTGGCTGCCGGAATGTGCCTATGTTCCCGGTATTGAAAAATTTCTGCAGGAAGCGGAAATCCGCTGGTTCATCGTGGATACCCACGGCATCATGTTCGCCGAGCCCCGCCCCCAGTTCGGCGTCTACGCCCCCATCTTCACCAAGTCCGGGCCGGCTGCTTTCGGTCGTGACATGGAGTCGAGCAAACAGGTCTGGAGCGCGGAGGAAGGCTACCCTGGGGATGTAAACTATCGCGACTTCTACCGCGATGTCGGCTTCGATCTGGATTTTGATTATATCAAGCCCTACATCCAGCCCAACGGCCTGCGCAAGTTCACCGGTCTCAAATACCATAAGATCACCGGTAAAACCTCCAACAAAGAGCCCTACCGTCCTTGGATCGCCCGTGACAAGACAGCGGAACATGCGGCCAATTTCATGTTCAACCGGGAAAAACAGATCAACCATCTGGCGGATAATCTCGGCATACCCCCGATCATTCTTGCTCCCTATGACGCCGAACTCTACGGACACTGGTGGTTCGAAGGTCCGGATTTTTTAAACTATCTTCTGCGTAAAGTAGCCTTTGACCAGGACGTCTTCAAAACCATCACTCCGGCCGAGTATCTGCAAAAATACCCGACCCAACAACTGGCCACACCTTCAGCTTCGTCCTGGGGAAACAAAGGGTATTGGGAAGTCTGGCTCGAACCTTCCAACGCCTGGATTTATCCGCACCTGCATGTGGCGGCCCAGCGTATGACCGAACTGGCGCGCCAATTCCACGATTGTTATGGATTGACCGAACGCGCCATGAAACAGGCAGCCCGCGAGCTTCTTTTGGCGCAGTCCAGCGACTGGGCTTTCATCATGAAGACCGGCACCATGGTTCCCTACGCCGTTAAACGCACCAAAGATCATATCCTCCGCTTCAACAAACTCTACGACCAGATCAAGTCCAACCAGATCGACGAAGAATTCCTCGGCAACTGCGAGTGGCGTGATAATATTTTCCCTAATATCAATTGGCGTTATTATATTTGAGGTGATTTCAACCAATCTTGCCTTGAGTTTGACTCGAACGTTATTCGGGGTGGAGTAAGGTGTTACAGCCCTATCCAAAAGATTCATTCGTCCGCTTTGATTAAGTCACCACTAGGGTGTTCGGGCTGCGGTTCCTTCCACGCCCCAGGCGGATCAGGATGACGGTGTAGAGATACCAGCCTGCATCCTTAAATTGGAACTGCCTGTTTAAAAACCAGGGGCCTTTCGTTCCGGTAACGAAATTCTGTCCTCAGCCTGAATTACCCGCCCATCTGCTTGAAATAACTTTTCAGCTTGCGGTCATAACGGCGTTTCCAACGCTCTTCCGGGGTCAGAAACTTGATTTCGTAAACCCAAAGACCAAGACGATAGAGCCCGTAGAGGGCTGCGACGGCAAGTGCGATAAAAAGGACAACTAACACGGATTATTTATTGTTACACAGTTGCCACAAAACTTCAATAAAAGGCTTTAACATCCCAAATGACAAAAAAATATGCCTGAAATGCCTCTATGGCGTTGATCATTATCGGGGTCAGGCAACCCGCTTGGCCACATCCTCCCGTGTCACTTCCCAGAACAGGTCGAGGGTCTTTATCAATCCGTCTTTGGCTTCGGCCAACGCTTCGGGTGACGCCACCCCGGCCCGACCAAGGAAGTAGAACTTGATCTTCGGCTCGGTTCCGGATCCCCGGACCACGATGCGAAAGCCTTCCGACAAATAAAACATCAGCATCAATTCTTGTGGGATCAATTTGCCATCCACGTCATAAACAGTGTCTTCGGCAAAATTCTGAACTTTCTCCACCTTGTAGCCCCCCCAGCTTGCCGGAACCTGCGCGCGGTAACTTTCCAGGAGTTTTCTGATCTTGGCCGCTCCTTCCGCACCTTCAAAGGTCAGGGTGCCCAATTTCTCGAAATAAAAGCCGAAGCGGACATAAATTTCATCCAGATAGTCCAGGATCGTTTTCCCTTGGGAGCACGCATACGCCGCCGTTTCCGCAAACATCAGCACCGCCGCATTGGCATCCTTGTCGCGGACATAATCGCCTCCGGAATAACCGTAGCTTTCTTCGCCCCCAAACACAAAGAAGCTGCTTTTTTCCAACAACACGGAACGCCAGGCCTCAGCGGAAAGTGTGCCACGACCGCCGGCCTTGTTTTCGTAGTCGCGGAGTTTTTCCCCGATGTATTTGAATCCTGTCAGGGTATCGACGCATTTCACGCCGTAATGCGCGGCCAGGGCTTTCTGTAGATCGGTCGTCACAAAGGTTTTGATCAGGGTGGCGTGGGAAGCGTTTCCTGGGTTGAGAACACCCTTGGCAAAAAAGCGTTCCAAACGGTAGGCCGCCATGACCGATCCGATCTGGTTCCCGGTGATGATTTCAAAGTCACCCTTGGCGTTTTTTAGCGCCACGCCCATGCGGTCGGCGTCCGGATCCGTCGCGATGACCAGATCAGCCCCCTCTGCCTTGGCCTGATCCATCCCCAGTTGCAAGGCTTCTGCATTCTCGGGATTGGGTGATTTGACCGTGGGAAATCCACCGTCCGGTTTGACCTGGGAGGCCACCGTCGAGACCTGAAATCCGAACCTTTCCAGCAAGGCCGGCACGCTTTGAATGCCCGTTCCATGGATGGGGGTGAAAACAATCTTCAGTTTTCCTTTCTGGGACTTGATGATCTCCGGCTCCAGAACCAGGGCGCTGACCGCATCCAGGTATGCCTGATCCACCTCCTTGCCGATAATGTGCAGGGTGCCTTGTTTAGCCGCCGGATTGGCGACCCGTCCCGACTGGATCTTCATGACTTCCTGGATCACCCCAGAGGCGTTAGGCTCCACCAGTTGGGCTCCGTCATCGAAGTAGGCTTTATAGCCATTGTCGTGGGGAGGATTATGGCTGGCGGTGATGACAATGCCCGCCTGCGCCTTCAGATGCCGCACGGCAAAGGAAAGCTCCGGCGTGGAACGTTCGCTTTCAAACAAATAGGCATCAATCCCCATCTCCACCGCGGTCTTGGCGGTCAGTTCGGCAAAGGCCCTGGAAAAATAACGGGTGTCATGAGCCACCACCAGTGACGGGGTTTTTCCGGGAAACTGTTTGATCAGATAATTCACCAGCCCCTGTGTGGCACGGCTGATGTTGAAATAATTCATCGAGTTCGTGCCCACAGCCGGATATTCAGGGGGTTGCGCCGTGCTGTTTTTTCCAAGCTCCGACCTGGTGATCGTCCTGCCGATGGAGCGTCCACGCAGCCCACCCGTTCCGAAACTGAGAGTCTTGTAAAAGCGGTCGTTGAGTTCCGTCCAATTTTCCGCCGCCACCAGTTCTTCCACAGCCGCCTTTTCCCATGCCTCACAACCGGATTTCTCCAGAAGAAAGAGAATGTTATCACGACTGGAGGCCAACATTTTTCCTGAAGAAACAGCCAAAGCCAACGTATCAAACAGAGAACTCATCTCCCTATTCAGCGCGGCAATCAGGCTGCTGACAACCGAAAAAAGGATGAATTTACCGCTCTAAGACTGGCACCAGGATAAATCCGGTTTCCAAATCTCCCACCACCCGGCTTTTCCGGCCCCGGTGATTCCAATGCCATAGTCCTATCAGGGAACAGATGAAGGCATCCGTGCGATCTTCCACTTCCTTGGACCATGTCCGTTCCAACAACCGGTCCAATATCCCAGAGGCTTCCAGCCCGGGAAACAGGCACCGGCCTTGTTCGCGTAAAAGAGACTGAAGCCGCCGGAATTCAACTTTCCTCTCCGCCACGCTGCCACGTTTGTATTTGATGATCCGCTCCAGGCTAAAAAGTGAAACCAAGGCCGCATGGGGATAGACTTCCATCAGCCAAGGCACTCCATACACTTCTCCCGCTTTGCCACCGGGCGGACGTTTTCCCGACGATTGTGGATAACATTGTTGTATCCTGGCGGCCACCCGAAGTGCCCGGGGACAAAGCCTTTTGTTCACGGGATGACAACCTGCATGTTGTTTCCCAAAAAGGCGGTGCATCTCCCGGTCAACCGGGCGGGAACCGCCTTCATTGATACAAACAACCGGAGCATCCAAAGCCACAATCACCGGTTCAGGCGACCCCGCAAAAGGATCGATCACTTTCAAAAGTGCATCATCTCCCTGCGGATAGGCCATTGTCTCCAGACAGGCTTTCTTTCCACGAACCTTCAGGACACAAACACCGTCCGCTTTTTTTTCACCCCAGGCCAGATCGATCCCCACAATCCACATGAAATCAAGTTCGCTGCAAAACAGAGAACCGCAAGTATCCCGGAATTATTTTAAACGGATTTCAGTAGCACCGAAATAGGAGTGCAGAACCGCTGGTAATTTGATGCTTCCGTCCTTTTGTTGGCCGGTTTCAACCAAAGCCACAAACAAACGCGGCAGGGCTGTTCCCGAACCGTTCAAGGTATGGCAGAACACGTTTTTCTTGTCTTCAGTCTTGTAACGAAGGTTCATCCGGCGGGCCTGGAAATCCTCGAAATTGCTACAGGATGAAACTTCCAGGTAGCTCTTGGAGCCAGGTGCCCAGACTTCGATGTCGTAACACTTGGCTGCGCCGAATCCCATGTCGCCTGTGCAAAGCTCGATGGTGCGGTAATGCAGCCCCAGCAGTTCCAGAACCTTCTCGGCATTTTTCCGGAGAGCTTCCAACTCCTCATACGAGGTCTGCGGCTCCACGATTTTCACCAATTCCACCTTGTCAAACTGGTGCACACGGATCATGCCCCGATTGTCTTTGCCCGCTGAACCCGCTTCCTTGCGGAAACAGGGTGTGTAGGCGGCATAACGGATGGGGAGTTGTTCTTTGTTGAGAATTTCCTCACGGTGCAGGTTGGTCACGGGCACTTCTGCCGTCGGGGCAAGGAAAAGATCCTCACCTTCCAGACGATACATGTCTTCCCGAAACTTGGGCAACTGGCTCGTCCCATACATGGAAGCCTCGCGCACCAGGAAGGGCGGAAAAATTTCCGTATAACCGTGTTCCCCCGTATGCAGATCCAGCAGAAAGTTCAACAGGGCTCTTTCCAGCCTGGCTCCATGCCCCCTAAAAACAAAAAAACCACTCCCGGAAATTTTTGCTCCGGCAGCAAAATCCACGATGCCCAGTTTTTCCACCAGAGGCACATGCTCCAATGGCTCAAAATCAAAGACAGGCTTTTCCCCGAAGGTTCTTACCACGGGATTAGCCGTTGCATCCAGACCGACGGGGCAGGCTTCATGGGGAAGATTCGGAACCTGTAGAAGAAGATCCCGTTGCTGCTCATCCAACTCCGTCTGCTTTTTATCCAGCTCTGCAATACGGTCGGATTTCTCCTTCATTCCGGCCAACAAATCGTCTGCCGATTCCCCTTTGGCTTTGCGCCCCCCGATATCCTTGCTGATGGAGTTGCGCTCAGCCTTGAGCTTTTCCACTTCAGCGATGACTTCGCGGCGCTTGGCATCGACATCCAGAATCAGGGCCACAGCGGCTTCATCGCCCTTGCCACGGGCTTTCAGACGTTCGACCACTTTTTCGGGGTTATCCCGGATCAATCGGATATCGAGCATAGAGCAGAGGATTTAAGAGATCAAAGAGGGGGAAAACAAACCAAAAATTGGAGGAAGGATGCCCGCTAAAGGCGCCAACAACCGCGAAAACGGGAATAAGCCTTTTAAACCTGAATCAGAAGAATCATGTGTTCCTTCCGTCTTTAGCGCCACTTCGCGTGTTTCACGGGAAAATTTCCCATTCTTAAAACTTTAAACTTAAAACCTAAAACCCTAAAGTTTCCCCATGTCTGCCCTGTTGGAAGTTTTAAAGCTGAGCTTCGGTTACACAGAATTCCGTGCTCTCCAGCGCGAGATCATTGAGGAATCCCTGGCCGGAAATGACGTTTTTGCCCTGCTGCCCACCGGCGGCGGCAAATCCCTTTGTTTCCAGATCCCGGCCCTGATCCAACCCGGATTGACCCTCGTTGTCTCCCCACTCATCGCCCTGATGAAAGACCAGGTCGATTCCCTCCAGGCCAGCGGGATCTCCGCCACCTTCCTCAACTCCTCTCTCGATGCCTCCGAATCCAAAGCCCGTCTTCAAGGCCTTCACAACGGCAAATACAAGCTGCTCTACGTGGCGCCCGAACGCCTCATGCTCGACAGTTGGGAAGACAAACTCCAGTCCTGGAACATCAACCTCATCGCCATCGACGAAGCCCATTGCATCAGCGAATGGGGTCACGACTTCCGCCCTGAATACCGAAAAATTTCCCAACTCCGAAAATTGCTGCCCGATGTCCCGGTCATGGCCCTGACAGCCACCGCGACGGGACGGGTCCGCGAAGACATCATCAACCACCTGAAACTACGGGAACCGAAATGTTTCGTCGCTTCCTTCAACCGGCCCAACCTTTCCTACCGCGTCATCCCCAAGGACAAACCCCTGCAGCAGATCATCGACTTCGTAAAAAAGCGCGACCACGAAAGCGGCATTATCTATTGCTCCAGCCGCAAAGGCACGGAGTCCCTCGCCGAATCCCTGGCCGACCGCGGCATCAAAGCGAAACCCTACCATGCCGGTCTAACCAACAAGGAAAGGGACTCACACCAGGAACTTTTTCTACGGGACGAAGTCAAAGTCATCTGCGCCACCGTCGCCTTCGGTATGGGCATCAACAAACCCAACGTCCGCTACGTCATCCATCACGATCTTCCCAAGAACCTGGAAGGTTATTACCAGGAAACGGGCAGGGCCGGACGCGATGCCCTGCCTTCGGACTGCCTACTTCTTTTCAGCGCTGGTGACGTGGCCAAACAAATGCATTTCCTAGATGAAATCAGTGACGAAGACGAGCAACGTAACGCCCGCACCCAGCTACAGCAGATGTTGCACTATGCTGAAAGTTCGGGCTGCCGACGGGTCGATCTCATGGGGTATTTCGGTGAAACCTGGGAAGAAGTGCCCTGCGGTGCCTGCGACAACTGCCTGTCCCCCCGCGAATCCTTCGACGGAACCATTCATGCCCAGAAATTGCTGTCCTGTGTCTACCGCATACGCCGCGCGGGAGGTTTCGGCGTCGGACTGAACCATGTGGTGGAAGTTTTAACCGGTGCCAACACGGAAAAAATCCGACGCTGGAACCATGACCAACTTTCCACCTACGGGATTGGTAAAGACACCCATCGCAGCCAATGGCTGGCTATCGGACGCGAACTTCTCCGGATGGGATTCCTGCGTCTTTCCGTTGGAGAACACCAGGTTTTGGAACTGACCCCGGCCGGGATTGAGGCTCTGAAGAGCCGTAACCCTATCCAACTGACCAAACCCATGACCAAGACGCCGTCCGCCCGTCCGCAGCGCAGCGGCGCGATTGATTGTGATGAAGCCCTATTCGAGCGGTTGCGCATCTTGCGCAAGAAGCTCGCGGACGAACGGGAAGTTCCGGCCTACATCATCTTTGGCGACAACACCCTTCGTCAAATGGCGCGTTATTATCCGGAAGATGAAGACGATTTCGACAGTATCAGCGGTGTGGGCGAAAAGAAAAAGGCGGAGTTTGCCGCCCTATTTGCCGGAGAAATCCGCAGCTACCTGGAAAACAATCCCAAGGTTCTTTTCCGGGACGTGAAGGATTATACCTATAAAAATTAACAGGGAGCTATCGAAGGTCGCCAAATCCCGCACTGCCTTTTCTTTTTATATTCGCCACCTCCGCACATTAACAGAATAGATTGACGCTCGAGTTTATTATTTGACATAAAATACAATATGTAGTATTTTATTGAAATGAGCATACAAATCTCCTTTCGAGCACCTGGGATCCCAAATTTTACCGCAAACCTAAAAGACGAAGCGTTAGCAGACTTGTTCCGCTTGGTCCAAGAGAAAAGAGACGATTCGCGGCCAGAAACAGCACAAAATACACCATCATCACAACCTTTGCCTGTAGACAGCCTTGTAATTGCGAACAATGAAACCTCTGTCAAAGAATGGATCAAAGCCCACGGGGCCGCTGAATTGTTAAATGTATTTAAAACTTGGGACAGCTTTTACGAAAAGATTGTACTACTCGGCGCATGGCATGAAGCGAGAGAAGGGCACACTCCTTGGCGCAGTGCGGACATGGACGAAATTTTCAGGCAGGCTAAAGAAAAACCACCGACCAATTTCCCAAGAGATATAAAAACATCGATTCAATCCGGATTAATCCATGCGGAAACTCCTCGCACTTACTCTGTAACAAGAACGGGTTGGAATAAAATTGGGCAAGCGATCGAGTTGATAAAAGAATGAAGTCCTCCCGCACTTTACACCGCTATCGGGTTCTTCCCCTTCCCTGCGTCCAGCGGGAAGCGAAAAAACTTTTAAGCGTTGACCAATTGCGGGAGGGAATAGATCTGGCAAAACGCCTTCGATCTTATCCGGAGATTCCGGAGTTAAGCATCTTACCCTGTGGTGACGGAATAGAACTGCGAATAGAAACACCTAAAATCAACAAACAAGGCTGGTTACGGGCAGCTTTTTGGGTTCATGAGAAATCGCGAACCATATTCGTCGTCGATTTGTTTTGGAAAAAGACCAATCAATTGACTACGGCAGACGTCCATCGAATCAACCACCGGATTCGCCAGCTGAAATCCCAACTTGGAAAAGGCAGCAGCCCCTGGAAATCAGGGCAATAATTCGGAGATATCCACCGCAAAAGCTTTGGCCAGTTTCTGAAGCGTTTTTTGCTGGGGAAAATGCCCGCCCGTTTC
>Ga0136636_10001926_pt1 | contig 12281 bp, 7 predicted proteins | sample AntDrymUQ8522106_2_FD_104653 | JGI IMG/M metagenome (GOLD analysis project Ga0136636, IMG submission 104653) | Polar desert sand microbial communities from Dry Valleys, Antarctica - metaG UQ852 (21.06) | ecosystem: Environmental > Terrestrial > Soil > Desert | place: Antarctica: Dry Valley... | reverse complement strand
TGATAACGCCTGCTAAAATGTCGCCCATAGTCACTGTCACCACCAGAATCAAAGGCGTTCGCGCCAGTTGTTGCCAGTCGTCATCATTTCTTGCCGATTGGATGACCTTCACCAGTCCAATGCCAAGATAAATAACGAATAAGGCTCGCAGTACGTTGAAAATGAGGGAAACTATCGTGGCATCAATGCCAGGAATTGCACCTCCTAGCCATGTTTGGGTTTTATTAAAAAACTGGGCTTGGGCTGGCTCAATTGTAAAAATCAACAGCAACCCAATCAGAAAGCCAATCCCGATCCCCAGTAATAAAACAGGACTGTACTTGTAATGCCGAATCGAATGTTCTAATTTGCCATATAGCATCAGCAAAATCTTTGGAAATGCTAATAACAAGCCAATTACAACGAGTAAAGCGGTCAAGTACATACCTCTAGCACAGGCGAAGGCAATTACGATTCCCACAATTGTGGCGGTCAAGGTAGCTATCCGAAGATCTTGGATTCTGTCCAAGAATTTACTACTTGTTCGATGTGGACTGTAAGTAACTCTCAATCCATCGTTGTCAAATGTTTTCATATTTTCAATCTGGAAAGAAATTGGTGATTTGCAAAAAGATATGACATCCCAAAATGCTTTAACCACATTATGTTTGGGCTGATTCCATCGCTCTTTGCTTGACTGCATCTTGCACTACAGTTCTGTTCTGGTCAATAGGCGATCGTCCGACACAAGCTATTTCGGCTGTATTTGCAACATCACGCTTTTCTGCGTCCATCTGCCAAAGCGTCATTTAAGCCATCTTGGAGATATTGTTTTCGCAATCGCCATAGGCGCGTCCTTTCAATCCCTAGAACCTTGATCACCTCTGGGATATCGGCTCCATTGTGCAGGGCAAGTAATACCTGAGCGCGATTGACTAGCGAGGTATTAGTCCCTTGGCGACAAAGCTTTACACATTGCTGATAATCAGCATTTGAGAGCGTTAGTTTGAGTTTGACCATGTTGCATATGACGTTTTGTTAAGGTTTTGGTAAGCAGCTATTTTCATAACTGAGTTACAAGAATTTGTGCCAAATTGGCAGGGAAGCCTGTATAGGCTGCTTGTAAATCCGCTAAGGTATTGTGAATATTGCGATCGCTAGGCTGATAATGGCATAAAAATCAATAGGTCTTTTTTGTTTGTATTTTATAAAATTCTCACTTTAAACCTGTTATTAATTGTCTGTCGGACAAGTATTCGTTAATTTCCTTAGCTAGATTGTTTAATAATTGTAGCCGTTAATGGTTCCTCGTACTTTGCACGAATGGTCGATACATTTCTTCTAAGCGTCTCCTATTCCCCATATTTTTCTATAATTTAGATAGATAGAAACATGAGATAATTCCAAACAATATCGCAGCTAATGGAAAGATAATATGGCTACACAAGGAAAACTAGAACTAACTATCAAAATTAATGAATTTCCCGTTGATGTGGTAACGGATAAGAATGGTTGGAAGTCTTTTGATTTAGACTGTGACGGAAAGATTTTCCATGTTCATGTTAAGCCCAAGGTTTTTAAAAAGTTGGAAGATGCTCAAGCTAATTTCTCTCAATTGGTCGGAGCGATTGCTGGTAAGTTGGGAGAGAAAACCGAACAGGGATTTGAGTTGGCAGAACCAAGCTTGCAGGTGTTTGAGAAAGAGTTAAAAAAAGCTAAAACCATAGAAAATTCTGTTGCAAGCAACTAAAGTATCGTAGTCAATAGAAGTATTCAAGACAAAGATATAGCTTGTGCAACGATATTTATCGCCTTAGATAAGATATTAGCTGCATAATCAATTTCTTCATTGGTTGTAAATTTACCGATACTAATCCGCAAAGATCCTTCAATAAGGTCGATGGGTAATTTAATTGCTTGTAAAACATGAGAAGAAGTTTCTACCCCCGAAGAACAAGCTGAACCTGTAGAAATAGCAAGTTGACGGCGAATTCTCGCAATAACTGCTTTATTGGGAATATGGGGGATTGAAACGTGAAGATTACCCGCCAGACGGTTGCTATAGTCACCATTGATTACTAGTTCAGGAATATTAGTTTGGAGAAGAGTTTGTAGCCGATCGCGCTTAATTGCAATTTCTCTCTCATCATCAGCCATTTCTAATTGACGTAAACGACAAGCCTCACCCAGTCCAGCAATACCAGATACATTAAGCGTCCCAGAGCGCATACCTTTTTGATGACCGCCACCATAGATGAGGGGTTCGAGGTAATGTCCTTTCTTCACAATTAATGCGCCTACACCTTTGGGAGCGTAGAGTTTATGTCCTGAAATTGCGAGGTAGGTAATTCCACACTCCGTAAAATCAATTGGGATTTTGCCGACAGTTTGAGAACCATCGCAAAGAAAAGGAATTTTGTAACGTTGAGCGATCGCGCCGACTGACTGAATTGGATAAATCGTGCCGATTTCGTTGTTGGCTGCCATCACGCAAAGCAGCGATATTCCCGCAGCACAGATTTGTTCGAGATGTTCGAGGTCGAGTTTACCTTGGCGATCGACGCGCAGGAATATGATTTCAGCTAGTTCTTTTTTTGCAAGTGCATGGCAGGTATCAAGGACGGCTTTATGTTCGACAGGTAAAACGGCGATGCGTTTTTTGCCAGAACTAGGAAGTCCGTGTATGACAAGGTTGATGCTCTCGGTAGCTCCAGAGGTGAAGATGACTTCTCTGGGCAAAGCACCAACCAAATTGGCAACTTGTTTCGATGCTTTTTTGACTGCGGCATCAGCGCGATCGCCATACTCGTGATCTACGCTACTGGCGTTACCATACTCATTAGTCATGTAATGTAAAACTACCTGCACTACTCTAGGATCTACTGGAGTAGTTGAATGATAATCAAAATATATAGAATCGCCTTGATTCATAAAGCTGCTCTCACTCTAGTTCGTTAATTTCTATATTACATTTTTTATTGGAGTGAAGTATATCTTGGTATCCACAATGCTTGCACAGCATACTTTTTAATGAAATTTATTCGTACCGAAACCGATGTAACTCCACAGAACCTTCTCGACTAGCTAGTCTGACTTATGTTTAGATTTTTCTGATGAGTTATCCAAGATTTGGTTCTCATCTTTCAACAATTTACACTTTGATTCGTCTTCTAACTGCACATCATCTGGCTCAGAAATTTTTTCGCCACTTTTACCTTTCGTTTGATTAGAAGGTTTTTGCTTTCTAATCCTCTTAATTTGACAGTAAACCTTATTTTTTATTAGAACATAATCAGCTAAAAATTCTTCTTGTTTGGATATTTTTTCTAAATCCAAATAAGGACGCTCATGAATGGCAAATTTAGCAAGATTTGAAAAAGAATCCTCTTTCTCACAGGCAATTTCAAGCTCGTGCGAATCAGTTATTAATGCTTTCCAGTTTTTCATATCAAATCTCTTAGCAGAGATTGTTGCAAATGGCTCCGTCTTTTCAGTATATAACTCTATATTTACAACAGTATATTCCTGACTCAACCCAAACATGACACCAATACGACTAGCATTAGCATGATATGTATGCTGTAAATTGAGTGCCTCATCTAGCTGAAGTCTCGCTATCCTTTGAATTGGGAAAGTCAAGTTTTCACAGTCTTTCTCAACTGAAAACATAAGTACATTGCCAAATACATCTGACAAGTTATTCTTATCAGAAATTGTGCTAGATAAAATAATTCTTTTGAATTCCTTATTTCCATTAGGTATGGATACTTCTGATTGCATTCCTTCATTAACCTGATCAGGAAATTCAATACTGTTTTTTCTAAGGTCTCTACATACCAAATTTATGTAACCTTGGTATGCCTTTGTCCACCAATTACTTTGAATCTCCAAGTTGCCAATGGGTAAGATAACTTTGCCTGAAATTTTTATGCTTGCCAAATCGAGTAAGTTTCTGGGCAGAGTAATCGGATTATTAAAATTCCACTTGATAGTTAAATAATCTTTATCTTTAGGAGCTCTGGCAAATGATCTTGTAAAGCGATCATTTTTTTCGTTAGAGGAAATTGAGGAACTTATAAGAGTTCCTGTTAGAAGCATTACATATTTAACCTTAGGGTAACTTGGCTCAGTACTATCCTGTGATGTAGATAATGTAGAGGTTTGCCCTCGAATAGCCATGTCACAAGCTTGTGTAATCACAATGCCAACTTGATCCTGATGTTCATCATCTTTATCTTTATCTTTGAATAGGAAAATATCTCCAAAATTTATAGGTTTTTGAAATGCATTTATCTGGTAATCAAAAAGTAACCGATTTTGTACATAATCCAACCCATCGTGCTCAAATGTAGAAATTGTTTCGACTTGATCATTTATAGAATCCAAAAAATCCCTTGTCGCATCTACAACTTCTTCTGAGCCAGATATTATATGGTTTAACAATCCAAGAAATAATTTACTGAAATAATCTAGAGCAGTTATTCCTTCTACTTTTAATCTTTGATCCGAAATAATACGTATACTCTCAGGCTCTAGTTGGTAAAGTATACGCATCATTTCAGATGCTGCTGTCTGACTAATCGTTTTTGCAATGTTAAGTGAAAACGTATACAGAGGACGACCATACTCTGCATCTCGAATAATTCGCATCATACTAGAAATGAATTTCTCTTCCTCGTTAATTAAGTTTTTTCTCAAAAATTCGTAGCACCCACGAGCGAAGCCAATCTCCCTCACAAACTTATTCTTCTCATCTACAGAATATTCAGATAGATTTAATGATGAGAACCTAATTAATATCGGGGGAATGATAGCTATATCACTAGATCGAGGATACAACAAATCACTAATCTCTTTAGAGATAGACTGAGAATGAATTTCATCTGGCTGATGTTTAAAGTGGAAATCCACTAGAATTAGATGATAGCCTCTTAGACAAATCTTGTATTGTTCTTTATCTAAGCATTTATTTTTAAAGTCATCAAAATCAACAAACTTATCAACTTCAAGCCCAAAACTTTCTAACTTCTTAATCCATAGACGCAGTATCTTCACGGTCTCTTCTTGTAAAGCTTCTAACACTTCTAGCGTCAAATGCTTTTCGATTGTACTTAATGCATCTAAACGCTCTTCAACAGATTCTAGATTACGAAGTCTTTCCACATCTGATACCCCTAACGCAGCCTCTAATTCAGTAGTATAAGCATTAAAAATGCTCTTCCATGTAATATCTTCCTTCCATGGATTCACAATAAATTCTATTTCATCGTCAAATACGGCAACTCTTTTGATATTGAGAGCGTTTAGTTTATCGATAATTGCTTTAACTGTCATAACTAAATCTTTTAACCTTTGTTCTATTACACTAAACTGACTAATTCAACTGCGAACCGATACAGCCTTTCTTGAGAATTTCGATCTGCAAGCAATGTAATTTTGCATCCTTCTAATTCAAGAAGTTCACGAACAATAAATAAACCAAGTCCCCTTCCATTTGGCTTAGTACTGATAAAGGGTTCAAATATTGGAGATACCAGATTGGGATCTATTCCAGGACCATTGTCTTCAAAGATAACTGTTTTAGCCTCACTGTTGATTTGCACAACTATTTTTGGATCAAGTATGTTCTTAATGTTTAGCCAATACAATGAATTCGCGAATAAATTATCGAATACTTGCAGTAGTAATCCACGATTAGTACGAACCTTTAAGTAAGAATTTTGTGGCACTGTATGGATTTCAAAATGAATATTATTAGATGTAATCTCAGGATAATGAAGTGCGACAGTTTTTAACTCCTCCGCCACATCTAGCTCAACTTTTTTCTGACGAGACGCTTTGGTAAGCGGTTCAAGAAACGTTGCAAGTCTTCTTAAAGACTGTAGGTTGGCAGTAAGCTGACCCATTAATGCACGTTCAGTAGGGGTTTTTAAGTTAGCTGTTAATTTAACTAGAAGACTTTGTATGCGATCTAGAAGAGAGTTGAGTTCATGAGAAACCTGCTCTGCTGTCATCCCCAAGCTTGCTAGTTCTAGAAGAGACTGATAACGAGGACCATCCAACAATAATTGTTGTTGCAGGCTTTGACCAACTTCTTTGTACGTCTGCGTATACTCACTAATTCGTTGAATAGCGTTAGATAAGCTATCAACCAGTTTTGTTTGCTCAACATCTTTGGTGTCTTGAAGCGATATTGCTAGTTTGGAAGCTATTGTCAAAGCTTTTTGGACGGTTTTATCTAATTGCCTTTCTGTTTTTTCTAGCTTCTTAGCATTTTCTTGTGGTTTTTCTTTCTTAGAAGGCTCTAATTCTTGAAACTCCAGATTAATAATTTCTATTATACGCATGAGGGTTTCTCTAAAGAGAGAATAGGTTTCATTTTCACGTAAACCTTCCCTATTAGTTTGATCTACTAAATGAGGATTGCCTTCTGAAGTAAGTGCAACATATCCAAGCATTGCATATGTTCGTAAGCGAGTACCCTTAGTTTTCTGTTTAAAGAAGGCTGAATCAATTCCTAGCCAATCATTACCTGGACTACCATAAGGTAGAATTCTAAAATGATCGCGGAACAACATCAGTCCGCCTCCGCTCCATTTATCGATAAAATCTCCAGTAATTCTTTTTCTGCCAATGAGTCGAACGTCAGGATCACGTCGATCAAACTCATAAATCTCAAAATTAAAAGCGCCTACTTTTCTGAGTTCATGAGCTGACTTTAGGTTGTAATCCTGCTCAGAAATGGATTTCCTCCTGTCATCTTTGTTGTATATGATCTCATAGCTCAAGGAACTTTCCGCGTCTGGATCTATCCTCCCCTTGACGTGTAATCGAGCTAGTCGCAATATTTCCTGCTGAAACTCTTGCAAGTCAATGGTCTCACGATTAAAGCGAACTATAATTGCAAATTCGCTCGGGAAAAAAGGATTCATTAATTTCGATAGATGATCCCGAGCAATAAGCTCAAGTTTCTCTAAGCTCCAAACCTCATTCAAATCTTTAATAATGAGGGTTGTGCCAGCTCGACGTTTGGAGGAGGCTGGCTCAAACCATAAAGGGTTTTTAACTTGGTCTAGAAATAAATCGCTATCTGAAGCGTATTGATACCAATCAATTTCTAAGTAATAAACTGTTGGCTCATCAATCGTCATTGTTTCTACAAGTAGATAATTGCCTAAACGTTTAGCTGAGAAGCGTCCAACACCTTTGTCTCCAAGGGGAACTCGGGTAATCCGTTGTTGTTGTCTCTGTTGTCTTCGCATTGGTGTTCCAACAGAGAGAAATGCATCTTGTAGTACCTTCTGATTCATGCCGTGCCCTTCATCAGCAATACGAATCGTACTCAATTTTCGCACTTCCTTGTTTAATGCCGTTGCGAAAGTAATTACATCCCTTTGTGTAAGAGCCTCTTTAAGTTTTTTACATACCAAATCATTGTTAAGCAAGAGTAGTAATTGCCCAAATACTTTGTCCTCTATTTCTTCATTAGATGCATCAACATCTAATAGATTCTTTAGCGCCTTGGTTAGATCTTCTATCTCTTTAGGCACTAGTGGTGTAGAAACTTCAATTAGGGCAGAGGTTGAACCAGCATCATAAGCATTTTTAATTAATTCATATAGTGCAATTGCATCCGAGCTAATCAGCTCATCACCTATCTCTGAAATAATACGCGCCTTAGCTTTAAATGCATAAAACTGAGGCTCTAACTTTCCAGATTCTTTTATTGTTAGCGGTTCGCTATCTTGTAACATGCACACGTAATCCCCTATTCTTGTATTCTGGGTTTTTTAAATATAACATTTGGTTTTAGATACGATACTTAATCAATTATTCGCTGTGATTATAGCAATACTCCGAACAAAATTAACCGTCCCAATTTCGTTGTTAACAGCCATCACAAAGTAGGGAGAGTCCTTCGCAGCGCATTTTTTCGAGATGATCGAGGTCGAGATGACCTTGACGATCGCATAGCATGGTATATGAAAATTGGAAGAAATTCATACTGCCTCAGCATCAATTTCTTGACCGTACTGTTTAAACTCATCATCAAGGTGATACATAATCCTACGAATTGCTTGGCGCATTTGTAGAGAAGGTTTTAGACAATCATTATAGAAGTCAGATAAAGTTAGCTCTAAGTGAGGATAAAGAATCTTAAGAAATCCAGAAGCTGACTTGCAAACTGCATTTTGATCTCGAATTGTTACACTCTTACTAAAATGCGTATGTTGAGTTACGTATGTCATATAGCGATTATCTTGTCTTAGAGCTAATAGAGCCTCACCAAAAAAGTCCATCTTTAGCCCTACTTGAAAAGCAACCATATCACCTCGAAATTTGGGGATCTCCCAGCCTGGTGATATGCCAGCAAAGCGGTCGAGGAAAGCTGTCTCCGACAGGAAGATCGGCAGATCGGCAAGAAGATTATTTTCGTTGCGTGGGCGTAAATTTGAGTCGAGTTCAATGTTTGCAAGCAAAACTAAAGAGCAATCACTGGAAATATCAGCAAACCCAGCTCGATTATATCGACCGCTTGCTAAATAATTTTTAAGTGGGCCGATAATCTCTTCAGGATTCTCAAAAACTAGACTCTGTGCTTCATCAAGAACCACAACATCATGTCGTCCGAGCAACCCAACTTCCTTCGATTTGCCATTAATAAAAAGCTGGGCAGGTGTTACTTTGCCACCACTAATAAGAGCTACTTTATTATTGATATTTTCGTATATATAACTTTTGCCTGTACCTTTAGGGGCTAGTTCCATCATGTGAAAATTGGGTTCAACAAGTGGTAGAAGACGCGCAAGTATCCATGTTTTTGCCTGTGGGGTATAACTTGGATGTTCTGGGTTGCATCCCATTGAGCACAACATCAGATCGCGCCATTGTTCTGTGGTGAAATGCGATCGCGCTTTAGCATATTCAGTCAAGTCAATTCTTGAACATTGAAAAGGGTCAAAGTCAATTACTTCAATTACTCCATCTGAACGCATCGCAAGACTAATTTTACCCCAGATCCCTTGTCGCAGCAGCATCTCGTTGCGCTGGATTAAGTCAGTAGAAATTTGGCAAGTTTCAAGTTTGAGCGCAGGTATACGGGCAATTGGATCGGGGATTTTATTACCAGAAGCTTCGATTTTGACTCGTACCTGCATCAAGGCAATAAGTTTGCAAATTTCTCCTTGGATCAGTTGGAAGTTAATCACATTTGCATCGTCCTTACGGGGAAATGCTTTTTGGACAAACTCATTCACTTTTTTATGCTCTTCTGGTGAAAGCATACCCTTCCCAGGAACAAGTTTATCGACAAGCCATTCAGTGACAAATTTAGGTGCGATCGCATTGATACTAGAGGGTAATCGGCTTTTGTCTATACAAAGATTGCCAAAAACTGTATTTACTAATTCGTTGTCATATACCATATTAGACGTGTCCTCCATTACCAGTCACTAAAAACATCTGACTTAAAACCACTACTAAACATTTGATGAATGGTAATCAATGAATTAGAATCGAGAGCAGAACTTCCCCCTTCAATATCAGCAAAGTAGAAGTTTAATTCTCCTGTCAGACGAAGTGTTTCTCTATCAGCGTCAGGAGGTAATTCAGGGAAATTAGGGATTTGGATTTTGTAGGTTATCCTCTCGTGAGCAGGAACCGATCGCAAATCTGAATATCCCTGCTGTAAGGATGAGATTTCACGAACAAAGAGGCACAGGGAGGTAAGTGATACTGAATTCATAGAATTATCAATCGTAATTTCGATTTCCCCTGCTCGCCCCGCTTTTCCAGAACCGCTACAGACAATAATTACTGGCTCTCTGGTAGCAACTCTACTTAGCACCGATACACCGACTAAAACTTCTTCGGGAAAAAGTCCACCGTGTGAACCAAGAGCCTCACCAGCAATTGTGCTATTGAATGTCTTTAGACAGTATGCACCTTTTACCACGCTGATATCATGAGGTAATCCAAAGTGGTCTTTATCTAAAACGATAAATCTAGGATCGTCTGTTCTCCCAATTGCCATTCTGCCTTTTGCGATCAATCCTTCAGGACATTCTTTTAACTGAGATATTTCACCCATCATTTGCCCGTGATCGCTAGCAATCACTAGCTTAACCAAATCTGGATTTGGATGAAGTCTTATACAATACTTAATTTGTTCAGCTAAAGTTCTCAAGACACCGGGGCGCTCAACTTCATAAAGACTTTCCCAATTCCGTCCAGAATGATACAGTTCATCAAGTTGTTCTGTATCCCAACAATATAGCTGTCGATCACCTTTCTTGAGATCGGGATAGAGTCGTGTTTCCCGTTTACCATCGGTATATCTTTCTCCAGCTCCCATCTTAGGAAATACTTTGTCAAGATTTGGATTCCAATCAGAATCATTAGAAGGCAATTGAGCATATAGGCTCCACTTCGCATACTCTGTTTTAGTGGGTAGCATACTCAATCGAGGAGAAAGTCCTACTTCAATTACTAGTTCTTTAGTTTCAGTGAGGTACTGTAGAAGTTCAACATGATCGAGCCATCCTAGCCCGTCTACTACCACCCATAGGACAGGATTATTCTGATAAAGATTTCTGACCATTGCAGCAACATTATAATTGAGTGCTGAGTCGGTAACAGGGACAACTTTGAGAATGGGGTAATGCTTGAAAATCCAATTCTCAAAACTAGTTGCAAGCGCATCACTTTGCCGATGAGCAATTGGTAGTTTTTGAACTACTGTTTCCCACTTACGGAATGGGAGATAAGAATAGACTGCCCAATTACATGCACTCTCGGCATCAGCATTGATCGCTAAAGGTGTAGGTATCTCAGGCGGAATCTGAGAGCGCAAATTGTTCCGACGCGCAGCGGACAGGGACAGTTTGGCAACCCTAGCTTTAGAAATTAGCTTTGGGCGATCGCCCATAACTTTATAAGCTGCGTTAGAAATATTTGCTAGTCCGACTTGCTTGGGCGATAGAGAATCGAGAATGCTCCCATTAGTCCGACGAATTTCTTGCTCCCAGAATTGCTCAAACTTGAGCATGATCGCATCAGGAATAAGTAGAGGATATTGACCGAGATCGCTAAGAGGTAGAGGGGATTCGGCAATATTAACCCACTGACTCAGAAGATTTAACTTATCTGTCGTGCAGTAATAGTCATGAAAATCTTCACTCTGATTCGCCTGACGATGCTGCCATACCTGTTCAAAAGGTTGATACTCTGATGGGACTTGTAGCGCCAGCCATAAGGCGAGATTATAAGTGGAGGCACCTTCAAGCCAAGTTTGAGGATCGCTTTTTGTGACTTCTGCTAATAGGTAAGCAATTGGATTGTTTTGGGGGTACGAAGATAACTTAAGTTCGAGGGCAAATAATTGCTGGTCCGTCCAATTATTTGGTAAAGGTAAGGGATGAAACAACGACTCCAGAGCACGACGTGGCGATTGTTTGATCTCCACCATGTCAGTTTTGCCCCAAACTTCAAGCCATTTAAGTGCCCACTCACATAGACGATCACCAACTACCCAGTAGGGAGAGTTACTTTTGCCAAAGTATTGTAGCCACTCTACTTCCGTTCTAATTGGGACATAGCTAGATGGAATCAGGTAAACGCCAGAGCGATCTAGAACAATGGGTTTATCAGGGTTGGGGGGAGAATCAATTACTAAAAGGTCAATATCAAAATTTCTGTTCACATCTCCATTGTAATCTGGAGTAGGTGTTTGCACAATAGACTCTACGCTCAGTTGAGATTCTGGAGCTAGTATTTGAGCAGTATCAGAAGAAGATGATTCTGGTTGTTCGCGAAAAGATGGTTCAAGAGTGACTTCAATAGCTGAGCCTGAAGAGAGTAGCAAGTCAAGAGATTCCAAGAATTCTTGTGCGGTGCTAAAGCGATCAGCTCTTTTGGGTGCGATCGCTTTCATTAAAATTTTAACTAGCCGCTCACTTAAGTCTTCACAGCTTTCTATTTGACGTGGATCGATGGGGCTTTTAGCAACTGGAGGTTGCGATTCATGAAAAGGATATCTACCTGTAATGCATTCGTAGAAGACAATACCTAATGCATACAAGTCACGATTAATCTTTTCATCGGTACTGAGATTGAACTTGGGCTTGCAGTCTGGGGGAATATATGGGCGCGTACCTGCACTAACTGTCATCTGATCATCATCGGAGATCGCCACATTAAAATCGATAATCCGCACACCACTTTCTGTTAGTAGCAGATTTGAAGGCTTGATATCTTGATGCCGAACCTTGTATTTATGTAGATGAGCTATCCCGATCGCTGTT
>Ga0136636_10001924_pt1 | contig 12284 bp, 10 predicted proteins | sample AntDrymUQ8522106_2_FD_104653 | JGI IMG/M metagenome (GOLD analysis project Ga0136636, IMG submission 104653) | Polar desert sand microbial communities from Dry Valleys, Antarctica - metaG UQ852 (21.06) | ecosystem: Environmental > Terrestrial > Soil > Desert | place: Antarctica: Dry Valley... | reverse complement strand
CCCTTACCTTTTACTATTTTTTCTGAAGTGAACAGGGTGGCTTTACAAACTCCAGTAATCTCTGCTGCTGATTTTATTTCTAAAGATGCCTTTTAAATCTGCAATTAATCCTTTAGGCTTTATAATACTGGCAAAATATGCATCATCTAAATTTTTATACGCATTGTGTGGCACTGTTACCAGCACGGCATCATAATCATTATCAAGTTGGCTGGTTAATTCAAACCCATATTCATGCAGTAGTTCAGCACTTTCCGCATGCGGATCGGTAACCTGTACATTTAAAGAAAATGATTTAAGCTCTTTTACCACATCTGCAACTTTGCTGTTGCGAATATCACTTACGTTTTCTTTAAAAGTTGCACCCATTATCAATACTTTGGCATTTTTTATATCGCCATTGTGCTGTATAATATGTTGCAATACTTTTTTTGCAACATAACCTGCCATACCATCATTAATAACCCTGCCGGCTAAAATAACCTGGCTATCATAACCTAATTCTTTTGATTTATAGGTAAGGTAATAAGGATCTACGCCAATACAATGGCCGCCTACCAACCCGGGTTGAAATTTTAAGAAATTCCACTTTGTACCCGCTGCTTCAAGCACTTCGTAAGTATTGATATTCATTCTATCGAAAATGATAGAAAGCTCATTCATTAAAGCTATGTTTAAATCCCTTTGCGTGTTCTCAATAATTTTAGCTGCTTCTGCTACTTTTATGCTCGATGCCCTGTGAACGCCTGCTGTTACCACGAGCTCATATACTTTGGCTACTTCATCCAAACTTTCTGCATCGCAGCCACTAACCACTTTAATAATTTTAGCTAGTGTATGTTCCTTATCTCCCGGATTTATTCTTTCAGGAGAGTACCCAATTTTAAAATCAACAACACTTTTAAGGCCAGATAATTTTTCAATAATTGGCACACAATCCTCCTCTGTACAGCCCGGATAAACAGTACTTTCAAATACTACATAATCACCTTTTTTTATCACTTTGCCAATGGTTTCGCTAGCTCTTTGCACAGGCACAAGGTCGGGTACATTGTGGTCATCTACAGGCGTAGGTACTGCTACTATATAAAAATTGGCTTGCTTTAATATTTCAAGCTCATTGGTAAATTCAATATCACAACCATCAAAAGCGGCGGAGTCAAGCTCCTGGCTTGGATCTATGTTATTACGCATCATATCCACCCTTTTCGCATTGATATCAAATCCTATTACTTTTATTTTTCTTGCAAATTCCAAGGCAATGGGCAAACCAACATATCCAAGGCCTATAACGGCTAATTTTTTCTTTTTGTCTATTAATTCCTGATACATAATTTATTTTGCTTTGTTTGTAGAAAGCATGGAGGATTTTTTAATAATTTGGTCAAAATAAAGATTGTTTATTTACTTGCCCAAATTAAACCCAAATTTTTCAGTTGAAATGTTACTGCAGTAGCAAACTAATTCAAGTATACAGCTTCTATAATAGGATTTAATACAAATAGCCCCTTTCGGGGCTATTGTACATTTATTTATTTAATGAGGCAAATTCTTTAGGCAATTTTACCAATTCATCTTTGGGTAATGATTTAAAATATTCATAAGTAATTTTTAAACCTTCTGCCCTGCTAACTTTTGGCTCCCAACCAAGTAATTCCCTTGCCTTGGTAATGTCGGGCTGTCTTTGCTTTGGATCATCCTTAGGTAAATCTTTGTACACAATTTTTTGTGTGGTACCAGTGAGTTGTATAATTTCTTCTGCAAAGTCTTTAAGTGAAATTTCTATTGGGTTACCAATATTAACAGGTTGAGCATAATCACTCATCAGCAGCCTGTAAATACCCTCAATCAAATCATCTACATAGCAAAAACTTCTTGTTTGGCTACCATCGCCAAAAACAGTTAAATCTTCGCCCCGCAGTGCCTGTCCAATAAATGCTGGTAAAGCACGTCCGTCATTAAGTCGCATTCTTGGGCCATAAGTATTAAATATTCTTACCATCCTGGTTTCTACACCATGAAAAGTATGGTAAGCCATCGTAATAGCTTCCTGAAAACGTTTGGCTTCATCATAAACCCCCCTTGGCCCTACAGGGTTTACATTGCCCCAATATTCTTCCGTTTGAGGATGCACGAGCGGATCGCCATAAACTTCACTTGTACTTGCTACGAGTATCCGGGCTTTTTTGGCCAACGCTAAACCAAGGCAATTGTGTGTACCAAGTGACCCTACTTTTAAGGTTTGAATAGGAATTTTTAAATAATCAATCGGGCTTGCCGGAGATGCAAAATTCAGTATATAATCCAAAGGACCCGATACATGAATAAACTTTGATACATCATGATGATAAAATTCAAACTCCTTCAATTTAAAAAGATGTTCAATATTTTTTAGATCACCTGTTATCAGGTTATCCATTGCAATTACATCAAAGCCTTCTTTAATAAACCTGTCGCAAAGGTGAGAGCCTAAAAAACCGGCTGCACCTGTTATTAAAATTCGTTTGTTTGCCACTGTTTTTATTTAAGATGATGGTAAATTATTGTTTGAATACTATGGATTTATAACTTTTCTTCCAATACTCACATAATGGTAACCTAATTCTTCCATTTGTGTAAGATCAAAAAGATTGCGTCCGTCAAAAATTGCTTTATTTTTAAGTAAAGAAGAAATTCTTTCAAAATCCGGTGTTCTAAACTCACTCCATTCTGTAGCAATAATAAGTGCATCTGCAGAGTGCAGTGCATCGTATTGGCTGTGTACAAAAGTTACTTTATCACCTACCAATTTTTGCACATTATTCATGGCCTCGGGGTCAAAAGTGGCAACAGTAGCACCTGCAGCAATTAATTCATCTATAATGTACAAGGCGGGCGCTTCCCTTATGTCATCTGTATTTGGTTTAAAAGCAAGGCCCCATAATGCAAATCTTTTACCTTTTAAATCGCCTTTAAAATAATCTTTGATTTTAGGTACTAAATGCAATTTTTGCTTTTCATTTACTTCCATTACAGCATCTAGTATTTTAAAATCGTAGTTTACTTCCTGAGCAGATTTTGCTAAAGCCTGCACATCTTTAGGAAAACAACTTCCACCATATCCAATACCTGGGAAAAGGAAACGTTTACCAATTCTTTCATCACTACCAATACCACGGCGAACCATATCAACATCGGCACCTAAAAGCTCACACATTTGAGCAATTTCGTTCATGAAAGTGATTTTTGTAGCCAGAAAAGAGTTAGCTGCATATTTAGTAAGCTCAGCACTTTTTTCATCCATAAAAATAATGGGGTTACCCTGCCGTACAAAAGGTGCATACAAATCATTCATGGTTTTTTTAGCCCTGTCAGAAGAAGTACCAATTACCACCCTGTCTGGTTTCATAAAATCATCAACCGCCACCCCTTCCCTTAAAAATTCGGGATTGCTTACTACATCAAAATCTACAGTGGCATTTTTGGCTATCGCAGCGTGCACTCTGGCGGCTGTACCTACCGGAACTGTACTTTTATCAATGATAACTTTGTAGTCTTTTAAAATTTTACCTAAATCGTCTGCTACGCCCAAAATATACTTTAAATCTGCACTACCATCCTCACCGGGAGGCGTAGGCAACGCAAGGAATATAACTTGTGCATCTTTAATACCTTCTTCTAAATTGGTAGTAAACTGCAAACGATTTTCTTTTTGGTTTCTTAGAAATATTTTTTCTAAACCTGGTTCGTAAATGGTGATTTGCCCGGAAGATAGTTTTTCTACCTTACTTTGGTCAATGTCAACACATATTACCTGGTTACCTGTTTCTGCAAAACAAGTACCTGTTACAAGGCCAACATAGCCTGTACCTACTACTGCGATTTTCATAATTGTTGATTTATTTGATTTACTGGATAAATGACAAAATTTTAGAAACAATTAAAGCTTGCTGCTCCTCATCCAACTCGGTATGAATGGGCAGCGATATCACCCTTTCTGTAAGCCAGTCTGTAACCGGCAAATCAAAAGTATTTCCGCCAAAAGCATCAAACATTTTTTGCTTATGGCAAGGCACAGGGTAATAAATCATTGAAGGGATACCTTCGGAAGCCAGATAAGCATTCAATGCATCCCTGTTGGTGTTATTAAGTATTAAGGTGTACTGATGAAAAACATGATGGCTGTATGCAGCTCTGAATGGGGTAGTGATTTTAGAATGACCAGCAAAAGCCTTGTCATAATAATCGGCAGCATTCCGGCGTGCAGCTATATAATCATCCAGGTGTTTTAGTTTTATTGTTAATATTGCTGCCTGTACTGCATCAAGCCTTGAGTTACAACCTACCACATCATGATAATACCTTTTACTTTGACCATGTGCGGCAATCATTTTTAATTGCATAGCTAACGCTTCATCATTAGTAAATATTGCACCACCATCTCCATAGGCACCTAAATTTTTTGAAGGGTAAAATGAGGTGCAACCAATATGCCCTATACCGCCTGTCTTTTTTACCGTACCATCACTAAATGTATAGTCGCAGCCTATACCCTGGGCATTATCTTCTATTACAAAAAGATTGTACCTGGCTGCAATGTCCATTATTTTTTCCATATCAGCAGCATGGCCATACAAATGCACCGGCACAATGGCCTTTGTGTTTGGAGTAATCGCTTTTTCCAAAGCTGTTGCATCCATACAAAATGTTTGTGGATCCACTTCTACAAATACCGGTTTCAATCTTAATAAAGCCGCTGTTTCTACTGTAGCTATATAAGTAAAAGAAGGGGTTATTATTTCGTCGCCGGGTTGCAAACCCAATGCCATCATAGCTATTTGTAGTGCATCTGTACCGTTAGCGCAAGGTATTACAAACCGGCTGTCGTTATAAACTGCAAGATCGGCAGCAAACTGATCTACTTTTTTTCCGCCAATAAACATGGAACTTTCCAGTACTTCTATTACTGCCGCATCTATTTCTTTTTTAATTTTTAAATATTGGTTTTTTGTATCTACCATTTGTAAGGGTCTCATAACATGTATATTTTAATACAACAAAGATAGTCGTTAGCAGGTAGTTGTTGTTTGATGGTTTAACCCATATTTGGTAGTTGAAATCTGTACGGCCTATTCTTATAGCTGCCAAAACTTCTCAACTAAGCATTTTGCCCCATTTTTTAAAGCAAAAAAAATCAGTATTTTTCCATAAAAAAATAACCTGTAACACCCATCTGTGTAGCATTTGAAAACTTCGATACAATTTAAACTACTAAAACTGGCCTTAATTAAAGAGTACTGATTATTGGTATTATAACCGGGTGCATCCCAAATAACTTATAAAACTTTAATTTGATAACGTTAACACAATTTCTACTCATTGATTGTCGTTTGTATTTATCAAATACTTTTTTAGTTGAATGTATTTTAGCGTTTAAGTGTTTACCTGTTTTGTGCAAAATATTGCTACATAAAACGTGTAATGTTTCTACGATTTGCTGTTAATGTTAAAATACTAAAATAACAATTTGTTATTATTAACATTAATTTAAGATTTAAAAGCAACATTTAGTTAGATTTACTTCAATTCAACAAATGTAATATTTATTTATAATTTAATAAAGACGACTATGATAACTAAACAATTTCTTAAGAAATCAAAAATTATTTTCTTACTCTTTTTAATGATAAGTTGGCTTGTTTCGTGTAGAAAAGATGATGGTACAGAACCTTTCTTTATTTCTAAACCTGCAAATGCTTACTCAGGTACAATCGTTTTAAAATATTTTGATTTGATATGCACCATTGTAAAAACCACTCCAGGTTTTTTTCCACCACAAGCAGCACGGGCTTATGGTTATATAGGCATAACCAACTATGAGGCTGTAGTAAATGGCACTGAAAATGCATTAAGTTTAGGAGGGCAATTAAATGGTCTTTCCGTTACTGATATACCGCAAAAAACGGTGGGGAAATCTTATAACTGGGCCATATCATCTAACACTGCGGTAGCAGATATGATAAGAAAAATGTTTACCATTAATATTACAGCAGCCAATAGCCGTTCTATAGATAGTATGGAAACGGTAAATTTAGCAGCATTATCTACAGGAGAAGAGGTAGATGTAATTACCAGATCAATACAGTTTGGTAAAGATGTATCGGCGGCTATATATAAATATTCAAAAACAGATGGTGCCCACGAATCTTATCTGGATCCATTTCAACTGCCTTACAATTTACCAGTAGATTCTTTTTGCTGGGTGCCTACAAGCCCTGTGATGCACCCGATAAGCCCGAATTGGGGCAATAACAGACCTTTTCTGCAAAACAATATCACCAATACCCAGCCCTCCCCTCCTATTAGCTTTTCTATTGTACCTACATCCGCTTTTTACAAAGAAGCAATAAATGTTTACAACCAGGTGCAAAACAATACAGGCGATGAAATTGAAATTGCAAAATACTGGGCAGATGATCCCTTTAACACCTGTACACCTACTGGTCACACTTTTAATATTTTGACTCAGTTATTAGAAGAAAACAGGGCTACGCTGGAAAAAACTTCCGTAGCGTATGCTAAAATGAGTATTGCAGAAAACGATGCCTTTATTACTTGCTGGAAAGGCAAATATAAATATATGCTTATCAGGCCTGTGAGTTACATAAAAAAATATATCAATCCATTATTTAACACTGTAATTGGCACGCCTCCATTTCCGGCCTACACATCTGGCCACTCTTGCGAAATGGGAGCAGGTTCCAGAATATTTACCAACTTATTTACAGATGGCAGCGGCAACTATCAATTTACAGATTATAGCCAACTACGCTTTGGATTTCAGCCACGCAATTATACCAACTTTACAGAAATGGCCAACGAGTGCGCCGCTTCTCGTTTTTATGGTGGACTTCATTATCCAATGGATAATAACAAGGGTTTACAAGTAGGCAGGTCTGTTGGTGATAATGTAAATAATCAAATTAACTGGCCTAAAAACATACGGTAACAGGGTGCATTTCAAATGGTAGCTCCCTATTTCGATGGTTGAGGAAAACGACCGAAATCGGTAGTTATTACTGTTTAATCAAACACTTGTTGCTACATCATTTTGAAATGCGCCCCGGTAATAGTACTACTAATCAATTATTAAATAAACTTAATTTAAAGCCAAAAAATAATGTTGTTTCTTAAAAGATGGTATATATTTAAAAAGAAAAAAAGTATCAGTAGTAAATACTTTTTAGTTATTATCACGCTACTTTTCTATGCTTGCAATAATACTAATACTGAAAAAGAGCAGATGGTAAAATCATTAGCCGATTTAGAATGCAGGGCAATTGAATTTAAAAACAAAAGGTTTGAGTTAGCTAATCAAATTAGGTTTGCACAAGACACATTGCTTCAATTAAAAACTACTTCAGATACATTTTTATTACAGAGCAGGCTAAAAGACTGGGATAATCAAAAACAATTGATTGTTAATCAAAGTCTATCCCTGGCAGATTCAATCAAGTTGCAAATGCAATTAATTATGGCTCGCTATTTTACCGATAAAAAAAATGAAAAAGAATTTAATATCCTTTTGGATGCTGCCTTAAAAAAAAAGGGTTGCAGATAAACATTTTTATTTTGTTCTTACCTTAAAAAAATCTGTTCTTTTTTTAATTGGCTGTAGCTAATTATTGTATTGCCTGTACCTTTAGGGGTATGAAAAAATTACTCCTCTTCAGTACACTACTTTTGCAGGTAGCAGCTTTTTGTCAGCAAAAAAAATACAAAGTAATAGCCTACTATACTGGTAATGGCCAAACAATTAAGCAGTATCCGGTAAAAGAACTTACCCATATCATTTACAGTTTTTTAAAATTGCAAAATGATACCTTAACATTTGTAAATGATGAACAGCAACAAATTGTAGAACAACTGGTAGCTTTAAAAAAAGAAAATCCTGCTTTAAAAATTATGGTATCGCTTGGTGGATGGGGAGGTTGTGCTCCTTGTTCAGAGTTGTTTTCGTCTGCAACACATCGCACTAATTTTGCCAAAACAACCGTTGCGCTTTTTGAAAAATATCAAATTGATGGGCTCGATCTTGATTGGGAATACCCTTCAATTGAAGGTTATCCTAATCATAAATATGATACTGCCGATAAGTTTAATTTTACAGCGCTTATACACACTGTAAGAAAAGAAATGGGCAATAGATTTATACTCAGTTTTGCCGCTGGTGGTTTTGATAATTTTTTAGAAAAATCAGTTGACTGGGATGCAATATTGCCACAACTGGATTTTGTGAACCTGATGACGTATGATTTGGTAGGTGGTTACAGTAAAGTAACAGGTCATCATACCCCGCTGGCAGGATATATGCCCGGGCAGCAAAGTACCCAAAACTGTGTAAACTGGTTGCTGCAACATAAAGTACCGGCAGATAAACTTATTATAGGTGCGGCTTTTTACGCAAGGGTATGGAAGCAGGTACAAGCTGGCACCAACAACGGTTTATACCAGAGTGGCGAATTTTTACAAGGGGTAGATTACAAAAATTTCTCAACATACTTTGGCGATACAACCGGCTTTACTTACCATTGGGATGATAAAGCAAAAGCACCCTGGCAGTATAACAAAACCAAAAAATTATTTGCCACTTTTGATGATGAAAAATCAATTGCTGCAAAAACAGCTTTTATCCGTAAGCACAAACTCGGTGGTATTATGTTTTGGGAGCTATCGCTCGATAAAAGCAGCAATGGCCTGGTAAATGCTATCAACAAAGGACTTACTGAATAATTGATACCTGCAACAATACTTACTGCTGCAAGGTTTCAATAATGTAAATGATTGCAACAGTAAAAAACTACCATAATTTAAATTATCATATTGGGCAAACTACTTTACCATCTTTTTATTTACAGCTATGCAGTTGGCGCAAGGCTAATTTCTTTTTGGAACCCAAAAGCAACACAATGGCTTAGCGGCCGAAAAGTTTTTCCATCCATTAAAAACAATCAACAAAAAACCATTTGGATGCATTGTGCAAGCCTTGGAGAGTTTGAACAGGGCAGGCCATTGCTGGAGAAAATAAGGGAGCAGTATCCTTTACAAATAATTGTGCTAACCTTCTTCTCCCCTTCTGGCTACGAAACTATGAAGCAGTACAACGGAGCAGATTATATTTTTTACCTGCCAATGGATAGTAAAACCAATGCCAATAAATTTATTAAAGCCATTAATCCCGGTATAGTTTTATGGGTAAAATATGAGTATTGGTATTATTACCTTACAACACTTAAAGCATGCAATATTCCCGTACTGATGGTATCTGGATTATTTAGAGAGGGACAGCCTTTTTTTAAATGGTATGGTGCCCTTTGGCGAAAAATGCTTGCAAGTTTTACACATTTCTTTTTGCAAAACGATGAGTCTATTGCCTTACTGCAAACTATTGGTATTAGTACAAATGTGAGTATTGCTGGCGATACTCGTTTTGATAGGGTGATAGCTATTGCAACACAATTTGAACCTATTCCATTAATTGCAGCCTTTTGTGGCAACCATAAAGTGCTGGTAGCAGGTAGCACCTGGCAAGAGGATGAGGAAGAGTTGGTTCATTTTGTAAAAAATAATCCTACAGTAAAATTTATAATTGCGCCACATGAGATTGATGCAGATAATTTAAAATCTGTAAAAAAAGAATTTCCACAATCAATATTATTTTCTGAATGGAAAGCTATTCAGGAACTAACTATCAATACCGAACAACAGGTAACAGCACCCGAAAAAGCAACTACTAAAGATTGGGGCAATGTGCTCATTATAGACAATATTGGCATGCTGTCAAAACTTTACTACTATGCAGGTATAACCTACGTTGGCGGCGGTTTTGATGCGGGAGGTATTCACAATATTCTGGAGCCTGCTGTTTTTGGCAAACCGGTTATTTTTGGGCCTGTTTATCAAAAATTTAGTGAAGCAGTAGATATGGTAGCATGTGGAGCAGGCATTAGTATCGCATCTGCCCTTGAGCTGGAGGATGTACTAAATAATTTGTGGAGTAACGATACATTGCTGCAGCAAAAATCGGAAGCAGCTAAAAAATATGTGTACTCAAAAGTTGGTGCTACAGCCAAAGTACTGTCTTATATTCAGGCAAACCGTCTTTTAACCAATTGATCAAATTGCATTACCGTGGGTTCTGTATCTAACCAACCTAGCTTGGTTTTAAGCTCCCTCCGTATCCAATATTCAGCTTCCGGAAAAATAGAAAAACTATTAATTGTTTTAATACTGCGTTCATACATTACTTCATCTCCCCTAAATAAATCGTTGATAAATAAAAAGCGATCGTTTATACCAATAGCTTTCCTTAAATCTTTTACTGCAGCCTCGGTCAACTTATCGCTTACCTCCACTGTAGGGGCTTTTAATATATCGTTTACAGAAGGTGTGTTAGAACTTGCAGATTCATTTACTTCTGTCTGTACCGGTAAACTTACTACCGCGGTAGTTTGTTGCGGAAGTGTGGGTATATGATCTTCTTCAATATCAAACAACAAAGGAGGTTTGCCGTGGTTTGTTAATTGTTGAATAGTAGAAGCATTCTGTTTAATGGCTTCTAATTCTGCCTCCACTTCAGCTTCATTTACCTGCAATACTTCAAAAACCTTTTTTGAAGTAGTAACTAAAGCTTCAGGTTGCGGCTCCAATACTTCAGCAAACGCAGCAGGAGGGATATTTAGTGGCATAGAGACTACCACAGCATCTTTTGCTGCTGCAGGTTCAGCCGCTACCAAATGGAGTAGCTCATGTTGCAGCATTTGCACTGTAAGCAGCAGCTTTTTAGCTGAGGCCTGTTGCAGAAATTGAGTTTGTAATTGTTGTAAAAGCGTTTCCACCCTATCCATAATGCACCATTAAGTTTTCAAAAATATATTGGTGCAAATTTAGTTTTGGATAATGAACCAAAACGACAATCTTTGCAACCGTTTTAATAAAGTTACTAACAGTATTTTAAAAAAAAGGTAGAATGTTTATAGAACCAGGTTTTTTAGGGGAGCGCAGGGGATGGATTGAGGTTATATGCGGCAGCATGTTCAGTGGTAAAACTGAAGAACTTATCCGCAGACTTAAGCGGGTAAAAATTGCCAACCTTAAAGCAGAAATATTTAAACCTGCAATAGATACCCGGTACGATGCAGAAAATATTGTAAGCCACGATACTAATTTTATCCATAGCACACCGGTAGATAGCTCTCAAAATATATTGTTATTGGCACAAGGTGTTGATGTGGTAGGTATTGATGAAGCCCAGTTTTTCGACAATGAAATTGCCAATGTATGTGAGCAACTTGCCTTAAAAGGTATAAGGGTAATAGTAGCCGGGCTCGATATGGATTATAAAGGCAAACCTTTTGGCCAAATGCCTAACCTGCTTGCAGTAGCAGACTATATTACCAAGCTACATGCTATCTGTGTAAAATGTGGCAATATTGCTAATGTGAGTTACCGGAAAACTGCCACCGAAGGGCAGGTTTTATTAGGCGAAAAAGATGTGTACGAGCCTCGTTGCAGGCACTGTGCTCAATTGTAAGGTGCAGTTGTGGAGCATGTTTAAACTTTAACCCAGATGATGTAGTTAAAATAAAAATCCAGGTTTCAACTGCAACATCCGGGTTTAAAAAAGCACATCAATCCATTTTATAAATTAGCTCCAAAACTTACAAAGAATGTTCTTCCATCCGAAGGTAATATACCCGGCCCCGGATAACCTCCACTCCGCCTTGTAAAATAATTTTCATTACTTAAATTATTGATACCGGTTTTTATATTAAAGGCTTTTGTAAATTTATAAGTTGCAGTAATATCAGCTACAGTGTAAGCAGGTATTAAGCCAACCTGCCCATTTGCGGTTGGCAAAACAGTGTTATTGGCATCACTGAATGCACTGCTTACAAAACTTATTTGTGTAGTGAGTGTAAGCCCTTTATAAACATAAGTAACTCCACTACGGAGAATATGAACAGGTGCATTTTCTACACTTTTATTTTTAAGGTTGGTTTCTACCAAACCATTACCCACCTTGCTTACAACTTTTAAATTGTTATACACGGCTTCAGTAAAACTATAGCTTACAAATGCAGATAAGTCATTGTTTTTTTCTGTTGGTGCAAATAGTTTTATAAAGCTGCATTCTATCAATGCTTCGAGCCCACGACTACTGCTGTTACCAATATTGGTTCTAAAATTATAAAAACTACCATCTACTTTTTGCTGGGTAATGGTGCCTATTCTATTATTGTATT
>Ga0136636_10001923_pt1 | contig 12287 bp, 10 predicted proteins | sample AntDrymUQ8522106_2_FD_104653 | JGI IMG/M metagenome (GOLD analysis project Ga0136636, IMG submission 104653) | Polar desert sand microbial communities from Dry Valleys, Antarctica - metaG UQ852 (21.06) | ecosystem: Environmental > Terrestrial > Soil > Desert | place: Antarctica: Dry Valley... | reverse complement strand
TGCGCGAGCGCCGCTTCGGGACGCCGGTGGTGCACCTTGAGAGCGACTTCCGCCGGCCCCTGCGTCACGGGCAAACGGCTGAGATCCGCGTGTCGTGCCAGCGTATCGGCGAGCGCAGCTACAGCATGCGCGCCGAGTTCGTGACATCCGAGGATGGGCCGGCCGCCACCATCACCATGGTGCACGCCAGCGTCGACCACACCCTGGCGCCCTGCGCGCTGCCGGAGGCGATCCGCACGACGCTGGCCGAGCTTGGTGCCTAACCGTCGCGGGCGGACCTCCACAGCAGAATCGGCGCTGCGGGAATGAGGCTTTTGACCTCGCCACCAGCGCCATAGGCTTCCGTCCCCGTGTCCCACCCCGATGACGCCGCCTTGATGTCCCGAGTCGCCCAGGGCGACCGTGCCGCTTTTGAGGTCATCTACGAACGCTATTGCGGCTTGGTCTATAGCCTGGCCTTGCGCATCCTGCGCGATGCGACGACAGCGGACGAACTGCTGGCCGATGTGTTCCTAGAAGTCTGGCGCCGCAGTGACCGCTATGACGCCACCCGCGGGGCGGTGGCCACCTACCTGACCACGCTGTGCCGGTCGCGGGGCATCGATCGGCTGCGCGCCCAGAAGCGCGCACCGGTGGTGCAGATCGGCGATGACGAGGTGATGTCGGCCATCATCGGCAGCGAGACGCCCGATCCGGCCCGCAACCTCTCCGGCAACGAGCAACGTGGCCGGGTGTTGCGGGCCCTGGCCACTCTCAACGAGGACATGCGCTCGGCGCTGGAATTAGCGTTCTACGAAGGCCTGTCCCACAGTCAGGTGGCAGAGCGGCTGAGCAAACCGTTGGGCACAGTAAAAACGCACATCCGCCAAGGACTCATCCACCTGCGGGAGCGCTTGCGTATGGACGGGAGTGGCGACGCGTGAACTGTGACCAACGACGGGATCTGATGCTCTCCTTCGCCCTTGGCGACCTGGAGCAAGGCGAACGTGTGGACCTCACCGAGCACCTGCGTGCGGGCTGCCCCACCTGCGAATCCGCCTGGCGCGAATCCGAGGCGACCATTGCCCTTATCCCGATGGGACTGCGCCCCATGGAACCACCCAAAAGCGTTAAAGAGCGGCTGATGGCCGAGATCGACCGGGACCTGCGGCGGCGGGCCGGCGAAGCTACGGATCCGGCCGGCGTACAGATCATCGCCGACCTGCGGGCCCCAGGCGTCAGCGCCACCAGCCCGGCCGACTGCGGTTCTTGGCCACGCCTGGCTGCGCAGCTGCTCCCCTGGATCCTGGTCGCCTGCCTGCTGGCCCTGTGGTTGCAGAGCCGCCAGGATTTCGCCAGCCTGGAAAAGCATCTTCAGGACGCCCATGGCGTTCCGGCCAAACCCTGAGCCCCCTTGTCAAATCGACATGGCGCCTAGGGCCGACCTAGCAAAAATGGCTGATTTCCGAGCCTAAGCGCTTGGCATGTGACGTGCTGAACTGCCAGTAACCATGGCACCCCGAACCATCCTGGTTGCCGACGACGACCGCCACCTGCGGGAATCCCTGGTGGAGATGCTGGTCGGGCTGGGTTGTCAGGCCCTGCCGGCGGCCAATGGCAACGCGGCCATGACTGAGCTCAGCCGCACCCGCTTCAGCCTGCTGCTGTCGGACGTCGACATGCCCGACGTGAGCGGCTTCCAGCTCATCGCCTGGGCGCAGGAACGTGGCTGCGCCGACCGCTGCGCCCTGATGAGCGCCCGGACCGACGCCCTGCTCAGCACCCGCGCCCACGAAGCGGGCGCCGTCGCCATGCTCGCCAAGCCGGTGGCCCTCCGGCATCTCTCAACCTTGCTCACCAACGCTTTCGGTCCCGCTTAAGGAAACCTATCATGGCCAAGATCATCGGCATCGACCTCGGTACCACCAACTCCTGCGTCGCGGTGATGGAGGGCGGCGAGGCCGTCGTCATCGCCAACAGCGAAGGCGGCCGCACCACCCCCTCTGTGGTCGGCTTCGTCGAGAACGGTGACCGGCTGATCGGCCAGATGGCCCGCAACCAGGCCATCACCAATCCCGAAAACACCATTTCGTCGATCAAGCGCTTCATGGGCCGCCGCCACAATGAGGTCGGCAGCGAAGAGAAGCTCGTCCCCTACAAGGTCGTCGGCGGCGCCAATGACCTGGTCAAGGTGGACATCCGCGGCAAGGCCTACACCCCGCCTGAGATCAGCGCGATGGTGCTGCAGTACCTCAAGAAGGCCGCCGAGGACTACCTTGGCGAGACCGTCACCGAGGCGGTGATCACCGTCCCCGCCTATTTCAACGACAGCCAGCGCCAGGCCACCAAAGACGCCGGCAAGATCGCTGGCCTGGACGTCAAGCGCATCATCAATGAGCCCACCGCTGCGGCCCTGGCCTACCACATGGACAAGGGCAAGAGCGGCAAGATCGCCATCTTCGACCTGGGTGGCGGCACCTTCGACGTGTCGATCCTGGAAGTTGGCGACGGCGTGGTCGAGGTGCTGGCCACCAATGGCGACACCCACCTGGGCGGCGACGACTTCGACGATGCGATCATCAACCACCTCGCGGACGAGTTTGCCAAGGCCAATGGCGGCCACGATCTGCGCAAGGACAAGATGGCCCTGCAGCGCTTCAAGGAAGCTGCTGAAAACGCCAAGAAGACCCTGTCACAGGCCTTCTCGGCGCAGATTTCACTGCCCTTCATCACCATGGGCAAGGACGGCCAGCCCAAGCACTTGGCCACCACCTTGACCCGCGCCACCTTCGAGCAGATCACCAAGAGCCTGATCGATCGCTGCCGCCAGCCCTGCGAATCCTGCCTGAAGGATGCCAAGCTCGCGGCCAAGGACGTTGACGAAATCGTCCTGGTTGGCGGTTCGACGCGCATGCCCATGTCGCAGCGCGTGGCCGAAGAGATCTTCGGCAAAAAGCCCAAGATGGACGTCAACCCGGACGAGGTGGTGGCGGTCGGCGCCGCCGTTCAGGGCGGCGTGCTCACCGGCGAAGTGAAGGACGTGCTGCTGCTCGACGTCACCCCCCTGTCCCTCGGCATCGAGACCGAAGGCGGCGTGATGACGGTGATGATCGAACGCAACACCACCATCCCCACCCAGAAGTCTCAGGTCTTCAGCACCGCCGCCAACAACCAGCCCGCCGTGGACATCCAGGTCTGCCAGGGCGAGCGACGCATGGCCCGTGACAATAAGTCGATCGGCAAGTTCTCCCTGGATGGCCTGCCCCCCGCCCCGCGCGGCACGCCCCAGATCGAAGTCACCTTCGCCCTGGATGCCAACGGCATCCTGGAAGTGAAGGCCAAGGACAAGGCCACCGGCAAGGAACAGCAGATCAAGATCCAGGGCAGCTCAGGCATGACCAAGGCCGAAGTCGAGCGCATGGTCGAAGAAGCCAAGGCCAACGCCGAGTCCGACGCCAAGAAGGAAGAGATGGTCAAGGCCCGCAACGGCGCCGAACAGCTCGCCCACCAGGCCCGCCAGATGCTGGACGAACACAAGGACAAGCTGCAAGGCAGCGAGGAAGCCGACATCAACGCCGCCCTGGTCGAAGTCGACAAGCTCAAGACCAGCGAAGACAAGGCCGCCATCGATGCGGCGCATAAGCAGCTGGAAACCGCCATGCAGGGCTTTGGCAAGCGGGTCTACGAAGCCGCCCATGCGCAGCAGGCGGCGGCCGGTGCCGCAGCCGGCGGCGGCGATGCCGGCCCCCAGCCCGGTCCCGGTGGCAATGCCGGTGGCCAGGACGACAATATCAAAGACGCTGACTTCACCGTTCAGAAATAACCCCGGGCCGGCCCCACGCCGGTCTTCACCATCAGCCATTCCCATCCCAGGAAACCCATGTCCAAGACCGCACTCAAGCCCCTCGGCTCCCACGTCATCGTCCAGCGCAGCTCCGCCGCTGAGAAATCCACTGGCGGCATCGTCCTGCCCGAAAATGCCAAGGACAAGCCCAAGGAAGGCAAAGTTGTCTCCACTGGCAACGGCAAGATGATGGAAGACGGCAAGCGCCAGCAGATGCAGGTGAAGGCCGGCGACCGCGTGGTGTTCTCGTCCTACGCCGGCACCGAGGTCAAGCATGACGGCCAGGAATTCCTGATCGTCGAAGAGAGCGATATCCTCGCCGTGGTCAACTGATCGACTGATCGGTTGCTGAGGTCGTGATGCCCGCGCCGGCCACCGGCGCGGGCTTTTTCGTGTCGCGATGTTGGGGTGCGCCTCTACTCAGCTTGCACTGATATTAGGTGTCGCAGTCCAAACCACACAGAGGACCAGAGGACCCAGAGGTGAGCAGCGTTGCGCCGAGAGCTGCCCTCACCCTGAGGGTGACCCGCGTTCCTTGCCCCAAGTCTTTTCTACCTCTGGTTCCTCTAATCCTCCGTGGGAATCCGACTGCGATTTCAAGGGTGATAGGTGGCCACCGCCACCTGACGGATGAAGAGGAAGCTGATCCCGGCGAGGTCGGTCATGCGGCTAGGCCCAAACTCAATGACCGCCCACCACCAGCACATCGTCAACCGCCCAGGCCACTTCGCTCGCCGCGAACTGCAGGTGTGATCCCGCCGGCAGCTCCACCCCGCTCCAGCGGCCCAGCACGCGCCCATCCAGATCGATGGTCAGCTGCCCCTGCACGCAACGCATCCGCAGGCGGCCGGTACCCGGATCTGGATCGGTCAGGCCCTCGGCCCCGGTTACCCCGGGCAGGGTCACGATGGTCTGATCTGGGGCCAGACGCACCTGCACCACCGGATCGCTGGCCGTCAGCACCATGATCACATCGCCGGTCCCGGTGCGGCCGACCGTGGCGGCGACTTCCCAAGTGTCACCGACCAGGGGCGTGTCGATGGAAAATAAGGCCGGTTCCTTGGCGGAGCCAGCAAGACGCCCGCCACTCAGCACCGGCGTCCCCTGCTGCACCGACAACCTGGCCAGATCCGCCGGATCGGCAAAGGCTAGCACCGCCACAGCCCGCCCCGATAGCGCCTCCCGACGGGCCAGCAGATCGCCGGACGCCAGCGCCGGATCCGCCAGCAGGCGGCGGGCAGCGGCATCATCGCCGGCCAGCATCATCGCTGCACCAGCCGGCAGCGCCGTTGCACCGGTGGCCCGGCCCAGGGCGACCTTGGTATCGGCCCAGCCAATGCGCCACTGGGGCGCGGCGGCGGCCGCTTCCCGGCATTGGGCGGCAAACTGGTCGAAGACTCCGGCGATCGCGGTGCCGGCATAGGCCGGCGCCAGACGCGCGCTGATCGCGGTCAATTCGGCGAATTTGCCCGCTTCCAAGGCCTGCCGGGCTGAGCGCCGGGCCTCGGCCAGCATGTGTCCCAGGCGATCGAGTACCTCTTGATGACGGGCGGTGGCATCGGCGCGATCCAGGCTGCCCACCGCATCGCGCAGCTTGGCCAGCGCGGTCAGACGTTTGGCCAGGTCTGTCGGCTGGTTACCGCTGGGCAGGGCCTGCACCTGGAGGCGATACCAGGCGGCGGCATCAAGGGCGAGCTGCCGGCGCCGCACCGCAACTGCTGCGGCCACGCTGCCACCCGGTTCCTGCCGGCTGACCAAGGTCGCGAATTCGCTCAGATCCATTTCCGCCGCGCCCCAATCCCCGGCCCGGGCGCTGGCCAGGACGCCCTGCTCTACCGCCAGCCAGCGGGACATCAGGGCGGACGAAGGACGGCTGGCCGTGGCAGTTGCCGCTACGACGGGGGCGACCGCCTGATGAGCCGGTGCCACCGCCGGCTGATGGACCTGCGCGGTTCCGCCCGGTGCAGCAGCGGCCGGGGTGAACAGCCCCTTCGCCAGGCTCGGCCCAAAAACCAGGACCAGGACCACCGCCACCATCACGCCACCGGCGGTCAGCAGCACCCGCACCAGGCGAGGCACCTGCTGATCCCAATCAGAAACTACCTTGTCCGCCACCGGGCGGCGGGGCGCGCTGCGGGCCGGGCTGGGCTTAGCCACCACCTTGGCGGGCGGCTCGCTGGCCGTTCCCGCCAGCTTGGTACGCACATCAGCCAGTACGCTCAGCACTTCGTCCATGCCGGCAAAACGCCAATCGACTTTTTTGGAGAGCATGCCCTGCACCAGATCGTCGAAGGCCTTGGGCAAGTGCAGGGAAGCAGCCAGTGCCGGCACCGGCACGTGCTCGTGCGCGGCAATGACCTCTTCAAGATCATCACCCGTGAAGGGCGGCTTGCCGGTCAGCAGATGCAGCAACACACAGCCCAATGCATACACATCCGCGCGGCGATCCGCCAAGGACCCACGGGATTGGGTCGGACACAGATACATGGCCTGCTTCACCGTGGCCCGGGCGCGCGCGGCGATGCCCTCGCGGCCGGTCAGGCCGACCAGGCCCAGATCCAGCACCTTCACCGTGCCGGCCTCGGTGACCATGATGGTCGCTGGCCGCAGGTCCCCATGCACCACGTCGGCGGCATGGGCCGCCTGCAAGGCACGGGCCGCCCGGTCGATGATCAAGAGGGCCAGCGGGGGCGCCACCACGCCATCGCGCTTGAGCAGTCCCTCCAGGGTCTCGCCTTCGGCCAGCTCCATGCTGTACCATAGCAGACCCTCGTGCTGCCCGCATTCATGCAGCTTCACCAGACCTTCGTGATTGATGCTTGCCGCATGATTGACGGCATGCAGGAAGCGCTCGGCGAAACCGGGATTGTTCAGACCAAAGCGAGGATCCAGGACCTTAAAAGCCACCAGGCGATCTAAGCGGATCTGCCGCGCCCGATACACCCCACCCACCAAGCCGCGGCCCACCAGCGACTCCAGCCGATAGTCGCCGATCTGCGTGCCGAGCAGGTCGGGCAACCGCTCGGTATCCTGGAAGGTCAGCTCGGCATGGCCCAGACGCAGCACATCCCCATCCCGCAAGAGGGTCCGGGCCGCAATGCGCTTGCCGTTGAGCCGGGTCCCATTCGCGGATTCAAGATCTTCAAGGTGCGCCGCGCCGGCCGAGATGGTGATGCGCGCATGCTGGCGGCTGACGCCATCGGCGCGCACCTGCACGGTGCATTCCCGATGGCGGCCGATCACGCAATCGCCCTCAAAGCGATGGACGGTACCCTCGTATTCAAGAGCAGGCATGATCGGGGTAGGGTAGCGGCTCAAGGCGAGCAGCGGAAGTCCGCACTTCCCGCCATGGGTCAGAGTCGACCTATCGACCATATGACGGAAATGGACATCCCTCGCCAAGACTCAGCCACAGGGTCCGCCGATCGCTGCCAGGCGGTGGACCTGCCTGCCTTGCTGCCCAACTGGGGGCGCGCTGCCTGAAGGGCCTGGTCTCATGGGCGTGACGTGGGCGCGGTGCCCAGGCGTCACGCGAGGCGCATCAGCACCCACACGCATCCCGCAGTGCCGGCGACCCAGGCCAGGCCCCTGGACACCGGCACCCGTGGCAGCCATCGGCGGGTTGCCGCCAGCACCATGAGCACTGCGCCGACGAAGACCAACTGACCGGCCTCAACACCGATATTGAAGGCGACCAAGCCAGCTAGGCGTTCGGACGACGCCATGCCGGTCGTCGCCAAAGCCCCGGCAAAACCTAAACCGTGCAGCAGGCCGAAGGTTGCCGTCAGTGCCAGGCCATGGCCACGCGCGACCACGGCGCCATCAGACTGCCGCAGCCAGGCCAGGCGCGCCACCACCACGATCGACCAGGCGATGCAGGCCTCCACGGGCGCGGCCGGCACGTTGACCAGACCGCAGACCGCCAGACCCAGGGTCAGGCTGTGGCCCAGGGTGAAACCAGTGACCAGGCCAAGCAGTCGCCAGCCAGACGCCAGCAGGCACAGGCAGAGCACGAACGCGAGATGATCGACCCCGGTCAGGATGTGTTCTACGCCCAAGGCTGTGTAGCTGACCACCACCCGGGCAAGCGGCCGCGCGGCGCGGGGATCCAACCCCGCCATGGCCACCGTCACCCCGCGACGATCACCCGCATGGAATTGCCCGGTCGAGCCGCCATCCCGCCAGCGCACCGTCACGAAGACTCCCACGTGCGGCCATGGAAAGTGCAGGACATCATCCACATTCAGGCCATGGCCACCGCCGTCAAAACTCAGTCGCTGACGGATCCACCCGCCATTTCGCTGCACCTCTGGCGAAGTCACCTGGAAACGGGACGGCAGCTCCGGAACGGCCACGGTACCCGCACTGACCGGGATCAGGCACTCCAGACGGTAACGATCCGGACCATCCTCGGTCAGCACTGCGCGCGCCACCGCCAGTTCATGCGCCGAGAGCGCACCCAGCAGCAACCCGAGGATCAGCGCCCTCACCATGGTCGCGCCACCCCGTCATCAAAGACCACCGGCCGGTCGCGCAGCAAGCCATCGACCTGCCGCGCCAGCTCACGCCGCCGCCAATCCGCCCGCCAATCCTCGGCCAGACCGGGCAGCTCACTCAGCGCGGGCAAGCCCCCTGTCGTCACCGTCTGGACCCGCACCGCATGCACGCCACGGGTAGAGACGACTGGTGCGATCCAGGCACCGGTGGCGGCGCGGGTGACGGTCGCGACGAAGTCCTGGCCCAAGAACACGGCCAAATCGGCGGCGGGATAATCCTCCAGCTGCCGACCGATGACCAGCTCGGCGCCCAACTCGTCAGGCGACGCACCGGCCGCCAACGCGTCACGCCAAGCGCAGGCAGTGGCCTCGTCCGGGGCGCAGACCTGGGTCAGGGTCAGGTGCGGCCCCTGGTGATAGCGCTCGACGTTGCTGGCAAGAAAGGCCGCGAGTTGCTCGGGCGATGGCTCCGGTGGCTCCCCCACCAGCAGAAACGCCATGCGTGCCGCCAATTGCAGACGGACACCGGCATCCTGCGCCGCCATGCCCCGGTCGAGCGCGGCCTGTACCAGGACCTCCTGGGTGACCAACTCACGAACCACGGAGCGGCGTTCCACCTCGCTCACGGCCTGACCCCGCGCCGCCACCGCGTCGTCGACCGCCCGACCGGCAATGACCAGGGGCGGCGTGGTGACCGGACCCTGCCAGCGATGCCAGGCGAAGATCAGGAGGGCAGGGATCAGGAACCACAGCAGCGGCTCGCGGGACCAGGACGTGGGCATATGGCACCAGGGTGGCGGGATGCCTGCGCACCATGCCGCCCCAAGGGCGCAACGCCATCACTGCGCCGCCAGTTCTGATCCGCCCCCGGTTTTGTAGGCGCCCAGAGCAGCGGTAAATCGCTGCTTTGGAGATTCCACCATGACCACCGCAGGCGCTAAACCACAGCGGCGGAAGGATACCAAGGATTATTAGAGTAGGGATCAGAGCCTTCGCAGGTCTGCCCGACAGTGCCGACTTTGGGGCCGATGTCGGACAGTTCCACGATCAACCTGTTGGTGAAAGCACAGCAATCATGCGCGGCTGATGATCGGCTTCTAGTGCCGTGAGTCCCTGCTGTACAATCTGACCGAGGCGCTCGCTACATCCGCGTTCAGCAACGGCTGAAGCGCGGCAGGCGTTCAAGCGGGGCCGGGACACTGACCAGGCCGCCACCGGCATGCTCGACGCCCTGATCATCCCGCCAGCGTCCCGGCGGCAGCAGGACCTCCCGCGTGCGGGCGCCCTTGGTCACCACCGGCGCGACCAGCAGGTCGTCGCCGAGCAGGAACTGGTCGTGCACGCTGCTGGCCCGGGCATCGTCCCAGATCCAGGCCAGCGGCCTGACGATCGGCTCGCCGGTGGCTGCGGCATGCCGCGCCAGGGCAAGGATGCGCTCGCCGTATTCGACATGCAGGAGGGCCGCATCCCGGCACAGTCGGGCATGCTCGGCGTCGAGCACGCGCCAGGGCGCCGCCGAGAACTGCTGCATCGGCAACAGGGCGGCAAGCTGGGCATGGCGCACGAACAGCTCGCCATCCAGGCTGCCGGCGCTGCCATTGAAATGCAGGTATTCGCCACCGCCCACCATGTCAGGACAGCTGAATGCATAGCCGACCAAACCCAGGGCGAGGATGTTGGGGATGCAGCCGGCGATCCCGCTGGCGTCCCAGCTGTGGTTCTTGTCGCGCAGCCGCTGGGCGAGGGCGCGGTTGCCCATCTTCCAGCAGGCGCGCAGCTCGTTGAGCGGATAGCCTTCGGCGAACTCGGCCCAAGCTTCGCTTTGCAGGGCGGGATGACCGGGACGGTGGGCCTGATCATCGCTGCGGTAGTGGCAGTAGTCGCCGGCATCGAGCTTGAAGCCGTCGATGCCGAACTCGGTCTGCAGGACCCCCAGCACCCCGCGCAACCAAGCGGCTGCCGCCGGATTGGCGACGTCCACCAGGGCGCTGTAGCCATTCCACCAATCCCGGATCGCCGGGCGTCCATCAGCGCCGCGCAGCAGCAGGCCCGCATCGCGCAGGTCGAGGTACAGCCGGCCATCGGCGGACACCTGCGGACAGATCCACAGCATGACCAGGAAGCCGAGCGCATGCAGGCGCTCGACCATGCCCTTGGGGTCGGGAAAACGGTCGGCGGGAAAGCGCCAGTGGCCGTAGTCATATTGCCACGTGTCATCAATCATCAGCACGCCGGGCGGGTAGCCTTCGGCGATCACCCGCTCGGCATAGGCCAGCACCCCGGCCTGGGTCTGCTGATATTGCAGCTCGATCCAGGTGTTGTACTGGGGCTGGGTGAACAGCAGGTCATGGGGCATCTTGCCTTGGGCGGGGAAGAAACGGGCCGCGGCATCAAGGCAGGCGCCGCGCAGGCCACCACCCGGAACGCCCAGCTGCATGGGCGCGCCCGCCTCCGTGATGCTGATCGCATCGGCGCCGATGGTGAAGGCAAAGGGGTCCTCGCTCCAGATCCAGCGTCCGCGGTCCGAAACCAGCAGCGGCTGCACCTGGTTGCCGAACTGATCGAGCAGACGGCGGGTGAAACCCGGCGCGAAGGGCATGCGGACGCCATCGTCGATACAGCCGCCCCACCAGTGTTCGCCAGGAAGGATGGGGATGCTGCGGTCATGGGTCATGGCCCCAGCATGCCAGTCAGCGGCGTCGCGGCGAGATCACAAACGGGTCGATGGCGGGCAACCGAAGCAGTCACGATAGGCGCGGGCGAACTGGGCCAGAGAGCGGTAGCCGACCGCCGCTGCCACCGTCGCGACCCGCGCATCCGGGGCCGCCAACAGTTCGCGCGCCCGCTCCATCCGGCGGCGGCGCAGCCACGAGGCCGGCGCCTCGCCGACCAGGGCGCGCAGGCGACGGGTCAGGTGCTCGCGTCCGACCCCAAGCTCGGCGGCAGCTTCGGCCACGCTGATGCGCTCACCGAGGTGGGCATCAAGGAAGGCGAGGGCACGCTCGGCCAGGGCCTGCTGCTCGCCGCCGGGACGGGGCATCAGCGCGGTGAGGATGGCGGTGGCAGTGCGCGCCGAAGCGGCGCTGTCCCACCACGCGCGGTGAGTACCGGCGCGATCGGCGAAGTTGGTGAGAAGTCGTTCCAGGCCACGCCGATCCGCCGGCACCAGCACGTGGCCATGGCGGGCGGTCAGCTCATCCACCGCTGCCAGGGCCGCAGGCCCGGCCAATTCAGCATAGGCGAAGCGCCAGGGCCGGTCGCCGGCCAGCAGGCCATAGCGCACGGCATCGCGGCGCGTGTGCACGCACATCACCTCGCCCGGGACCACCAGCACCTCGCGCCCATCGGCCAACCACACCCGGCCGCGGCCGGCAAGGCCGAGCTGGATGATGGCGAATTCGTCGCGGCGCTCGCGCACCTCGAAGCGATAGGCCGGACCCTCGGCCTGGGCGACCGCGAGCTGATGGACCCGCGGCAGCGCCTGCCAGGGATCAAGGGTGGTGACCATCAGCGAACGCTGCGCTTCCATGATCGTCATGGTGGCCAGTCCGGCAGTCCAGCAACGATAAGGCCGGTGGCGTGACGCTCGCCTGGTTGGCGCTGTCGGCGCCTCGACCGCCCGGCGCCACCGTTGCTCTTGAGTGGGCGTTGCAAAAACCCTCAGCGACGAAGTCGCACCCGATTCCAGCATGGTTGCCGAGGCATTTTCTCTCTCCTCGCGACGTCTGGGCCGCGTGTCGAGGCGATCCAAGCGCTCATTTTTCCGGGGGAATGAAGACCGGACAGGCTTCGCCCATGGAATCGTTGGTCGGGGCGTTCTGTCAGGCTTTTACGCGACTTTTATTCGTGATCGTGCGGGCACGTCTTTGGCCCAGCAGAGTCTGCCGAGGGTGATGAGGTTGCCGGCCAGGACGGCGGTCTGGAGGAGGCGGGCGTAGCCATCGCGTCCGCGGTCGGGGCAGCGGCGG
>Ga0136636_10001922_pt1 | contig 12288 bp, 8 predicted proteins | sample AntDrymUQ8522106_2_FD_104653 | JGI IMG/M metagenome (GOLD analysis project Ga0136636, IMG submission 104653) | Polar desert sand microbial communities from Dry Valleys, Antarctica - metaG UQ852 (21.06) | ecosystem: Environmental > Terrestrial > Soil > Desert | place: Antarctica: Dry Valley... | reverse complement strand
CACAGCAGTAATAGAAATAGCTCCATCTGCACCCCCAAAGCAATTGACTTCATCTTTTATAACAAAAACCGTCAATTGAGGTGGTGCTAATATATTGAATAGTGCTGTTTGCGCTTTGCAGCCCTTTTGATCGGTAACCGTACAATTGTATGTACCTTGTCCTATGGCACCAATATCTTTTGTTGTAAGTCCGTTGCTCCATAAATACATGTACATTGGCGTTCCTCCAGTCACAAAAAGCTTAATATTGCCATCAGAAGCACCAAAACAGAATGGCGCAGTTGCCAAACCACTTACAGCCAATACAGGAGGTTCACTGATAATGAGATTTTTAAGAATAAGATCACAAATTCCTTCAGTAATAGTTACGCTATAAATACCCACAGAAACATTGATCAAATCTTCAGTAATTGCCGAATTACTCCACAGATAGCTCGGATTATTACCAGCAATAGTGAGATTGATACTACCATTTTGGAGGCCATTACAACTCACGTCAGTTATTGAGCTGTTTAGCAATTGTGCACCCGGACCATTTACTACAATAGAGCTAAGAACTAAATTACAGCCATTATCTATTTTCGTAATGGTTACTGCATAACTACCTTTTTGTAGGCTTGAAATTGTAAAACCACCAACAATGTTATTTGCAGATCCGTTTGATGGCCCCTTCCACTCATACTTGAAAGGTCCTATTCCAGTAGGTATCAAAGAAATGCTACCGTCACTCCCAAAGCAATTGGTAACACTTGTTACATTAATATTTACGGCAGTTATTCCATCTTGAGAAACCACGGTCTTTTGAGCCACTGCAGAACACAAATTTTGATCAGTAACGGTTACAGAGTAGATTTGATTGCCTGGAGTATTTGATCCTATGATCGTGTTTACTGCACTTGGATTTCCGTTATTCCACAAATAATTAAAACCACCAGAACCAGTGGCTGTTGCAGTTAAAGTAAATTGAGCACCAGGGCATAACACGGGTGAACCAACAGGACTAATGAGCAAACCTGGCAAGGGATTAACAGTAATAGGTACAGTTAACTCAGCCTTACAACCTTGAGGCGTTTTTTTGAGAATAATATAGGTGGTACTAACCGCAGGTGTTATGATCGTATTTATAATCTGATTCAATGTATTTGCAGGAGAACCGCTGTGATAAGTTAATGAACCTTGTGTTCCTTTGAGGTCATTTACACTTATTGCAGTTAGGTCAAAGCTTTGTCCTAGGCAAATCTTTGGCTGGTCAGCAGTGGCCAAATTAGGAACATCAAATGGATTAATTGTAACTGCAACCCTAGGCCCTCTACATCCGAAAGTAACACTCGAATCCATCACATAATAAGTTGTGACACCAGCTATGGGTGGCGTAATAAAAATTGTGCCTATAAACAATGGGTTTGGACTGGTAGGATTCGTAAACCAATAAACATTTCCTTTTACAGAAGAAGTCACAATCAACGTATCTGAAGCACCCAAGCAAGTTCCTTGGCCAATTACTGCCAAACTGCCTAAAATCTTATCATCATCCATCCCATTGCAGTTCTCGTCAATTCCATTGCAAGTTATTTCGACACCACCCGGTTTGATACTTGCCTTGGTATCATCACAATCTAAACTATTGATAACAAATCCAGCAGGAGCCGAATCGGTGCATGATCGGATAGTTTTATTTACATCACCAAAACCATCACCATCTGTATCTGTAAAATATAATTTGGATGGAAGGCCTTCATAGGAACTACCATATAATTCCAATTGATCAATAGCTATGTCCCCACTTCCAGCACTCCCAGAGGATGCAACGATCCTCATTTGAATCTGTTGACCTTGATATGCATTCAAATTGAGATAGGATCTCTTCCAATCAATTCCCTTTTGTCCAGCGGCACTCCACATGGTACTCCACGATGCACCTCCATTAACGGTTAAATCAACTGAAAGTGAATTAATTGTGGCACCGTTCATATTGTAGTAAAACGAAAAATCACAATTGTCTGTAGGGTTAGAATTCACCAAATAGCATCCTGATTGCAAAATAGCTTTTTTGTTATTCTGGCAATCCACTCCTGATGTTTCGATGTACAAATACTTTCCTGAACCGTTGATGTCACCATCAGGTCCGGTTAACAGACTGCCAGAGGGAGTTTCACCTTGTCGCACCAACCAATCCATATCGTCATTGGCCTGATTTTGCCAGCCACCTGCTAATGAACCACCTTCGCCACAATCACAAGTTGAACAATCAGTTTGTGAATCGAAGGACTCGACGTAAGTCAAATCTCCTTTTACATCACAAGCTGTTGTAAAACCAACGACACAACTATTGGGTGAAAAAATTCCTGGTACGCAGGATTTCCTTACATAAACATCATAATCAGTCAATTGAGTCAGTCCAGTAATTTTGAATGGACCAGTGCTTGGACATGGCACAACATAAACAACCCCACCCGAACCAGCAGAAGGCCCAGTTCCGGGAATAAATCCTTTAGGACCAATTTCAATATATGAGTCAATACAAGTTCCAGTGTTTTGCCAGCTCACAAACGCCTCATTGTGCTCAATGAACGAAATATTGGTAGAATATGGAGCAATACATTGAGCTGGTGCAAAATTTATTCGAAATAGTTCAAACCTACCAAAATCTCCGCCGGCATTATCACATACCTGAATTTTCCATTGTCCGATCGGGCTACTTGAATCATACCATTTTGTAAAAGACTCTTGAGGCAAATAATTTCCAATAAAAGGCGCACTGCCATTTGTTATTTTTACTGCATTACAATTGGATTCAGTAAAAGTGGTGGTTTGAGTGCAATTTGGATCATTTGGATTGCCAAAATTATCTCCGCTTCCCCCATTTTCACGCGTTAATAAAACTACTTTACCATTTGGAGAAATGAGAGATAAGTTGATATCTCGGTCCCAAGTATGCCCTATTATAATTTGAACAGATTGGACAATAACATCAACTCCAAGCTGTGAACCTGGTGCTGTAGTAACATCGATTTCATTGATTTGAAATCCATTTTGACAATTGTTGTCAACGATCGGTAATTTTATTTGACATGAACTCGGATTAGTAATATCTGTCGTGAAATTATGCGGTACGATTGACCAATTACTAAAGACTCCTGGGGAGCATATTGACCGAACCCTAAATTTATATTCCGTTGCTGAATTTAAACCAAGTACTGTAAACGGATTGGTGTTAGCGGTGTAATTACCAGTTGTAAAGGCAACACTTTTGGGACGGACTTCCAATTCCCATTGTGGTGCACCATTGGGGTCATTCCAATTAAGTGTAGCTGAATTGGTGGTGGCGTTTGTTGAACCCAAATTATTGGGTCGGATATCACAAACCAGTTGAGGATTTTGGGCATTTAAACAGCTCAAACCGACATAAAATGTCAGAAAATAAAGAGCTGAGAGCAGTGCTGAGTGTGTTTTTGCTAGGTTCATCGGGAGGGTATCTTATTAGTGATACGCAAAAAGTAAAATAAATTTACATCTTTTTGCAAAAATATTCAAATAATCCTTCCAAACAGATCAAATATTTTGATTGCAAAGTCAATTCAATCCTAAAAAAGCATCATTTTTGAAAACATCAACAGTCCAATTTGTGGTCAAACAACCGTCTTTGGAAAACGCCAAATTGCAGTAAAGTAATGTTGATTAATTTTCAAAATTAGCCAATCCGCACTTAATTTTGTTGCATTTCTATAATTCTTATATTGATCCACTTCGCTTTTTTACAGCCAAGTAATCTAGAATCATTTCTTTGTCCCAAAATGGTAAACTTTGATAGGATTTAGTGGTACACTTTAGAGCGGATTTAGTGGTACACTTTAGAGCGGAATACTTAATGCAGCTAAATGAATGAATTTATAAAACGCTTGCTAAATATAATAAAGCAATGAGCAAAGCATTTGAGTGCTTCAGCTTTCGCTTTGCTCAATGTTCATTCTTGGCTTGGCGTCAGACTTTTTTCTCTAGTCTGTGCCTGTTCACTTATTGGGTATACTGATGATTTTATCCAAAATCTTGTTCTGCAATTGCTGTTTGTGAAGTTCTTTTTGAAGCAATTTCACTTCATTAGAAAGTTCAGGTTCTTTCGTGCCTGTTTCCTTTTCTCGTCTGCGTTTCATCTTTTCACGTCAGGATGGTTTTCTGCCCTTATATTCCAATAATCAATCGCTAATATTAAGACACGGAATATCATACTTTATTCCTAATTCCCGATAAGTGTAGTTCTCTTTTAAATGCTCGGCAACGATTTTTTCTTCGGCTTGTCTTTCTTTACTCGTTTCGCGAGAAATTAAGTTAACATTTTCTGTAAACCTATTTTATGAGGGTACCTTCTACAACGCCCCAACCATAGGCTTTCTGGGGGCCTATCAGTTCCGATCTTGTTTCTAGTTCGTTCATATTATTAAGTCCCAGCGGGACAATCTTTTGGTAATACTATCATAAAAATATTTTTTAAGTTCCATGTAGACGACCCTTTGCCAGAAACATGGGCACCACCCTATATTAGCTTCATTTGTTTATTCATAAAATTCAAACAAATACTCGTCATTAAATTCAATTTCAAATTTCTTCAACAATTCTAAATATTCTTCTCTAAATGTTTTTTTAATGTGATGCTCTTCCTGTTTCATAATATAATTAATTACATCGTTTCGTTGCGAACGAGAATACGAGAAAGCTCCGTAACCTTCTTGCCACTGAAATTTTCCTTTTACCATTATATTATCGTTGATCCACTTCGATGATGTGGCTTTTAGCATTCGCATAATATCAGCGATTTTTAAATTTGGGTTTAGCTCAAAAAACACATGAACATGGTCTTTCCATCCTCCTACCGCCAAAGGATAGGCATTATCGTTACGCAAAATGCCCGACATATATTTATGTAATTCATCACGAAATATTTTGGTGATGATATTTTCACGGCCTTTTACCGCAAAAACACAATGGATATTTATTTGTGAATAGGTGTTTGCCATTTTATAAGGTCGTCCCTACAGGACTTTTTTTTGTTTTATTTTTCATTTTTCTACCAAATGGTTGTCCCTATGGGACTTTTTAGTTTTTAACTCCCCTCTAAATCCTTTTTGTAAAACGGATTTTTTTCATTTTTATATCAAATGGTTGTCCCTATGGGACTTTTCAGTTTTTAACTCCCCTCTAAATGCTTTTTGTAAAACGGATTTTTTTCATTTTTCTATTAGATGGTTGTCCCTATGGGACTTTTCAGTTTTTAACTCCCCTCTAAATGCTTTTTGTAAAACGGATTTTTTGAGTTCCTTCAAATCATTTGTTTTTGTTGATAAATGCTTTCTAATTTTAATTTTTCGGCATATTGTTTGGCTTGAGCCACACCTTCGCCTACTCCTAAATCATCGGTTTTGGCTTCTACTCCTGCCAGTTTTATTCCTTTATAAACTAACACATAACCAGCAATAGTTTTTTTGCCCCTTGTGCCACCTGTTTGTATCTTACCCGCAGTAATATTGTATTCACGAAGGACCTTAGAACCTTTTACAACGCCCCAACCACAGGCTTTTTTGGGCCTATCAGTTCCGTTCTTGTTTCTGATTCGTTCATATTATTAAGTCCCAACGGGACAATCTTTTGATAATACTATCATAGATATACACTACTAACAGACTAAAGTATGAAAGAAAGGCGGTAGAGCCACCCTCCCATCATTGTTGTATTTTTGGTTTGCAAAACTAAAACTAACAATGATGAATCAAAGTAACGAAAAACATTTTGTAGGTTAGCCGATTTTCAAACAAATCCTAGAACTTTTACCCAAAAACAAGTTTGATGCACATGCCTTGAAGCATCAAACCGAACGTTATTGCAAGGCATTTCCATTATGGATTCAGCTTTTAACTCTGCTTTCTGGCATTCTAAGCCGACGTGACTCTATGGGTGAGATATGTGATGAAATGATGGGCTTCAAGCTAAACTCAACCATTTGGGTTTGTACTGCTCACCCAATAAAAGCACCGCAGCAGACGAATTGAGTGAGCGAGATATTGAGTTTTTCAAAGGGTTGTGCAACAGTTACTGCTGTTAGCGGTAGTTATTCTTTCACGAATCTCATTTTGTCTGGGTCTCGTTTCAATTTGACATAGCTTGTTGTTAAATCGTCATTTCTTGGATAGAAGGATAGAATTTCCTTTGAACTTCCCTTCCGAATGATTGTGTAAAAATTACCACCAACAGTAAAATGACAAATTAGGTTTTTACCTTCTGTTGCTTTTTTCCAATCCTGTTCGGCTAAAACGTTTAATGCCATTAGCATTGTCAGCATTGGCTCCGCAAATACGCCAAAGCTGAATGATGAAGGATTGTTTCCGTTGGCTTTGGAGTCTTCATTTATAAAACCGTTTAGTGATGCATTATGTCTCAAGAGAATGTGAACTAAAGTCTCAATGGGGATTATATAACCTGGATTCGGTTGTCCGTAGATTTTAGGGTCAGTAATATCCCCATGTGAATGTCCAATAGCGAAAAGCATTTTAGTTGTTTCAATGAACAGTTTTGTATTGTGATACTCCCCATAAATGCAGTACTTTTTAAATCCTTCAGGATAGCTTTTCCCTGCATCGCTAAACACACTGGTCTGAAGTCTTCTTAATAGCTCGTTGAACGATTGATATTCTATGAAAACTTGAAAGTCCTTTCCAGAATTTTTGTATTTATCCGCATATATTTTCACCAACTGCTTCAGTTCTTCAATTGTCACTACGCCATTGCTTAGTCTTAAAAGTATTCGCTTATGTGTTTCCTTGTCGGTCATTCTATATTTAGATCAAACTACAATATTCACCATCTTGCCTGGAACCAATATCACTTTCTTTACGGTCTGGCCCTCCAACCATTTGATCAATTCTGGAAGTTCCATAGCCATTGATTCGATGGTTTTGTTATCAAGGGTTTTGTCAACAATTATGCTTGCCCGGCGCTTACCGTTGATGCAAACTGGATACTCAAGCTCATTGACTTCCAGATACTTATTATCTGCTGTTGGATATTTTTGAATCACTACACTTTCCTTGCCTCCTAATTGACTCCAGCATTCCTCCGCTGTGTAAGGTGCAAAAGGTGCAATTAAAACTACCAAGTCTTTCAATATTTCACTGCTGGTGGTATTCAATCTTCGCAATTCATTCACGCATTTCATGAAATTACTTACGCAAGTATTCAACGAGAATCTGTCTATATCATCACGCACTGCCTTGATACAAGTATGCAAAGCTCTTAGTTCTTCGGCAGTAGCAGCTTTGTCCTCTATTCTCCAGATCAAAGAGTTGGGTTCGTAAAACAAACTCCAAAACTTCTTTAAAAAATTACTAACTCCGGTAATACCATTTGTATCCCACGGTTTTGATTGTTCAATAGGTCCGAGAAACATCTCAAACATTCTAAAACAATCAGCACCGTATTGATCAATCATCACGTCGGGATTGACAACATTCAACTTTGATTTAGACATTTTCTCAACCTCCCAAGAGCAATTGTAAATGCCATCTTCAAGGATGAATTTGACATCATCGGTAAGATCAATTCTTGATTTCTTGAATTTTTCAATATCCAAAATATCATTCGAGACGCAATCGACATTGACATGAAGTTTTGTGGTATCATATTGGTCTTTTAAACCACTTGATACAAAGGTCTGGACGTCAGAATTTTTTAAGCGATATACAAAGCTGGATCTTCCTTGTATCATGCCCTGATTGATGAGTTTTTTGGCAAATTCCTTTTCTATAACCAAACCGATATCGTACAAGAAATGATTCCAAAATCTGCTGTAAAGTAGGTGCCCCGTGGCATGTTCAGATCCACCTACATAAAGATCTACATCCTTCCAATATTCAATTGCTTTTTTTGAAGCGAATTCATTCTGGTTATCAGAATCCATGTATCTGTACCAATACCAGCTTGATCCAGCCCACCCCGGCATGGTAGAAAGCTCGTATGGAAATTCATTTTTGTACCGCCAATCTTTGGCTCGACCCAGTGGTGGCTCTCCTTCAGCTGTTGGCAAATAGGCATCCACTTCAGGCAACACCAGAGGCAAGTCACTTTCATCGATGAGATAAGGAACGCCATCTTTAAAATAAACCGGAACAGGCTCACCCCAGTACCTTTGACGAGAAAAAACAGCATCCCTCAATCGAAATTGTGTTTTTCCTTTTCCTTTTGCATTTATTTCAAGCCATCGAATCAATGTTGAAACAGCTTCCTCATATTTCATGCCCTTTGTCAAACCAGGCTGAATATAACTTCCTTCCTTTGTAGGATCTGCCTGTTGGTCCAAATCAGTTTGTGCATCCGAAATGGGAATGATTGGCAAATTGAAATGTGTTGCAAAATTCCAATCTCGTTGATCGCCTGAGGGAACTCCCATGACGGCCCCTGTGCCATATCCGGATAAAACATAATCTGCCACATAAATAGGCACCTTAGCCCCACTAAAGGGATGTAACGCATAGGCACCAGAAAAAACTCCAGTAACTTTTTTTGTTTCGGTCATACGATCAACTTCTGATCGACTGCTTGCCCATTTTACATAGGCAGTCACTTCTTCCGTTTGGGCTTGTGTGACAATCTTGCCAATTTTAGCATATTCTGGAGCTACAGCTAAAAAAGAAACACCATAAATGGTATCAATCCGGGTGGTAAAAACCTCCAAATCAATATCAGGATGGTCCGCAATATCAAATTTGATTTGTGCTCCCACGGATTTACCGATCCAGTTGGTTTGCTGATCTTTGATGGGTTGCGGCCAATCTATTTCGGACAATCCTGTCAACAAGCGGTCAGCATAAGCAGTTATTCTCATACTCCATTGTTGCATGAGTTTTTTTTCAACTGGGTGCCCTCCCCGTTCCGAAACACCATCTTTTACTTCATCATTCGATAAAACTGTACCCAAAGTTGGACACCAGTTCACAAAAGTGCTATCAATGAAAGTAAGTCTGTAATTCAACAACATAATTTGCTGACTTCTCTCATCCATTTCCTTCCATTCTTTAGCGGTGAATGAAGGTGTAGTATCGTTACAATTTGCTTTTACGTGTTTGTTACCATACTTTTCAAACTTATCGATCAAATTCTGAACAGGCATTGCTTTTTCAGCTTCTGTATCATAATAATGATTGAAAAGCTGCATAAAAATCCATTGAGTCCATCGATAATAGGCAGGATCAGAAGTCTTGACCATACGGGACCAATCATAATTCAACCCTAATCTTTTCAACTGTTTGATATAAGTATTGATGTTATTTTGGGTCGTTATTGCGGGATGCTGCCCAGTTTCAATAGCATATTGCTCCGCTGGCAAACCAAAACTATCAAAACCAACTGGATGCAATACATTATATCCATCCATTCTTTTGAAGCGTGAAACAATATCAGTAGCAATATATCCCAGTGGATGTCCAACGTGCAACCCAGCTCCTGAAGGATAGGGAAACATATCTAAAACATAGAATTTAGGCTTTTCATTCAGTTCTTCAACTTTGTATATATTGTCCGCTTCCCATCTGGCCTGCCATTTAGCTTCAATTTCCCTAGGATTGTATTCCATGCTTAAAATAATTGTTCGAATTGGCTGCAAAGATATGTCTAATAAATATGTCATGAAATTTGTAGTCAATTTCTTGAAATTTTTCTAACTTCACACTACAAAATTATACAAAATGATACGTTTTTTAATAAAATGGGGGCTCATATTGCTGGTTTGCGTTTTGGTTTACAATCGATTTTTCGGAAATACAGAAGAAAAAGAGAACTCTAAAAGGATTTTTACCGAAGTGGGGGTTTTGGCTGGTTCAGTTAGGAACTTAGTCAAAACAGAAAAAGTAAAATTTGATGCTGGAAAATACGATCAGGCAATCGGAAAAGTAGGTGATGCAATCAATACCATAAAAGGCACTGCAAAAGCTACCGCCGAACAGATCAAACAACTGGAAGAAAAGAGAAATAAAATTCAAGAAGGGCTTGATGAGCTGAGTGAAAAAGAAAATGTGTCAAACAATGATCCTAAAGTGAAAAAACTCAACGCCGATTTATTGAAGTTAACCGATGAGATTGAGCAATTGAGCGCAAAGGATGTGGAGTAGCAAGTTCTGCTCTTTGACAAGGCTGAAATGCTGAAAACCCGTCAATCAATATATTTCCTTTATAAGACTTTTGAACTCCAGGAGCTGTAACTGGTTCTATGAGAATGCAATGAATGTCAGATTTTGGATAAAACTGAAAATCATATCTCACCCATTCGGTGTTCTTAATTGCTTTCGTTTCAATGAGCAGCTGATCCTTTCGGCATAAAGCTTGACTTCCCCATATCTTCAACCTAACTGGCAATAAATGTCCTTGATAATTGGTTGACCTTGCTAAATAAGCAGAAAAATAATAGCATTCGTTGGCTTTTAAGGGCTTATCCAGTCGTTGAGCAATACTTTCTTTTGAGCCATTTTCGCGCAGAATCAAACCTACATAAGTGCCACCATCAGCTGGGGGATTTTGTACGCCCCACGGACCAGGTAAAATATCGGGTGTACTGCCCATATCACATGTTATCCAATGCTTTGGCAAGGTTGAAATACTTGGAATGTCTTCAAATGAAGGATTCTTCAGATAAACCTGAGCATGACCTAAAATTGGAAAAAACAAAATACAGAAGAATAATTTTCGCATATCTGAGTTCAAAGATATGATCTTGATCCTGACTTTCTCAGAAATCACCTTGGGAAGTGATTAATGATTGACTAAAAATTTTACGACAGAATTGCCACTTCTCGCTAAAAACATTCCAGCAGGCAATCCCTCAACTTGAACGATGTGCTTAATGTTTGCTGAGGACTTGTAATGGATATTTCCCATTGTATCTGTTATCTGCAAAACCTGAGGATCGGAAGTTTCAACAATTATCCTGTCGTTTGCAGGGTTCGGGTATAATTTCATGACATTTATTGTAGCATAAATAATTGAATTTGCTTGCAAAAATTGATAGATCATCACATCGTGTTCAGCACCAAGCGGGTAATGAGTCACTGATAAATTCGGATTATTCGCCACTGCCTCAACATAACTTTTAACCCAAGTATTAGCTGATTGCACAGGAATCATCCCAGCAAAAATTCCATCACCAGCAGCTTTATCTTCATGCAGGCCATCGTCATACATTTCAGCTTTTTCAATATTCCCCACAATCTGATTGGAGTACCAAAGATTCACATATTTAATTCCTGGAGTTCCTCCAACTACTGTTGCTCTAATAATAACCGGTTGATCAGAAGTTGGCGTATTCCACTCTGCTCCATTAACCCAATAGCTAATTGAATTAATGGTACAAGTAGGTTGAGAAACTTCAATGTTAGAATACAAATAGATTCTTCTGTTTTTGATAAAACTTTTTAGTGCCACAACTTATGTTTTGAATTGATTGTAGCTGTATATTTTCTTGGGATCGTCTTTAACGATTGCATCAATCTTGATTTAAAAATCATCGATGATAGGATCTTTATCTACGCTGATGAAATATTCATTGATTATAGTACGCAAGTGAGCGAGGTAGTGCTGTCTGAGTGCAGGCACAGCAAACAACTTGTTCATCAATGGATAATTGACCTTATTTTAATCGTAAAACGGGCTCCATGTTGTAACAAAAGGAGTTTCGAATGCACTATTCCCATCACATTCAATGGGGGTCATCCTGCCAGTTTCCACTTCGTGATACAGATAATAATCCATTTTTCCTTTATAAACATAACTATCATCATGACAAAAAGCTATCTCGGTCGCCAAATGCCATAAAGTCCTGTCCAGATCAAAGTAATTTTTCAATATTGCTTCCCGATTGACCAAGACAGTTGTGTGTAATGCGTGGCATGCCTTGGCCAATTAATCCCATGGATTGGATTCTTCAGTGCTCTTAAGTGTGTAGTATTTCTGATAGAGTACTGTATCTAAGCCTAAAAAATTCAACCCAGCTGTACCATGGTTGACTTGCCTCTGAGTCAGCTCTCCAACTCGTTCCATTGTTGGTAAGGAACCATTGCTTGTAAAACTTTTTGTTCAACTGCTGCACATTGGCATAAAGGCCCCAATACTGGTCATTGAGGTAGAGCAAGGAATAATTGGAACGCGCTGCGGGAATATGGTTCCTGATGAGCTGTTTGCCCATGATTTCATGCATAAAACTTGCATTTTAAAATGCCTTGTTTAAATTGAACGTTTTGTAACCTTCAATATCTT
>Ga0136636_10001921_pt1 | contig 12289 bp, 10 predicted proteins | sample AntDrymUQ8522106_2_FD_104653 | JGI IMG/M metagenome (GOLD analysis project Ga0136636, IMG submission 104653) | Polar desert sand microbial communities from Dry Valleys, Antarctica - metaG UQ852 (21.06) | ecosystem: Environmental > Terrestrial > Soil > Desert | place: Antarctica: Dry Valley... | reverse complement strand
CCGCACTGCAAAAGGCGCTGCTGGATGGCGGGGCGGTAGGCCGACTGATTGGCCACCGCGTGGGTCCGTTCACTGCGCAGGACGGTAGCACCATTGATGCGGACGTTTCGTTCGAGAACGAGCCCTCGGTTCTGTTTGACGCGGTGGCTATCCCAGACGGGGACGGCACGGCAAAGGCATGGGCACGGGACGGTCGTGCCGGAGAGTTCGTCAAAGACCAGTTCCGCCACTTGAAGACCATTTTGGCACTGGGCGATGCGGTGTCCTTTCTTGAGGGAGCGGGTGTGCCCATGGAGGACGCGGATCCGGGCTTGCTGTTGCACAGCGAACCAGAAGCATCGTCCGTATCCGGGTTCATTGAAGCGCTGGCTCAACACAAACATTTCGTTCGGGAAGCGGATCCTCCCGTGCTCTGAAGCGTTTCGACTGCTGGCTGTGCAGATAAACTTTGCATGGTCAGCCTGAGATAGTGATGCAGTCAGCAACCAGGCAGGCCTTTCCATGAGCATCAGACACGTGAGCCATCCGCAGGTCTTGGCAGTGCGGCAACCGCAAAGCATAGTAGTAGATATTGATCAGGAACTGCAGTATTGGCGGCAAACACTGCCGACCAGTGAGCTAAGACATCTGCCTTTGCAGTTCAGCGACCTGATGCCAACCATCAAGTTCGGCTATGACACTTACCTGCGCTCTCACCGCATCGCACTTGCGGAACTGCTGCCCGAGCTGAAGCAGCGCTATGAGAACGCTGTGCCACATGAAAACCAATTGGAGTGGCGGTGGGCCGACCAGATCATTCGCCACGCATGGGGTCGAATGCTTGCCGCCTAGATCGATTGCGGTACGCCTTTCGCCGGATCCGTCGCGCATCGAGATTGGTGCACTGCCATCACGACGGTGACAGACACGCCGACCAGGCTGAGCTTCTGGCTTTGCCGCGCGCGCCTCATTCTTTTTTTTGCCTTGCGGAACGGTGCGAGACATGCGCATTACCTTCCACATGCCATCGCCATGGTTCATCCGCCGCCCGGGTAATTCCGACCCGTCTGCTTTGGACAGGACGAGACGGAGGATCTACACCGTCGTCCCATAGCTGTATCCGCGCGCTGGGGCTTGATAGGTCGGTGCGGTTGTCGTCACCGGTTATTCCCATGGCCTTGGTCAGGCGGCCCGGGCCGCTGGCTATCAAGGTGGGTCTGCTGATTCCCGGTCGGGCTTTGCGGAGTACCTCGATATCCGAAACCGGCTCCAACGCACGTATCAACACCGCACTGCCAGGCAGGCCTCCGGCCACTACGTTGGCCGCCCAGTGCAGTCCGTAGACGAAGTATACGTACAGTTGACCCGGGGGACCGAACATCACCGCCGTGCGGGGCGTAGGACCACGGTAGCTGTGAGCTGCGGCGTCCTCGGCACCACAGTAAGCCTCCACTTCAACAATCCGTCCTTGCCGCCCATCGGCATTGCTTAGAATCTTGTTCAACAGGGCCGGCGCGAGTGCACGCGCATCCTGATCGTAGAAATGTCGTGGAAGAAGTCTTGGCATGGCACAACCGGTCCGGTGTTCTGAAAGCTTCCCCACCTCGTGCGTGGGAAAAGTCAATTGGTGCAATTGCAAGGAGGTGCGGAAGACGAAACAGAATCCGCTCCTTGGAAAAGTTGGTAGCCCGGAAGACCGGATCGCAATCTTGAGGAGTCAAGCTGAAACAACGCTGGAAATAATCCTTATGCCTGCTGCGACGAGAGTCACCCTAACATAACGAAAAACCGCTTATAAAACATAAACAAGCCGGAGGAGGTGATTTCCATGGAGTTCAATAGCAATCCGCAGGACTTTGCCGAGTTGACTCAAGCGGTCCGGCTTCCAGGGGTGGAAAGGTGCCTGCCCTATCCCGGAATGACGCAGGTGCCAGCCGACTATTCCGCCTTTGCACAGGCCGACAGCCAGGGGCAGGAACAGGACTGGAACGATCTCTGCCCGGCGTATGCACTTGCGCTTCTAACCCATCGCGTCTACCGGCTCCCGGATGACGACGTTGATATGGAAACGTTGTGGAATGAGCTGGGCGGAGAGTCGACTAAACTTTGGGCTGACGTTTCGAGCGTGGTTCAGCGCGCTTGGGTTTGGCTTGACCAGCGTACGCCGTAGCATGCCGCGAAGCGCATTTACTGGCGTTTTTGCAAAGCTTTGACTCCGGCCAAGAGGGTACTGCGATTGACGGGGCATTGCAGCGACCTCGATCCGATTTTCTAGACAACCGCTGAACACGCCTCCGCCACCATTGGGACCAGAGCCGCTCGACTCCAGGCTCGACTCAAGGTACCGAAGCTCGATTGTCTACGCGCTTTTCCCACTTGCTCGTGACGCGCGCGGCTCGAAAGGTAGCCCGTTATGCAAATGGGTCGCGGCGACTGCAGCCTGTCCAACCGCAACAGATATCTGATTGAGGCCACTCACTATGTCGCCAATGGCGTACAAGCCCGGCACCGTCGTCATCTGCTGGCGATCCACCAGCAGCTCCCCGTCGTCAGACAGCGCTGGACCCAGGTTCGCCACGATACCAGCGTTCTTTCTGGCACCGAGGAAAGGATAGACACTGTCAAACTTTTCCACGGTGCCGTCCTCCAGCGTGTAGTTGCAGCGGCTGCCGTCGAAGCCCAAGGTGCCACCATGTTCGAGCACACGAACTCCGGCGGCTTTCGCTTCCAGCAGCGCCATTCCGCCTTGGTATCTGTCGACCGGCAACAGGAACACCTGGTCGGTAAATGTCCGCAAGAACATGCCATGCGTAACGATATCTGCAAGCAGGCCGTATATGCCGATGCGTGAATCGCTGGCTTCATAGGCATCACATATGGAACACAGCCGCAGCGCATGACAGGCGACTGCCTCCTCCACCCAAGGAGCGCTCGGCAGCCTGTCGGCAATGCCTGTGGCCAGAATCACCCGATGTGCGCGCCAGCTCCGCGAACCCGCGGAGAGTGTAAACACACCCTGGGCAAGCCCAACCTGGTCCACAGCTTCAGATTCGAATCGGGTGCCAAATTCATCGGCTTGCTGGCGCATCCTGCGCAGCAATTCCACCCCCGACACTCCGTTGGGAAACCCGGGACAGTTGTTACTCTCCGGAATCCATCGGGCACGGCTGTGACCCGAGTCCAGTACTAGGCAGGAGCGGTGGAAGCGGCGAAGGTAGGTCGCTGCGGTCAAGCCAGCCGGCCCCCCGCCTATGACGATCGCGTCGGTGATTTCTTCGTCGTTCGAGCCGGGCATTCAGTTGGCCATGTTTGGCAGCAGGGTGGGGACAACATACCCCCGCAAAGAGAATATCGTCGCTTTTGGCAGAAACGTACAAAAGATACTCGTGGGGCGTAACAATCAGTATGACTGGCGGAACTTTTTTTCCGGGACAGCTTTGAGAGTCTAAACAGGATTTTAGTTTTCTATCAATATTTTAAGGTCAATACGGCCCGCGGAAAGGGTGCCCAAGTTGGGTCATCACACGGTTCACCCAGATTTGCCGAGGGGCGATTGACCTACTCACCTGCTACAAGGGAGGGATTGCCCCAACCCGGTGCAACGGCAACAATTGTAGCCCCTGCCACCGCCGCTCAGTGACCCTCATCCCAAGGCGAAGCTGGTGTGGATTGCCCGCTGGACCCGTGCCCGCGCGCCTTAGCAATTTCTACACAGCACCTGCCTCACAGTACGAACATGCCGCAAACTGAAGAGAAAGACCTGATCGTGCTGCGCCCGGAAGGCTTGTATTGCCCGGCGGGCGATTTCTACATCGATCCGTGGCGCCCGGTTGCGCACGCCATCATTACCCACGGGCACGCCGACCATTCACGAACCGGCATGGGCCAATACCACTGCACACACGCAACCCTGCCCATCCTGAAGTGGCGGCTAGGCGAGCAAACCTACTTTCCGCATGCCTACGGCGAAGCATTCACGCTTCGCGGAGCGAAGGTATCGCTGCATTCCGCAGGACATGTGCTTGGTTCAGCACAGGTACGCGTGGAGCTGAACGGCGAGGTCTGGGTAGCCTCTGGTGACTACAAGCGCCAGCCCGATCCTACCTGTGCGCCATTCGAGGTAGTCCCCTGTGACACGTTCATTACTGAAGCCACATTTGGGCTGCCTGTGTATCGCTGGCCTGACACCCCCGACGTTGCGCGTGAGATCGTGGCGTGGCGGCGCTCATGCGCTGAGCAGGGCGAAGCAGCGATTCTGTTCTGCTATGCGCTAGGCAAAGCCCAGCGCGTGCTGGCCGAGCTCATTCCATTTGAGGACCAGCCCGCGCTATTGCATGGCGCCGTCGCAGCGGGCGTGGAGGTTTACCGGCAATCGGGCATTGATCTACTAGAAACGCGCACAGTTGCGGAAACCGAGAAAGGCGCTGACTTTGCCGGTCAGCTGGTGCTGGCGCCGCCTTCTGCGGCGGGAAGCCCGTGGATTCGGCGCTTCCGCCGGGCACAGCTGGGATTCGCATCAGGCTGGATGCAATTGCGCGGCAACCGCCGACGTCGCAACTATGACCGGGGATTTGTTATTTCAGATCATGCCGACTGGCCCGACCTGTTCCGCACGGTCCGCGAGACGGGCGCGAAGCGGGTCATTGCGACGCATGGCAATACCGACGCCGTCATTCGAGCGTTGCGGGAGCAGGGCATCGACGCCCAGGCGTTTCGCACCGACTATGGCGACGAAAGCTGATGCTCGGTTTTTCCAACCTGTACCGCGAACTTGACGCGAGCACCGCAACGCTCGATAAGCGATCTGCGCTGGTCCGCTACTTTCGCGAGGCGCCGCCTGCCGATGCGGTGTGGGCAATCTGGCTGCTGTCGGGCGGCAAGCTCGCCGGTATTGCCAATAACCGCGAATTGCGCGAGTGGATCTCCAAACAGAGCGGTCTGCCGGCTTGGCTCGTGGAAGACAGCTATGACCACGTAGGCGACCTGGCCGAGACCTTGACCCTGTTGCTTGACGATCCCGAACAAGTGCATCCGGATAGTTCGCTGTCGATATGGATCGAGGATCGGCTGTTGCCGCTGGCCGGCAAGGAAGTAGAGCTGCGCCGTTCGGCTGTGGTCGATGGCTGGCATACGCTGCCGTTCCACCAGCGCCTGGTCTTCAACAAGCTGCTGACCGGCGCGCTGCGCGTAGGTGTTTCTCAACGGCTGGTACAGCAGGCGCTGGCGGAATTGTCGGGCATCGATATTTCCCGCATCGCCCAGCGCATGCTGGGTGCCTGGACACCTACGCCGGAGTTTCTCGCCGACCTGCTCACCGTTGCCGAGTTGCCCGGGGACCGGCGGCAGCCGTACCCGTTTTTCCTGGCCTCGCCGGTCGACGACCCGGCTGCCACGCTTGGCGAAGTCAGCGAATGGTCAATCGAGTGGAAGTGGGACGGAATCCGCCTGCAGCTGATCCGTCGCAATGGCGAAACAGCGCTGTGGTCGCGAGGTGAGGAGCGGCTGGACGGGCGCTTCCCCGAGATCGAAACCGCTGCAGTCTCGCTTCCTGTCGACTGCGTGATCGACGGCGAGCTGCTGGCCTGGCGTGAGGGAGATGCGCCGATGCCCTTCAGCGCCCTGCAAACCCGCATCCAGCGGCGCAAGCCTGGGCCGAAGACGCTCGCCGATACACCGGTGCGAGTGCTGGCGTATGACCTGCTGGAGCTGGACGGCGAAGACCTGCGCGCACACCCGCTGTCCGAACGCCGCGCGCTGCTGGAGAATCTGTTGACCGCACATAGCGACATGCGCATTGCAGCATCGCCGTTATTGCTCGCCCACAGCTGGGAAGAAGCGTCGCAGCTTCGCGAGGGCGCGCGTGATCGAGGCGTCGAAGGATTAATGCTGAAGCGCGCTGGCTCCGCCTACCAGTCCGGTCGCCGGCGCGGTGACTGGTGGAAATGGAAGATCGACCCACTGACCATCGACGCGGTGCTGATTTATGCTCAGGCCGGCCATGGCCGCCGCAGCACCCTGTACACCGATTACACGTTCGGGTTATGGGATGGGGACAGGCTGGTGCCGGTGGCAAAAGCCTATTCGGGACTGGACGACAAAGAGATTCTGGCTTTGGACAAGTGGATCCGGGCCAACACGCTCGAACGCTTCGGGCCGGTTCGCTCGGTGAAGGCGCAGCACGTATTCGAGCTTGGCTTCGAAGGAGTGAACCGCAGCAGCCGCCACAAATCGGGCATTGCCGTCCGCTTTCCGCGCATCCTGCGCTGGCGGCACGACAAACCGGTGGCTGAGGCAGATCGGCTGGAAAGCCTGCAGGCCCTTACGCGATGAAAGTCGACGCAAGCAAGCCGAAGTCCATCCCCCACAAACCCCTTGTGACATGGTTCAAGTCGCGCGGCTGGAAGCCCCTCCCTTTCCAGCGTCGGCTGTGGGATCGCTATCTGCATGGAGAATCAGGGCTGTTGCATACCCCGACCGGCAGCGGCAAGACGCTTGCGGCCATTGGCGGTGCCCTGCTGGAAGCGGCCTCTGCAGGACGGGGCGATACCCTGCCGCGGTCGAAACCGGGAAATAAAGTCCGCAACCTGCAAATCCTCTGGGTCACGCCGCTGAAGGCGCTCGCCAGCGATACCGTGCGCGCGCTGCGTGAGCCAATCGAAGGTCTGGGCCTGGATTGGCAGGTCGGTCTTCGCACCGGCGACGCCAGTGCGCGCGACAAGCGGCTGGCACGTGCGGGTAAGCTGGACGTATTGGTAACCACGCCCGAGTCGCTGGCGCTGCTGCTTTCCTATCCGGATACCCTGCCCCAGCTCCAAGCGCTGCGCTGCATCGTGGTTGACGAATGGCATGAACTCCTCGGCAACAAGCGGGGCGTGCTGCTGCAGCTGGCACTGGCTCAATTGCGCACGATGTCTCCGGCGGTGCGCATTTGGGGGCTGTCTGCGACCCTGGGAAACCTGGATGAAGCACGCCGCGTGCTGCTTCCGCATGCGCCGCAGAGCCCGCTGGTTTCCGGCGTGGCTCCACGTGCGGTGAAGCTGGAAACGCTACTGCCGCAGCCCGGTCAACGCTTTCCCTGGGCCGGGCATCTCGGGCTTGCGCAGCTGCCGGGCGTTCTGGGCAAACTCATGTCGGTGAGCACCAGTCTGGTGTTTACCAATACCCGGGCGCAGGCAGAGCTGTGGTTCCAGGCCTTGGACTCGGTGTGGCCTGAAGACAGGGCGACTTTGGCGCTCCACCACGGTTCACTGGAGCCGAAACTGCGCGCTGCCGCCGAAGCCGGCCTGCGCGATGGCTCATTGCGGTGCGTGGTGGCTACGTCCAGCCTGGATCTGGGCGTGGATTTTCCCGCCGTCGATCAGGTCCTGCAGGTGGGCAGCCCGAAGGGCGTTGCCCGACTGATCCAGCGCGCCGGGCGGGCGAAGCATCGCCCGGGCCAAGCGGGCCACGTGGTGTGCGTGCCATCGCACGTGCTTGAGCTTGTCGAATACGCCGCGGTACGCCGCGCCGTCGCCAAGGGAGATATAGAGGCTCGGCGGCCGCCGCGCCTGTCCCTCGACGTACTGGCCCAGCATTGCGTCAGCCGTGCCCTGAGCGGTGGTTTCGATGCCGACGCGCTGTTTGCGGAAGTCCGCGGGACGCACGCCTTCGCCCGACTTGATGCGCCTACCTGGGCCGCCGTGCTGGACTTCATCGTGCAGGGCGGCAGCGCACTGTCCCACTATCCCGAGTTCCGCAAGGTCGAGCGCGATGATGACGGGCTCTACCGCGTGCATGATCGTCGCATCGCTCTGCGTCACCGTCTGTCGATTGGCACGATCACCAGCGACAGCAGCGTCAGCGTCAAATTCCTGCGGGGAGGACGCTTGGGTTCAGTCGAGGAAGCCTTTGTAGGACGGCTGCGTCGAGGTGACCGCTTTCGATTCGCCGGGCGCCTGCTGGAGCTTGTGCGACTTGAGGATATGACTGCCTACGTGCGCATTGCAAAATCAGGTGAAGGGATGGTGCCGAAGTGGATGGGCGGACGCATGCCGCTATCGTCGGAGCTGGGACGCGAAGTGGAGGCCGTACTCGGCGGCGACCATGCTGAACGGGAATTGCGCGCGATCGCTCCACTCTTGGCGCTGCAGGCGCGCCTCTCCTCCCTGCCGGCCAGCGGCAGCCTGCTGGCCGAGTGGGCCAGCACCCGGGATGGCGCCCACCTGTTCGTCTTTCCGTTTGCGGGTCGGCAGGTGCACGAAGGTTTGGCCTCGCTGATTGCGCTTCGCTGGGGCCGCCTGCAGGCCAACACCTTCAATTTTTCCGCGAATGACTACGGTTTCGTACTGTCACCCGCCGCAAAAGCCACGATGGACGCGGCTACTCTGCTCAGCCTGCTGTCGCCTGAAGGGCTGCTGGACGATCTATACGCCAGCCTCAACATGGGTGAACTGGCCCGCCGCCAGTTCCGCGAAATTGCCCGCGTTGCCGGGCTGCTGCCGCCTTCTCTTCCTGGCCGTGCCCCGCGCAGCACCCGTCAGCTTCAGGCTTCCAGCGGTCTGCTGTATGACGTGCTGCAGCGGTTTGATCCAGATCACCTGCTGCTGGCGCAAGCCGCACGCGAAGTCCTGACGTCACAGCTTGAACTGTCGCGTCTTGCCGACACCTTGGCGGACTGCGCATCGCGCCAACTGCACCTGCACGCCCCAGCCACGCTCACCCCTCTCGCCTTTCCGCTATGGGCCGAGGGCCTGCGTGGCCAGCTCAGTACCGAGGACTGGAAGACGCGGGTCCAACGCGCGGCCACCAAGTTGGAGAAACAGCATGGCCACTGAGTTCAAGCTGGTCATCGCTGGCGAGACGCTTTGCCTGCTGGGCGACCTTGCTGTGTACTGGCCGTCAAGGAACCGCTTAATGGTTGCGGACCTGCACCTGGGGAAAGCGGACACGTTCCGGCGCTCTGGCATTGGCCTGCCGAGCGGCGGCACGTCGCACGATCTTGAGCGGCTCTCATATCTGCTGCAGAAGACAGCAGCCGCGGAGCTCTGGATATTAGGTGACATGCTGCACGGCCCTGCCCCCCATGATGCAGGCTGGCGCGAGAGCTGGAACGCCTGGCGAAACCAGCACGCACAGGTCCGCATCGTAGCGGTCGCAGGCAATCACGACCGCGCACTGATCAACGCGGGGCTGGAAATAGAACTGGCCGGCGCATCCGTAGAGGACGGCGCGTTCGTGCTGCGCCACGAGCCCGTGCAGCACCCACGCCTTCACGTACTGTGCGGACACATACACCCTCTGGCAGTACTGCCAGGAATTCGCAGACGCTGGCCGGCGTTCTGGCTGCGCGACGGCCTCACCGTGCTCCCCGCATTCTCCTACTTCACCGCCGGCGTCGCGCCAGGACTGGCGGCGGGCGATCGGCTGGCGGCCTGTGTGGAAGGCGATCTGGTCATGTTGCCGCATTTCAAGGCATCTGGGTCCCGAAGCCGCATGGCGTAGGCTGGCCGGAGCGATTCCTGGCGGGCGCTACGCTCATCACGCGCGCTTCATGGGCAGGCTTCATATTTGAGCCCTGTTTCCTGCGGGTTCAACCTATGTCTCCTGATCTAGTCGGCTGGCTAGCGTCGGCCATTCTCGTACTAACCCTGTCGCGGCAGATCTATACGCAGTGGAAGGATACCTCTGCCAAAGGCGTCTCGCGCTGGCTCTTCGCCGGGCAGATTGCCGCGTCAATCGGCTTCATCATCTATAGCTGGATGCTGGATAACCTGGTCTTCATTGTCACCAACACCGTCATCCTGTTGACGGCCGTGGTGGGTCAGGTAGTGATGTCCCGCAAGCGGGATTGAGGCGCGCCTTCTCCGCTAAAGCGCAGGGAATCGGGCGTATGGCTATGTGTCAACCGTGTCAAGAAGCGGACATTCATTCCTTCTTAATTGACTGTTACGCATTGCCGTCGCAAGGCTGCTCAAGTATTTCGGTAGAACAGGGGTCCGGTTCGGCCGCACTCGCTGGGTCAGCTCTCTTTGGATCGCCGCCTGTTGGAAGTGTCATGTACGCCCAAGCGACGTTACACCCGCTAAACGCGGGTCAGCTGGCTGAACGGCAGCGGGTGCAATGAATTGTTTTTTACAGGTGAATTCAACGTTCACAAGAAATTGATCCCATTGATCGGATTCTTCTTTTCCCCTAACTGGAGAACCACCATGGCACGCGACATACTCAAGACCCTCACCTCCGAGCATGATGATCTTCGTGAACTGTTCGCCAAGATGAAGAAGACTACGGAACGTGCCAGTAAGGGGCGGCAAGAGCTGCTGGAGAAGATCAAGGCAGGCTTATTGCCCCATGCATTGTGGGAGGAGAAGTTCTTTTATCCTGCCTTCAAAGACCGCGCGGATCGCGATGGCCTTCAGGCCCATGCCGAGGCCGTGCAAGAGCACCGAGCGGTAGAACTTCGCGTCCTTCCTGACCTGGAGGCCGCTTCGCCGACGACGGCTGAATTTGCCGGGCGCGCCAAGGTCCTTGCCGAATTCGTCGAGCATCACGCCGGCGAGGAAGAAAAGACCATGTTCAAGATGGCCCGCAAGTTGTTCAGCGCGGAAGAGCGGTCAGAGATGGACGCCCAGTACGAGCAGTGGAAGGCATCCCCTGCTGCCATCAAAGCCATTGACGAGGCACTGAGCAAGGCTGCTGCAGCTGCCAAGAGCAATCCGCCCCCGGGCTGAGTAGGTCGGTCATTACAACTAGGAGCGAGGCGAGGCAAGGCTTTTGAATTAACAGGGGTCACTTCACGCTGACCTTCATTTCCGTCGTGGCCTTGCGAAAGCGATGAACCTGCATCGCAGTTGCCATGCAATGCCGCGCGGAATACGGACGGTAAGCGGCGGGTCAAGACCCGTCCTACGGGAAAGCGGATGCCGATCAACCAGCTTTACGCGCGCTGCGTGCAGGCGTGCCGCCAAGCAGAAGCCGGCCTGGATTAGTAATAGTCGTAGCCCGGGTAAGGCCAAAGGCCGCACCCGGGGACACTTAGAGCTTTCGTGGAAGGCACACCCAGGTGCGCTTTGCTTACCTGGGCTACGCTGGCTGCCGGTCAGGCTTTACGCCACAGGTCGACAAACTCCGGCACGCTCATGGCTTCCATGGCAGAACGGCTGCGGCAGGCGTCGACAATCACCCGGGCCTGGTCTGCATCGAAACGGCCAGCTACGGCTTTCTCAAATTTATTCATCAGCAACGGGATGCCCTCGGCGCGACGGCGACGGTGGCCGATCGGGTAGCTCACTTCAATGCGGTCGGTAGCGCTGCCGTCCTTGAAGAACACCTGGACGGCGTTGCCGATGCCGCGCTTTTCCGGGTCGAAATAGTCGATGGTGAAAGCCTGGTTCTCGCGCACTTCCATTCTGTCGCGCAGCGCATCGATGCGTGGGTCGGCGGCCACCCGGTCGTCGTAGCTCGCAGCGGTGAGTTCGCCAAAGATCATCGGCACCGCCACCATGTACTGCAGGCAGTGGTCGCGGTCGGCGTAGTTGTTCAGGGGGCCGGTCTTGTCGATGATGCGCATCCCGGCTTCCTGGGTTTCAATCACCACGCGGTCGATCTGCTCGATGCGGTCTTTCACCTGCGGGTACAGCGTGTAGGCGCACTCCACGGCGGTCTGGGCGTGGAATTCGGCCGGGAATTGAATCTTGAACAGCACATTTTCCATCACGTAGTTGCCGTAAGGACGCTGCAGGCTGAACGTCTTGCCCTTGAACAGCACGTCGTAAAAACCCCAGGCCTTGGCGCTCAGGGCCGAGGGATAGCCCATCTCGCCCTTCATGGCCATCAGCGCAAGGGTGACCGCACGCCGGCAGGCGTCGCCGGCCGCCCAGCTCTTGCGCGAGCCGGTATTGGGTGCGTGGCGGTACGTGCGCAGTGCGCCGCCGTCGATCCAGGCGTTCGAGAGCGCGTTGAGCACCTGCTCACGCGTGCCGCCCAGCATGCGCGTCACAACCGCGGTGGAAGCCACCCGCACCAGCAGCACGTGGTCAAGACCCACGCGGTTGAAACTGTTTTCCAGCGCCAGTACGCCCTGGATTTCGTGCGCCTTGATCATCGCAGTCAGTACATCGCGAACGGTCAAGGGCGCTTCACCGGCCGCCACGCGCTGGCGCGACAGATAGTCGGCCACCGCCAGAATGGCGCCCAGGTTATCCGACGGGTGGCCCCATTCGGCGGCCAGCCAGGTGTCATTGAAATCCAGATAGCGGATCAGCGTGCCGATGTTGAATGCTGCCTGCACCGGATCGAGCTGGTAACCGGTACCCGGCACGCGGGCGCCGTT
>Ga0136636_10001920_pt1 | contig 12293 bp, 8 predicted proteins | sample AntDrymUQ8522106_2_FD_104653 | JGI IMG/M metagenome (GOLD analysis project Ga0136636, IMG submission 104653) | Polar desert sand microbial communities from Dry Valleys, Antarctica - metaG UQ852 (21.06) | ecosystem: Environmental > Terrestrial > Soil > Desert | place: Antarctica: Dry Valley... | reverse complement strand
TTGTCGCTGATCTTCATCAGTTCCTCGTAAGCATAAGCTACATCTTCGGGCTGGGTATATAATTTTGAGCTGTCAACATCTGAGTTATCAATACCATCTTCTTCACCGCCGGTTACTCCGAGTTCAATTTCGAGGGTCATGCCCATCTTGCTCATACGGGTAAGGTATTGTTTGCATATTTCAAGGTTTTCATGCAGTGATTCAACCGAAAGATCCAGCATATGCGAGCTGAATAAGGGCTTACCACGTTGGGCGAAATGTTTCTCGCCGGCAGTTAAAAGACCATCAATCCAGGGCAGTAGTTTCTTGGCAGCATGGTCGGTATGAACAATTACCGGAACTCCATACAATTCAGCCATAGAGTGAATATGCTTTGCACCGGAAACGGCTCCGGCAATAGCAGCTTTTTCACCATCGTTATTCAGAAATTTCCCTGCATAAAAATGAGCGCCGCCATTCGAAAACTGAATAATAACAGGAGAATTAACTTCTTTGGCTGCCTGCAAAACGGCATTGATCGAATCGGTTCCAACAACGTTAACCGCCGGAAGAGCGAACTTGTTTTGTTTTGCAATGCGGAAAATTTCCTGAACGCCATCGCCGGTTACAACACCGGGGGCCACTTTTTGTAACACTTTATCTGACATATTGTTATGAATTAATGTGATGTGTTTTTAGATTTTACAAAGATACTGTTTTTTATGGAAAGCTGTGTTGTAATCAATCAAGGAAAAAAAAATCTGTCCGTAGGAAAACTAAATTTAAAGCGTAGAACAAATGGGAAAGACTTTTTCCATGTGATTTAATTTGCTTTTAATCTTTGCGCCTAACTTATCCTTGATTATTGACAGTAATTGAATTAAGAAAAAAAACCAATATTCAATGCTCATTGTTGCAAAGTGTAATTCTCCACTAAAGAACGATATGCTGCTTCAGCAGGATATGGTCAGAAGCCGAGCCGACAAGAATTTCAAATTTCCCGGGTTCAAGAACCCATTGTTTTTTTGCCGGATCATAATATTGGAATGCCCGTTGATTGAGGCTAACGGTAACCGTTTTTGATTCCCCTGCTTTCAGGCTGACTTTTGAAAAACCTTTCAATTCCTTTAACGGACGAGGCAATGTTGATTCAGGATCACTCACATATACCTGGGCGATTTCCTTTCCTTCAATATTCCCGGTATTCTTTATCGTAAAAGATACGAAGCAAGCAAGTGCGTCGGCTTTACCGGAAGTTTCTACTTTTAAGTTATCGTATGCAAAGCTTGTGTACGACAGCCCGAACCCGAAAGGGAACAGCGGTTTAACATTTTTAGCATCAAAATAGCGATAACCGACCATAAGGTCATCATTGTAATTTACGGTTCCATTCTTACCAGGATATTCGCCCAAAACAACCGATGGACAATCTTCGAGTTTTGCCGGCAAGGTGTATGTAAGTTTCCCGGAAGGATTTACATCGCCTGTAAGCACTTCAGCCAAAGCCGTTCCTGTTTCCATGCCAAGGTAACTGGTATAAAGAAGCGCTTTTGCATCCGCAATCCAGGCTCCCATTTCAACCGGACTGCCTGCAATCATTACAACTATGGTATTCGGATTTGCTTTAATAACTGCTTTTATAAGTTCATCCTGTCCGTAAGGAAGTTTCATATCGGGTTTGTCGTCGCCTTCACAATCATTACCTGGCTCATGGTTAAGACCTCCGAATATTATAACTGCATCAGACGAGGCTGCTGTTTTTACTGCTTCCGCTATCAAAGACTTATCAACCGCTTTTAAATTTTTCGATACCTTATATCCAGGGGCAAATTTTATCTTTACTGAATTGCCTGGTCTTTTCTGCAATCCTTCGAGTGGTGTGATTTCGTATTTCGCCTTTATAGTAGTACTTCCGCCGCCATGGGAATGTTTGTGGGTGGAGTTGTCGCCAATCACAGCAAGTGATTTAATATTCTTTAAATTCATAGGAAGAACCTGGTTGTTTTTCAATAAGATAACCGATTCTTCGGCAATTCGCAGGGTTGTTTTTGCATGTTCGGGTGTGCCCAGAAGAGCTGCCATGCCGGTAGTGTCGGGTTCTGACTTGCCGATTATATCCAACTTCACCATTACATAAAGGATACGCTTAACTTTATCATCAACCAATTTGGCATCAAGTTTTCCGGCTTTTATTGCATCCAGCAAAGGCTGCCCCATGTAATATGAATCTTTTGTGTGTTCCATAGGCATCATCTCCAGGTCCAAACCGTTAGTTGCCGCTTCCATCGTATTGTGAACAGCACCCCAGTCGGACATTACCAGTCCGCGGAAACCCCATTCGCCTTTTAAAATATCCTGCAAAAGGTATGAATTCTGACAGGCGAATTTTCCCCTGAATTTGTTGTAGGCTCCCATAACACTGAGAACTTCTGCTTCTTTTACCATGGTTTCGAAAGCCGGCAGGTAGATTTCACGCAAGGCTCGTTCCGAAACTTCAACATTTATAGTACCTCTCTCAAATTCCTGGTTATTAAGTGCATAATGCTTGGCACAAACGGCAATTCCTTTTGCCTGTGCCGCCTTTACATAATTTACTGCCATACGGGAAGTCAGGAACGGATCTTCGCTCATATATTCCCAGTTGCGTCCGTTCAGAGGTGTACGATGAATATTGAGCCCCGGCGCAAGCATAATATCTTTACCTCTTGCCAACGCCTCTTCACCATAAGCAATCCCGAATTCGGTTGACAGATCGGTATTCCAGGTGGCTGCCAAGGCGGTAAGTGCCGGAAAATATGCCGTGGCATCATTTGTCCAGTTAGCAGGTTTCCAACTGTATGGAGCGTTTTCCTCTCTCACTCCACATGGCCCATCGGAAAGATGCAGTGCTGGAATTCCCAGCCGGGGGATAGCAGGGGTTGTGAAAAAAGTATTCCCGTGAATAAGTGAGACTTTTTCTTCCAGCTTAAGCTTCAAGAATATGCTTTCAACTTTTTGATCAACCGACTCTTGTGCTTTGCATGAATTTAGCAGGATGCATGTAAATCCGGCCATTAAAATAAAGATTAGTTTGTTTTTCATCAGGTTGTTTATTGTGGCGTTTGCTTTGTGATAATTTCGCCCGCTAAGTTCCTAATCGATGCAAATCTATTGCATTCTGCATCGGGAATCTATGAGCATTCAGTGTCCATTTAATTACAATACAGTCATTTAACAATATTATTAGTTGCATTCTGGCTGTAGTATAAAGAGTTGAAAGTTACAGGTTTTTTTATTCATGAGATTATGGTAGATTTTCCAATCCTACGCTTTTATTATCAATCCTGCTTTTGGTGATTCTGTAAGCTGATTTTCGCTGTATCGAAGCCGGAAACAGTATCAGAACCGGCAATAAATGTAATATTTACACTTTAAAGTTCAGAACTTGGAAAAATTAGCAAAAGAGCTTATCTCTGAAACCGGATTTAATTGAAAGTTATGGTCGACAATTTTACATTAGGGGTTATAGATTATGCCATCATAGCAATCTATTTTATCTTCGTGCTGGGAATAGGCTGGGCATTGAAGAAATACATGAAATCGAGCACCCAGTTCTTCGAAGGCGGGAAGAACATTCCGTCGTGGATCACCGGGCTCGCTTTTATTTCGGCTAACCTTGGAGCACTGGAGGTATTTGGTATGGGCGCATCGGGAGCCAAATACGGATTGATGACAGCTCATTTTTATCTTATAGGTGCAATCCCGGCCATGATTTTCCTGGCGTTGTTTATGATGCCGTTTTACTACGGTTCAAAGGCACGTTCAGTTCCTGAATACCTGAAACTGAGGTTTGATGAAAAGACCCGTGGCTTCAACGCTTTTTCATTTGCCATCATGACCATTTTTGCTTCCGGTATTTCGATGTTTGCACTGGCAAGGCTTATGGAAGTAATGCTTCATTGGAATTTCCATTACAGTATTATAGCTTCTGCGGTCATCGTTTTAGTTTATACCTATCTCGGTGGACTAAAATCAGCAATCTATAACGAAGTGCTTCAGTTTTTCCTTATAGTAATCGGATTCCTCCCGTTGGTAATTATAGGTTTGCAGGATGTTGGCGGCTGGGACGGCCTCACCATGAAACTGAATGAAGTTGCTGTGCAGAAAGGATATGCCGCCGGCACCTGGACCAGCACCTGGAAATACATGGGATCGGCCGCAACCAATCCAATGGGTGTTGACTGGATCGCTATGTTTACCGGCCTTGGTTTTGTACTGGCTTTTGGATATTGGTGTACAAACTTCCTGGTTGTACAGAGAGCCATGGCTGCCAATTCCATGTCGGGAGCCAGGCGTACTCCGCTGATCGGGGCTCTTCCTATAATGTTTCTGCCTATACTGGTTATAGTTCCCGGAATGATCGCCATGGCTCTGATGGCTTCGCCTGAAAAGGGTCTGGTACTGATCGGTGATAACGGACAGGCCGATTACAATATGATTATTCCCACCATGCTGGTGCATTATTACCCGACCGGATTGCTGGGACTCGGAATCACGGCACTTATGGCTTCGTTTATGAGTGGAATGGCCGGAAACGTAACCGCATTTAATACCGTGTTTACCTATGATATTTACCAGTCGTATATCAGGCCCGGTAAATCGGATGATCACTACCTGAAAGTTGGACAGTTTGCAACCATATTTGGGGTGGGAGTTAGTATAGCTGCAGCTTATGTAGCTGCCAATTTTAACAACATCATGGATTTCCTGCAGCTTATATTTGCCTTCGTAAATGCCCCGCTTTTTGCAACCTTTATGCTGGGCATGTTCTGGAAAAAGACAACCGGCAATGCAGCTTTCTGGGGATTACTTTCAGGAACAGCAGCAGCTGCACTTCATTATAGCCTTAGCATAGCCGAAGGCAAAGGCGGCTGGCTGGGTCATCTGGTTGAATACCCTAGTGGTATGGCCCAGAGTTTTTATACAGCTATGTATGCATGGACAGTTTGTTTTGTAGTCACAGTTATATTGACATTTTTAACAAAACAGTTAAAAACTGACGACGATCTCCGGGGCCTGGTGTATTCGCTTACACCAAAAACCTATGATGAGCCAGGAATTGTCTGGTACGAAAAACCGGTTGTAATGGCTGTAATCATCGGAGCAATAAGTATAACATTAACAATCATTTTCTGGTAGGAGGCACAATTATGGATATGGATATTCGGATTCCGATAGGACTTTTGTTCATCATTTTAGGAGTAATCCTGGCATTTTTCGGCGTTTTTACTATGAACGATACCGAATTGTATGCCCGCTCACTGGGTCGCAATATAAACCTATGGACCGGGATACTTATGCTGGTGTTTGGACTGCCGATGCTACTGGTTCCGCTGATGGGCAAAAAGAAGAAACTATAAAGGATTTCTCCGGATTAGTCTTTTTTTTATCGCTCAGATTGTTTTTAGCGAAATCATAAGACAAGGTATGGAAGAATTATTTCTCCCCATAGCGCATACCCTTCAGGTTTCATGTGCAGGCTATCCTCCAGAAAATAGTATTCTTTCGGATTTCCTGCTGCATCAAGCATAGGCGAAAGCACATCAATATAGCCGGCATTTCTCTGTTTTTTCATGAATAACTTAATCTCTTTATTCGTTTCTATCACCTTGTCTCTAATATTTTGCCGCCGGGGGCTGGGCTTTATTGAAACATAGTTGATGATAGTTTCCGGCAAATTCAACCGGATGACTCCAAACAACGTTTTGAAGCGTTTCACTACATCAGCAGCTGTAACCGAGTCGGAATAAGCCAGGTCGTTTTCCCCACAATATATTAATACCTGTTTTGGATGGTAAGGAAGAATTATGTCATAAGCATACCGGATCAGGTCTAAAAGTGTTGAACCGCCAAATCCACGGTTAACAACAGTATAGCCCGGAAAATACTGATTCATATCTTTCCATTTGGTAAAGGAAGAACTTCCAACAAATAGTATTGGGTGAACCGGAGGCGGCTGAACCGAATCCAGTTTTTTAAAGGCAACAATATCGTTCCAGAAAGGCGGCGCTACCTGGGCAGTAGCAGTTGATAGAAATAGTGCATACAATAGGGCAGGAAGAAAAGTCTTTTTCATAAAATCATAAAAATTATCAGATTCAGGCATTCACATTAATTTCGACATAAGCCAGACGCCTAAATTACTATGTTTTTCCAGAATTCCCCGTCCAAAGATTTAATCACCTCCAGGTTATTCGAACTAACTTTTAACAAATTTGTTCATTATTAACTTTATTTAGGTAGCTTAATACCTAAATAAATATTAGTTTCGCAAAATTCACAAATTGAAGTGGGATTTCAGGTTACAATCACGGATTTGCTTCAAAACCAATACAATACTATGACAAATGCTGACACCGTTTCGACGGACATTTTAATTATTGGAGGCGGACCTTCAGGGCTGGCTACTTCCATTCACCTGGCTGACATTCTGAAACAACAAGGTTTGAATCACCGGATCCTGCTGATTGAAAAAGGCAGTTCCATTGGGAGTCATATTATTTCCGGGGCAGTTATCAAAGCTGATGTTTTTAAAACTTTATTGCCCGAGGTTGACTTCAGTGAAATCCCGTTTAATTCAATCGTAACAAGCGACAAAACGGTTATGCTGAGTGAGAAAGGATCATTCACATTGCCGTTTCATGTGCCTTATATGAATAACAGTGGTAATTATACGGCTTCACTCGGGCAAATTTGCCGTTACCTCGCAAAAGTTGCGGAAGAAAAAGGAGTTGAGATTTACACCGGATTTTCGGTAAGCGAAATCCTGTATAAAGCCGGCAAAGTTTCAGGCGCCAAAACCATTGATACCGGTATTGACCACAATGGGAATAAACTCGAGAATTTTCAGCCCGGATCAAGTATTGAAGCCAAACTCACCATTTTTGCCGAAGGTACTCGTGGAAGTTTAGCAAAACAACTGATCAAAAAGTACGACCTCGAAAAAGGGAAAAACTGCCAGGTATATTCATTGGGAGTTAAGGAATTGTGGAGTGTGCCCGACGGAAACATCAAACCAGGCGAGGTATATCACACCATGGGTTACCCGCTTAACCTTAAGGAATTTGGCGGTGGCTTCGTTTATGGCTTAAACGATAATAAAGTTGCAGTCGGCCTTGTAATCGGGCTCGATTACGAAGATCCTACCTTTGATGCCCACGATGCTTTCCAGGCATGGAAAACGAATCCTTTTATTTCGAAATTCCTGAAAGGCGGCAAAATGGTGGAATATGGCGCGAAAACTCTTCCCGAGGGAGGTTTCTATTCCATCCCGAAACTTTATACCGACAATGCACTTATCGTCGGCGACAGTGCCGGCTTGCTGGCAATGCCTGCGCTGAAAGGCGTTCACCTGGCTATTACTTCGGGAATGCTGGCTGCCAAAACAGCAGCTTTGGCGCTAGGTAAAAACGATTTCTCGGAAAGTGCGCTCAGCCAGTACGAAACCTTACTAAATGACAGTATCATTTACAAAGACCTGTATCCTGTGCGGAATTTCCGCCAGGGTTTTTCGAAAGGACTTATCATAGGTGCCCTTCATTTCGGAACCCAGCTGGTAACCGGTGGTGCCGGCTTATTCGGAAGGCTGAAAGCCAGTCCCGACAGCGAAACAACCAAAACCTTGAGCGAATTCAAAGGCAAAACTTTCAGCGAAAGATTTAAAGGAAAACTTGAATTTGACAAAGTTCTTACTTTTGATAAAGCGTTTAATGTATTTCATTCGGGTGTTGCCCACGACGAAAAACAGGTGCCTCATGTACGAATAAACAATCCTGCCTCTTTCGAAACCATTAACATCAAGCAATATGGTGCGATGGAGCAATTCTTTTGTTCCTCCGAGGTTTATGAACTTCATACCGATAAAAACGGGCACCAGGAGCTAAGGATACATTTCGAAAACTGTATGCATTGCAAGACCTGCGACATCAAAACCCCTGGCGATGGAATAACATGGTCAGTTCCGAATGGCGGCAATGGCCCGGATTTTCAAAATATGTAATTTCAAAAAAAGAACAATGGCTCTCACAATAATAAGTTTAATAAAACAAGTGCCGCTTCCCGCCGAAATGCGAATGGGAGAGGATGGACTGATGGACCGCACAAAAGCAAAGTCGATCATCAATATCGATTGCCAGTTTGGTCTCGAAGCCGGCTTGCAGCTCAAAAGGCAATATCCTGATGCCCGTTTGATTGTATGTTCCATGGGGCCGGCATCTTTTCAGGTTGCTTTACGTACGGCTATTTCGATGGGATACGATGATGCTTATCTTTTATCCGATCGTAAACTTGGTGGCAGCGATACTTATGCTACCGGCCTGGCCATTTCCACTATGCTGAAACATCTTGGATTTACAAAAGACGCCATAGAGCCTTTTATAGTTCTTGCCGGCCGACAGACCAGCGATGGCGACACCGCTCATGTACCTTCGCAGGTAGCTGAAAATTTAGGTATACCACAGGCTACTTTTGTCGAAAGTGTAACTGCCGATGGCAAAGGAAATGTAATAGCAAAACGGATTATCGAAGGCGGCTACCAAATGATGAAACTACCCATGCCCTGTGCTATTTCACTTACGCCAACAGGTATACCTCCGCGCAAACCGTCGCTTACCGGAGCTATCAAAGCCAGGAACCAGGCTATTACAGTATTTGGAATTGCTGATATTGGCCTTGGAACCGAAAAAATCGGAATCAACGGTTCGCCTACCATTGTTAACAAGGTTGAGAATATCGTGAGTGAGCGGGCTCCGGTTATTATGTCGGCAGGGAATGACGACGTTGCACTTGTTGATAGTTTGGTTTCCAATTTTAAGAAAGGCAAAAACAAAGTTGTCAAAAAAGAGAAAGTTGCAAAATTAGCTTCCGAAACTCCTGACTTTCCATTTCAGGACGATAGGAACGGGGCCAAAGGCATTTTAACCTGGGCTGAAACAGCCAACGGAGAAATTACCCGGCCTTCCATTGAATTACTTACCCCTGCGCGTAACCTGGCTAACCAGTTGGAGAATGATACCAAAATTACCACACTTCTGATCGGCAATAATGTGAAAGCGCTAGCACAAACGCTTTTCGAGCACGGATCGGATGAAGTGATTGTGGTTGAGGACGACAGGCTTGAAGAATATCTGGTACTTCCGTTTTCCAACATTTTTGCACAGGTCATTGCAGAACGGAAACCGGAGATTGCTCTTTTTGCAGCCACTACCTCGGGGCGTGAACTTGCTCCGCGTATCGGTGTTAAGACAGGCAGCGGCGTAACTGCCGATTGCACTGGTTTGGAAATCGGAGAGTATGTCGATAAGAAAGAAAAAGTCATTATCAAACCTATACTCCAGTCGAGGCGGCCGACCTACGGCGAAAGCAAGCTGGCAACCATCCTGGGTTTCGTATATCCGCAGATTTCGACAGCCCGCGCAGGAACATTCGAAGTGCCTGCCAGGAAAGCAGGCCGAACCGGAATTTTGTCTTCTTTTAAACCTGTGCTAACCGCTGACGATTTCAGGGTTGAAATTCTTAAAACGGTACGTGGCGAAGGCAGCCTGCAGAATCTTTTCGAAGCGGATATTATTGTTTCGGGAGGCAGAGGCACAACAGTGGATAACCTCGGATTGATAAAAAAGCTGGCCGAAACCTTAAAATCCAATGGCGTTAACGCCGAATGGGCCTGCAGCCGCGTGGTGGTTGACGAAGGTGCTGCGGAATATGCGCACCAGATCGGGCAAACAGGTAAAACCATCCGACCTAAAGTATACATTGCTGTTGGTATTTCGGGAGCTATACAGCATATTTCAGGCATGAAAGAGTCAGAGCAGATCATCGCTATCGATCATAATCCCAAAGCATCTATATTCCATTTTGCTGATTTTGGAATTGTAGGCGAGTACCAGGATATACTACCCGAATTGATTGAACGGGTAAAAGGTGGCTTTACATTTGGTATTGCGCCAAAAAAATAGCACCTGGCACTAATAAAAGGAGTTGGCATGGTTTAAACCTTTGCCGGTTCTTTTTTTTGTGTGCCGAAGGCTCCTTTTTATATCGATGGAGAAACAAACCGATTAGTCTCAAAATCGGATGTTAAATTGAAAAAAGGTATAAATATTACTTTCACAATAAAGCCAACGGTTCCATTTTTTAATGAGGTTTAAAGAATAAACTTCCTGACAGTCAAAGTGCCACTTACTATGTCACACATTGCTTTTTACTTGTTTAAGTGAGATTTTGTGAATATAAAATCAATCATCTCAATTTAAATGAAGCCACAGTTTAATTTATCCTGGATACCTAATTACCGGCGCTTCTCGATTTCTGTCCCAGGTAACCACCATGATGCCTTTTGGCATATTCTGCATGAGTGAACCCGATCTTTTTCATTTCGAGCACCACCAATATATCCCCGATCACGGTCATTGCAGTAGTTGAAGTTGTTGGTGTCAAACCAAGAGCACAGACTTCTTTAGGATTACCGGTAAAAATACTGACCTCAGCAATTTTTGGAAGTTCCCCGTCAGGATTACCGGTAATTACGATCAGGGGAACTTTTTCCCAAAGGTTATGTGTCAGTTCAACCAATTCAAGGATTTCGCGGGTTTTGCCGGAATTGGACAGAACAATAAGTATGTCCTTTTCACAGATTATTCCAAGGTCACCATGCTGGGCTTCGCTGGGATGCAGAAATACGGCAGGTGTTCCGGTGGAACAGAGAGTAGTAGCAATATTTTCAGCTATCTGGCCGGCTTTTCCCATCCCGCTGACTATTACCTTCCCTCCTTCTTGATGGACTTTCTGATGAATCAGGTCCACGGCTTTCAGAAAACTTTCGGTAACGGGTATATTCTGAATGGCTTCAGATTCCTGTTTCAGCAGGCTTACAATTTCTTTAAGAACTTCAGATTGACCAGACATTAGTATGGATTAAAGTTTAGCAGCAATAAATTTTTCAAGTTTTACAAGATCTTCGGCAAACTTACGGATTCCTTCTGACAGCTTTTCAACTGCCATTGCATCTTCGTTATGCATCCAGCGGAAAGCTTTCTCATCGAGGTGGATTAACTGAATATCTGTTTTCTTTGCGCTTTCCGGATCCAGTTTACACACAAGTTCCCCTTGCGTATTTTCAAGCTCCTTAAGAAGGTTTGGAGATATGGTAAGTAAATCACATCCTGCCAGTTCGATAATCTCGCCAATATTACGGAAACTGGCTCCCATTACTTCCGTCTTATAACCGAACTTTTTGTAGTAATTGTAAATGTAGTTTACAGAAAGTACTCCTGGATCTTCAACCGGTAATATAGAATCTACGCCCCGGTCTTTTTTATGCCAGTCGTAAATTCTTCCTACAAAAGGCGAAATCAGCTGAACTTTCGCTTCGGCACAGGCAATGGCCTGAGCTTTGCTGAAAAGAAGTGTAAGGTTATTGTGAATGCCTTCCTTTTCAAGCTGTTCGGCCGCCTTTATGCCCTCCCAGGTGCTTGCCAGTTTCACTAATATTTTTTCGCGCGAGATTCCATTATTCTCATAAATGCCGATAATTTTGCGGGCTTTTGCCAGACTCCCTTCATAATCGAAAGATAAGCGTGCATCCACCTCGGTTGAAACTCTTCGTGGCACGATCTTCAATATTTCCAGACCAAAATTAACAGCCAGCTTGTCCATGCTTTCGGAAAGCCTGGTCTCAAAGCTATTCCCCTTTTTCTTGCCGTAATCCACAGCGGCATCTACCAGGTGAGCATATTCCTTTTTCTGCGAAGCCGTAAATATGAGCGAAGGATTGGTTGTCGCATCAATAGGTTTATATTGGGCAATGCTTTCGAAATCACCGGTATCGGCTACCACCAGGGTATGCTGCTTTAATTGTTCAAGAAGGTTCATATTGCAGGGATTTAAAATAAAAGACAAAATTAAGACTTATTTGGCAAAGAGTTTATCCTAAAATGGCTGTGGAGTGAAATAAAGAATTTCAAACTAAATGCTGAAATAATTGAACTGAACGCTAAACGCAAAAAACAATCATCTATATATCACTGATTTATACACGATTAATTATCTGAAAATATGATCCTAAAAGAACTAATCACTAAATGCATATTTGTATCCGTAGCGCATATAATCATAAATGGAAAACACTTTCCATTTTTTACCAACCCATAAACCGGATACCGATTCCGGAAATAAGAATTACCAACCCCGCAACCATGTGCATGTAGCGTTCGCTGTGTTTGAAGCGAATAAGTGAAACGCCGGTACATCCGATAAAAACGGTAGCTATCATGGTG
>Ga0136636_10001918_pt1 | contig 12300 bp, 5 predicted proteins | sample AntDrymUQ8522106_2_FD_104653 | JGI IMG/M metagenome (GOLD analysis project Ga0136636, IMG submission 104653) | Polar desert sand microbial communities from Dry Valleys, Antarctica - metaG UQ852 (21.06) | ecosystem: Environmental > Terrestrial > Soil > Desert | place: Antarctica: Dry Valley... | reverse complement strand
GTGATCGCAGGGGAAGGTGGTGTCGGCAGTTCGGCTCGGGGTCCGCCTACCGCCTACCGCCATACAGTCTGATCTGGTTTGATATGGTTTGCTGCGGGGGAATGGGTTCGGCAGAACCAAGGAACTCACTTGCCAAGACGCAGTTTCTCCCGCCGCAGGCCCGGAAAATAGCCGCAAAAACCAAACAGCACTCAACATTTTTTGAAACACATTTCATTTTTCAAATATGCGTGGCAGCGTCCGCTATCGCAGCGCCGTTGGCTCGCGGTGGGCACGGCAGGGACTGGGAATGAACGACGGAAATCAGCAGTCAGCGTTCAGGGGTCGCGAAACAGGGCCTGCGAACCAAGTAACTATTGACCTGCCCATGCTGCACATGGTTCATTTTCTTGGAATCAATCAACTGCAACTCAACCCCGCCTCCACCCCTCAAACCCGCCGCGCAGGCTGCGCGCTTCGGTGAAGCCGTGGTGCTGGCGCAGCAGCTGCAGGGCTTGCAGGCTGCGTGCGCCTTGGGCGCAGTACACCACGGTGGGCAGGTGGGCATCCAGCTTGGCCAGGGCAACCTTCGCGCTGCCATCGCGCAACTGCCTCAGCGCAATGTGTACGGAGGGATGTATAGCGCCAAGTGCGCGTTCGTGGGTCTCGCGCACATCGATCAGTTGGGTGTGCGCGAGTTGCGCTTTCAGGTCTGACACGGTGATGTCTTGCGGCGTTGCCGCGTGTTCCGGGGTCAGTAGGGCGCAGCTTACCTCGCCATAGCCCTCGGCGGGCAGGTCGCTAATCTGGCGGCTTTGCGGGTCCACAGGGATACGAAAAGTGGAGGATGTCATGCTCAGCGCGTCCCACAGCAGCAGGCGCCCACTCAGCGTCTCGCCGATTCCGGTGAGCAATTTGATCGCCTCCGTGGCTTGCACCGTGCCGATCAACCCGGGCAACACGCCCAGCACACCAGCCTCTGCACAGTTTGGGATGGCATCGGCCTGCGGCGGCTCGGGAAACAGGCAGCGGTAAGTAGGGCCGCCGCGCCAGTTGAAGACGCTGGCCTGTCCGTCAAAGCGGTGGATCGCGCCATAAACAAAGGGTTTGTCCGCCAGCACGCAAGCGTCGTTGACCAGATAGCGGGTGGCAAAGTTGTCGGAGCCGTCCACCACCACGTCGATGCCTTGCAGACGCGCAAGCGCGTTGCCACGGTGAAAGCGCTCGGCCACCGGGATGATGGTGATGTGCGGATTCAAAGCGCGCAGCCGCCCGGCGGCGGCATCGACCTTGAGCAGGCCCACATCGGCCTCGGTGAACAGCACTTGTCGCTGCAGGTTGGAGCGGTCAACGCGGTCACCATCCATCACCGTGAGGTGCCCGACCCCGGCCGCAGCCAGGTAAAGCAGCGCCGGGCAGCCTAGCCCGCCTGCGCCGATGACCAGCACATGGCTGGCTTTCAGCTTCTCCTGCGCCTCGGGGCCAAAACCGGCCAGCGTGAAATGGCGGGCGTAGCGTTCGGTTTCTTGCGCGGAAAAAGCCATGTTTGCCCCCGGATTACAGCGCCGCAGCAGCGGCCAGTGGGCGCGGCGCTTGCCCGTCGTAAGACGCGTCCCAGTCTTTCCAGACCGGCTCGTAGCCTTGGGTGCGCAGGAAGGCGGCCACGTCGTCGCTAGAGCGCTCATCGCCAACCTGAAACTGCTCCAGCGAGTCGGCCTCGGCCACGTAGCCGCCGGGGTTGGTGCGCACGCCCGCGCTCATGGTGGTCACGCCCAAGCGGAAAGCCTGGTCCCGAAAGGCCGGGCTTTCGCGCGTGGACAGGGTGAGTTCGACCTCGCGGCTGAACAGGCGGTAAGCGCACAGCGCCTGCACCAGATCGCGTTCGCTGGTGGGGGTGACGTCGATCTCGCTGCCCGCATGGGGGCGCAGGCGCGGAAACGAGATGCTGTAGCGGGTGCGCCAATAGCGCTTTTCCAGATAGCGCAGATGCAGCCCCACAAACCACGCGTCAGTGCGCCAGTCGCTCAGGCCATAGAGCGCGCCCAAACCGATTTTTTTCAGGCCGGCGCGGCCCAAACGGTCGGGCGTTTCCAGCCGGTAGGCCATGTCGGCCTTGGGGCCTTTGAGGTGGTAGCGCGGGTAAGCAACGGGGTCGTAGGTTTCTTGGTAGACGATGACGGCGCTCAGGCCGTCTGCCACCAGCGTGGCGTAACCGGCCTCGTCAATGGGTTGCACTTCCATCGACAAGTTAGCAAAGTAAGGGCGCAATATCTGCAGCGCGTTGGAGAAGTATTCGCGCCCAACGTGGGAAGACTCGCCGGTGACGATCAGCACATGCTCGATGCCCCGGCCGCGCAGCACCTCGGCCTCGGCGCGGATGGCGTCGTCTTTGAGCACCTTGCGGGCGATGCGGTTTTGCGCGCTGAAACCACAGTAAGTGCAGATATTGCTGCACACATTGGTCAGGTACAGCGGCGCAAACAGTTGCATGGTGCGGCCAAAGCGCTCCACTGTGAACTGGTGACTGAGCTGCGCCATCTCTTCCAAAAACGGCACGGCAGCGGGCGACAGCAACGCCTGCAGGTCGTCCAAGTCCAGCCCGCTGCGCACCTTATCTAAGGCGCGGCGCACATCGGCGGTGGTTTTGGCGTCGATGGCTTGGCCGGTGGCGGCAAAGTCGTGCTGTTGCCAGGTCGTCACAAAACTCATTGCCCAACCTCAGACAGAAACGCGGTCAGCGGCGAGGTGCCGTGCGCCTGCGGTTTGACCGAGCGCGCGGCCAAACCGGCCTCAAACGCCAGCCGTCCGGCCTCCACCCCCAGGCGAAACGCGTGCCCCATGGCCACCGGATCAGCGGCGGCGGCAATGGCGGTGTTGACCAGCACCGCGTCAGCGCCCATTTCCATGGCGGCGGCTGCGTGCGATGGCGTGCCCAAACCGGCATCGACCACCACGGGGATGTTGCTCTGCGCGATGATGATTTCCAAAAAAGCGCGCGACTCCAACCCCCGGTTGCTGCCAATGGGCGCGCCCAGCGGCATGACGGCAGCGCAACCGGCCTCTTCCAGATGCTTGCACAGCACCGGGTCGGCGTGGACATAAGGCAGCACGACGAAACCGCGCTGCACCAGCTCTTGCGCGGCCTTCAGGGTTTCAATCGGGTCGGGCATCAAATACTTGGGGTCAGGGTGAATTTCCAGTTTGACCCAGTTGGTTTCCAGCGCGTCGCGCGCCAGTTCGGCGGCCAGCACGGCTTCTTTGGCGGTACGCACACCCGAGGTGTTGGGCATCAGTTGGTAGCGACTGCGGTCCAGGTGCGACAAGATGTCGTCGGTCTCGCCATCCATGCGCACACGGCGCAGCGCGACGGTAACGAGCTGCGTGCCCGAGGCGGCCAGACTCTGTGCCATGGCCGCGCCCGAGCTGTATTTGCCCGTACCCAGAAACAACCGGGAGGAAAGCGTCGTGCCTGCAATGACCAAAGGGGAAGTGTTCATGGGAAATCCGTCGAGAAAGTGAGGTGTCAAAAACCGGTGCGCGTCAACCGCCCTGCGTGGCCTGGATGAGCAAAACGGCATCGCCCGGCAACAGTGCATGCTGGTCCCACCGGGCGCGCGGCACCACGGCGTCGTTCACGGCCACCGCCATGCCGGGCCGCCCGGCCAGACCTAATTGGTTGAGCAACTGCGCCAGCACGGCACCCTCGGCCACGTCAAGGGCCTGACTGTTAAGAATGATTTTCACGCTGATAACGGGTTTGACAAAGGGGCCGATTATCGGACGAGCGCTCTGACGCAATGCCGGGCGCTATCGGGCGTTGTCGCGTGGGCCATTTGCCCCACTGACATATGCTGAACGGCTGTCAAAAAACCTCGTAGACCAGACATGCTTTATACCGAAACCAAAGGGATGCGCTTTCCAATGGACGTCATCTTGGCGTGCATCCGCTGGTACGCAGCTGACCCATTGAGCGACCGCCATCTGGGCGAAATGATGCATGAACGAGGCGGCGGCGTCGGTCATTCTCCAACCTAACATTCATGGCGATGAAGCCACCCCAGAGCATGCAAACCCTGGCGTCACTGCGAGCTTAAGCGGCAGTCCAGGGCTTCTCAAGTCATGGGTTGCTTCACTTCGTTCGCAATGACGGGTGTACAGCACGTTAAAGCGTGGTCATTCAGAAGAACACGTAAGTGCCTGATTTGTAGTCATGAATGGCCTTTGAACTGGTCAAATCCAGCCAGCGTCACTGCCTTTGTGCTCGATGACACCATCAAAATACGCTCGGGCAAGAAAATGCCCGGCATGTCCAGCCACTTTGACCACACCCCAGGGCGGCACGTGATGGGTCAGCAGGTGTTGACCTTGGGGGTTGGCGTGTGCTGAGGGTTTTGCGCGCATTGACAGTGAACTGCTCACCGGCAAAACCAACGTGGTTGACTTGGTCGTGCCCTTCAAAGATGGGCGCAACATCGCGCTCTTCGACACCGGGCAGCTCTGAATCAAACCAGAGATGACCCGTGCCATGATTGGCCGGGCACAGCGCGCCGGGTGTCCATGGGCCAAGCTGTGGACGCCTCAGTCAGGAGAAAATTGCCACACCACTGCCGCCGCGATCCTTACGAGCCGCATCGAACAGTCTGAGGTAACAACTAGGCGTGCATGCGCCCGCTGCAATCTTCCGGCTTGGGGTGGAGCCCAGATAGTCCGTTGGGGCGCGTATGCACGACGACACGAGTTTCGGGACAATTGGGTGGCTCGTGACGGGTTCAAAGCACTTTGGGTTGCACCCAACTACTCCACCAACTCAACCACCAATTCCCGCACATCCGCGCGCCCAGCAGCATCCAATACCCGCAGGGTGTAGCGACCGGCTTGCGGGGGCGTCCACGACAGTGCTTCGCCCGGCAGGGTTTGTCCCAGCAGGGCGTCTTGCGCAAACCAGTGCAGCGGGGTGGCTCCCGGTGCGTCGGCACGCAGTTCGATGGGCTGGGAGTGGTTCAGACGCTGTAGGTGAGTGACGCCGCGTTGGGGCGAAACAATGTGCGGCGCCCCCTCTCCTGAAGCGCCATAGACGCCGCTATCAGGGGCGTTACCGCACTCACCTGGTGGGGGTGTTTTCAAGGGCAGTCCGGCGCGCTTGAACAGTGCAAGCATGTCAGATGACCAGTATTCAAACACCTGTTCTCGCGTGTGCGGTCCGGGCACACAGGCCAACTCACCGGTGCGTGTATCGACCAACAGGGTGCGGTGCAGCGTGCTTTGTCGAATGGGCGATTTGCCAGCAATGAACCAAGCCTGCGCGCGCACCCGACAGGCCGGGTTGGGCAGGTCTCCGCTGGCGGCGCACACCTCTATTTTTTGCACTTCCGCTGGTTGAGAGAAAGCCATTTCCCCGGGGTCCAAACGTTCGGCACGCAGCGCGTCCACCACGCGCAAAAACAAGGGTGCTGCAGCCTCAATACCAATCAATGCGGGGTTGCTGGCTCCGTCAAAATTCCCAACCCACACCACCAGCGCGTAGCGACCAAACACACCTGCCGTCCACGCATCTCGAAAGCCCCACGAGGTACCTGTCTTCCACGCCACGGCGGGCCGCGCGGGGGCGTAGGTGTCTGGCCGTGGGGACTGGCGCAGCATTTCAAGGGTGATGTGCGCCGCAGCAGGACTCAGCAGTGTCAAACTTGGCGAGGATTGCAACGCGGATTGCGCAGCGTTCTGAAGGTAACTGACCTCTTGCCAACGTCCCCGGTTGGCCAGCATGGCGTAGAGCTGCACCAACTCTTGGGGGGTCACCTCGCCACCGCCAAGCACCAAAGCCAGCCCGTAATGCGCCTCAGGCGCGAGTTTTTGTACGCCGCCGAGCTTTAAAAATTCGTACAAATTGGGGTGACTCAACCGTGCAGCCAAATCCACAGCAGGCACATTGCGGCTGCGCACCAGGGCATCTTGCGCAGCAATCGGACCCGTGAAGCGGCCGTCAAAATTTTCGGGTGAGAAGCCGCCATAGCTGCTGGGCACATCTCGCAAGATGGACGCGGAGTGAATCAGCCCCTGATCCAACGCCAGCCCGTAAATAAAGGGTTTAAGGGTGGAGCCGGGAGAGCGCTTGCCTTGCGTGCCATTGACTTGCCCCGCAATGGCGGCGTTGTGGTAATTGGCAGAGCCAACCAGCGCCTTGACCTGCATGGTGGAGGTATCGACCAGCATGGCCGTGGCATTGTGGATGCCCACATCGGAGCGGGACTTGACATACTCAACCAGCACCCGTTCCACCACGGCTTGCACGGGCAGCAGCAGGCTGGTCACCACCTCGCGCTGCGGGGTTTGACGCAATGCCCAGTCCACAAAATGGGGCGCTCGAAAGGGCAGGCTGGCGCGTGTGTGAAACGGCACTTGCAATGCCGTTTCGTTGAGCACACGCACATCTTGTGGGTGCTTGGCAACCCAGCGGCGCGCTAGACGTTTGCGTGCATCGCGCAGTGCTGGCGACGCAGCGACACCTGCAAGCTCTCCCAGACGTTTGCGCGGGTTTTGCGGAATGACCGCCAGGTTGAGCGCTTCGCTCAAGGTCAGCTGACTGGCGGGCTTGCGCAGATACACCAAGCTGGCCGCGCCCACGCCTTCAATATTGCCGCCAAAAGGGGCGAGGTTCAGGTAAGCCTCCAATACATCGCGCTTGCTGTAGCGCCATTGCAGCCACAGCGCCGCACCCACTTGTTGCACCTTGCCCCATGGAGTGCGGCTGTCAATACCGTACAAGCGGCGCGTCAACTGCATCGTGATCGTGGAGCCGCCGATGCGACGCCTTCCGGCCGCGGTAGAGGCTGCGGCTCGCACCAGCGCCCATGGATTGACACCGGGATGCCAGTCAAACCAACGGTCTTCGTACAGCAGCACCGCATCTACCATCGGCGCAGCGATATGCTCCAGCGGAGTCCACAACCGGAACTGCTCGTCTTGCGCCAGTGTGAGGCGCAACAATTCACCCCCAGCGGCAGTCACACTGCGTGAGCTAGGTGCCAGAGCGGACAAGGGTGGCTTTGGCCACCAACGCGGCACGGTCAGCAACAGCCCACACACCAACCACCAACCCACCCGCCGCCAAAATTGGGCGCTGACAGCCATCACTAAAGAAATGGATGGCAGATCGCCGCTGACCGGGGCGCACACTGCCGTTGATCCAACCACGCCCGCTCTGTGAACTTGACGGCATGCACCTTAACTGTTGTTCTTGTTGTTCTGTTGTCGGTCATTTTCATTAGAAGAAATTGGTGATCACGAGGGAAGCCGCGCCTTCCCCTACGCCCCTATCAGCACACCTGGTCCGGTTCCCAATCATTGGTGTGCAGGGACCACGTCACAACGACATGCATGATTCAGGAATCGCATTACTTACTGGATGGTTTCACTGTAAACACACCACCCACTGAACGGCCAAAGACGCGGCGCTCGTACATCGCTTCTGCGTACGCAGCAGGTACGACAAACTCGCCAATATTGGTGACGCGCACTTTGTAGGTCACTTCGGTCATGCGGCTGTCCACACTGCCAAAGAACACCACGCGGTCCTCGCGAATGTCCGCATAGTCAATGCGCCAAGTGCTGCTGCCGCCCAAGCGCTTGCGCCACAGAGGCGTGTCGGGGTCGTCACTGTCGGACGGGGAGGTCAGCACCGGCTCCATGCCGCCAGGCAAGATATCGACCAAAGCCACTTGATCTACTTGACTGCGCTCTGTGGCGCGCACCCGCACGCGCACGCTGAGCTCATCCCCCACTTCGGCTTCTTTCACCACGTTGCCTTTGGCATCCAAAAATTCATGAATGATTTCCAGCCCCTTGTTTAGCGCATTTTGGGGAATGCTGCGTTCGTAGCCCGACTCGGACCAGGCATAGAACAAGGGCAGTTCGCCGCCATTGCGCAGCTTCAAGCGGGCGCTGTCCAAAGGCACTGCCAACTTGGCCAAAAGCAGCTCTTGGGGCAACTCCAGCGCCTTGGACTGGCCAGCCGCATTGACCGCACTGACCCCCACTTTGCCCGCAGCTGACTGTGCAGCCACCCCAGCGTAGGCATCTATGGCCATCAACATGCGGGCGGCAGAAAGGCTTTGGTAGTAGTTGTCACGAATCGCAACAGCCATGCGGCTCCAATAGTCCATGGGCAGCGTTTTGAGCTGCGCGGGAAAATGCAGCGCCACCAATTGCACCACGGTAGCTTGGTGAACCAGGGGGTCGTAGTAATGTCGCCACGACCAGTTTTTCCACGGATCAAGGTTCGTCACCACATCTCGCAACGCGGGGGACAGTAGCTCCTGCGCCAGCTTGTCTTGCTTGAGCAGCTGGTAACTAGCGGCCAAATAGACAGCGCCCAGATCACGGCGCAAAGCGGCTTTGTCAACTTCAGTGCGCGCGATGTTGACCAATTGGCGCAGGTTTTCGTTCAGATTGGTCAATGCAGCAGATGTCATCACCCCTTGGCGGGTTAGCAAATAAGCGGCTTGGGTTTGGATGCGCCACTGGTAGTCATTCAGGGTTGTTTCGGCCAAATGGGCTTGCAAGTAACCATTGGCACGCTGCAACATGTCATTGGGCACGGCAAATTTGCGGGCTTTGGCTTCGACCAGCAGGTTCACCACATAGGTGGTGGCGAACAAGTCGGGTGCATTACCGGGCCACATGGCAAAACCTCCATCTGCGGTTTGGCGGGCACGCACTTGCGCCAAATAGCGGTCAAAGGATTGTTTGGGGTTGGGCGGCTTGCGCCCTTGTGAAAGGGCGCTGTGGCTTAACTTTTGCAGTTGATCGGCCACGCCCGGTTGCGCTGCCAAAATGACCGCTGGGAAGATTTGGCTGGTGATTTGTTCGGTGCAACCATAGGGGTACACATCCAAATACGCCATCAAGCCAGAGGAGAACGCCCACGGGGAGGACGACACGGCGACCTCGCTGCGTTTGAGGGTTGGATAAAAATCGCCTTGCGATTTCACATCCCCCTCGCCACGCATCAACCCGGTTTGCACCAATGTTACAAAAGCTGACGCCGGACGCACACTGACATCGGTAGACAAACGGGCTTTGGCCTCCCCCGTTTGCGCGCTAAACACCACGCTGGCCGACCCCAACTGTGCCGCTGCACCTTGCTTGGCACGCACACGGAAGGTGGCCGTTCCTTCGGCGCGTTCGGTAATTTTTAAACGCTGCGTGGTTGCCCCCACCACCTCCAACCCAGCCGTGACGGACAAGTTAAGCGAAACCGGCGCGTCCTTGCCTGAACCCTTGGCGTTGTTCGCCACGGCAATGCCGATTTCAACCGTATCGCCGGGTGTCATGGCCACAGGCACATTGGGCAACAGTACCAAATCACCGCGCACGGTAGTTTTACCCATGGCTGCGGCAACGGTATCGTCATTTACCACCACCGCCATCACACGCAGCGCACCGTTAAAGCTCTCGGGCACGGTGTAGCTAAATTCTTTGCTGCCATTGATGTCCACCACACCCGACCAATACACCACAGGTCGGTCGGTCTTGCGTTTGAAGGGGTTCAGGTGCTTGCCCGCTTCGCCTTCGGCATCCCCACCGGGTGCGGCTTGCATGAGTTTCTTGAACTCTGGCAAGACCAAATCCAGCGTCTGCTGGGTGCTAACTTCCAGCGCCCGCTTTTGGAAGAAGAACTTCAGCGGGTCGGGCTCCTTGTAACGCGCCACCTGCAAAATGCCTTCGTCCACCGCAAACACAACCGCGCGACTAGGCGCGGTGGCCTCCAAGCGGAACTTGGCTGTTTGCCCTGGCTTGATGAGTTCAGGCACCTGCAGGCGCAACGTTTGTGTGCGTTTAGCCAAACTGACAGCAAAAGGCGCAATGCCGTAGCTCATGGGGCTCATGTAGATTTCGTTCGATGCCAAATCTCGCGCAAATTGCACCGATACGTAGCCATTTCCCTCGAAGTCTTTGGGCAGGGTTATTTTTTGGACCGAGGCAGTGTCTTTTGCCATGAACCACTGGTGGGTGAAGACCTTGTCACGCTCGATGGTGATGAGTCCAGCCCCCGCATAGGGCGCTCGGATGCTGATTTCGATGTCTTCGCCGGGTTCGTAATACTTCTTGTTGAGCGTCATTTGCAACTCGGCATTGCGGTCTAAAGCACGGGATACGTTGCCCGTCCCCGCCACGCTGTAATTCACCCGCGACAAGTCTTGCCCATTGGCATCGCGCACAGCATAGGCAAAATTGCCGGGCGTTTGGGTGGCCAGCATCAGGTTTGCCCCGGCAGCACCCATGCTGAACGGCTCTTCTTTGAGCACGGTTTCTTTGGGGCGCGACTCGTACTTAAACAATCCGTTGGGCTGTTTGATCAGCACTGAGAGCACTTTGCGTTCTAAACGCACCAAGCGCAAATCGCCCGCCGCTGTCTTCTTGGCTTGGGGGTTGATGGCGATGAATTGGACATAGCGCACCCCATTGCGCGGGATGTAACCCACGTCGCCATCGGCTTTGTGTCCGACCAAAAAGGCCCGGTCTGACACCAGTGTCGTGGCTTCTGCCGCCACACTCCGCCCTCCCTCAGGCTCAAAAGCGTTCACCAATAAATGCAACTGGTAGGTGGCTTGGGCGTAACGTTGCAGCCCTAAATCAAAGGTGGCTAACCCTTGGTCATTGGTTTGGCCTTTTTCCAACTCTGTACGGAAACTTTCTTTGGCACGCTGCGGGTCAAAGAAGCTGTAGTCAGGATAGCCGCGAAACGCGGGGTAGGTAGGCGAGAGGGTGAGCACCGCGTCCACCCGGCGATTGGGCGCAGGCGTGCCAAACAGGTTTTGTACATTCACCGCGGCCTTAAGGTCCTTGGGGCTGATCCAGCCGTCGGCCGATTCGCTGGAGAGTTTGGCGGTGACTTTGGTTCTATCAGGTAAGAACTCTTGCACTTTGACGCTGACGCTGCCCAACCGCTGAGCGGGCGATTCGGGCGTGCCCGGTGCAGCTGAGCCAGAATCCCGCGCCAAGTTGAGGTTAATGGTGTAGTTGCCCGTCGGTGATGCGTCTTGCGTGGTGTGCGAAAACTCTGCCATGCCGCTCGAGCCTAGCTTGAGCTTGTCGCGCCGCACCACCAAACCACGGGCATCTACCACTTCGACTTCGACTGGCACGTCGGCCAGCTTTTGCGCCCAATTGGTGGATTTGGCCAAAATGCCAATATTCATCGTGTCCCCCGGACGGTAAATACCCCGGTCTGAGAACAGATACGCTTGAATCTGGTTGGGTAGGCCCGCAAAGCGCACGCCGCCCACATCAAAACGCGAAATATCCAAGTTGCGGTCAGCCCGATTGATTGGCAAAAAACTTAAATCTCCGGCCTTTTTCACCACCAACACCACGGGCGCTTTTTCGCGCACCAGCCCGACCATGCTGGGCAATCGCGCGCGGCCTGATGCGTCGGTCACCTGGGCAGTAAGCACACTGCCATTGCGGGCCCACACCTCGACGGCGGCATCGGCCACCGGTTGACCCGACGCAATGGACTGCACGAACACCTCGCGGGTGCCATCTGTTGCTAGTTTTGACACCAGGCCGAGGTTGGTGACGATGACCAAACGGCGATCACGCATCTGCGAAGGCTGTGTTTGTTCAGCATCTAAGACCGGGTCGCCTTCGCCTTCATCGCCTGCGTAGCCGTCTTCTGCGCTGTAGCGCTGCGGAGCCGGTTCGTAGTCAGGGTTTTGCGCATTGCCTTCTTTCGGGTCATAACCTTGCACCGAGAGCAGAAACACCCCACGCCGATCTGATGCGTCTGCCTTCAGGTAATCCGAAAAGTCGATCGTCTCAAAATGGGTCTTGCCGGGTTTGAGGTGCAGAGCGATCTTTTTCTCAAATCGCTCGGTCAAGTTGTCGGGCGTTACGCCCGCATAAAACTCTGGCTGGGTCATGTCGCCTGAGGACTGGGTAATCAAATGCTGCAGCTGCAACGGCAACAAGCGGCCAATTTCCACTTTCACGCCCGGCAAGTCACGAACCAAAATCGGCAGTTTTTTGTCCCCGGACATGGCAAGCAACGAGCCTTTGCTCATGATGGACAACTCTGGTGCCGAGCGCTTGATGCGCATGATTTCATCGCGCGTAGCCCCCAACTGGTAGCCCCCGACCGACTTCATGCCTTTTTGAATACGAACGAGCATGTAGCGTGCGGGCTCTGCCACAAATTTAAATGCGTGGTACTCACCCACTTCTCGCTCCGCTGGGGTTGGTGTGAGTGTCAGTTTGGTAGCCTTCTTCAACACCTCAGCGCTCACATTCGCCGGGTCACTCCACACCGTGTTGTCCGCACCC
>Ga0136636_10001916_pt1 | contig 12305 bp, 11 predicted proteins | sample AntDrymUQ8522106_2_FD_104653 | JGI IMG/M metagenome (GOLD analysis project Ga0136636, IMG submission 104653) | Polar desert sand microbial communities from Dry Valleys, Antarctica - metaG UQ852 (21.06) | ecosystem: Environmental > Terrestrial > Soil > Desert | place: Antarctica: Dry Valley... | reverse complement strand
GGGTGTAACTCATTGGGCGGTACTCATTGGGTACGCGGACGCAGCATCATTTGGTCAGGATCAGTTTGTTTTCGCGGGTCACGCGCAGTAGGTAACGCTGGCCGGCATGTTCAATTTCGATAGTCTGGGCACCACGCAGTAATTGCTGGCTTTCTATACGAGGGCGATCTGTCGTGCTTTCGGCAGGTGGGGCGGCGGGTGGCTGTTGTAGTTGAATGTTCATTGCGAAACCAAATGCAAACGAGAATGGATCGTATTCTACGTAAACAAGAATCACTGTCAACAACTTGAATTCAGGAATCAGAATCCCGTTTCATTTGTTACAAAATATTTGTAACGTATTTGTTAATGAGATATATTCGCATTTGCATTAACCGACTAGCCAGCCACTGCAACATAGCCAGCCATGTCTTAAACACCATGTTTATACCTGTTCGGCAAGCCAGCCTCTCTCTGCCAGCCAGCCATTTCAACTGACTCGATAGAGGGATTCTTGTGAATAAACGCCAAACTAAAAACCTGCTGGCACAGGTGCTGGCAGCGTCACCGGCTGTGAATGGAGGGCGGGGCGCTTTGTTACCGCTCGGGATGATGGTCGCCGGCTTGTTGGTTGGTAGCCAAACAGTACAGGCCGAAGAACAGACGCTGCCGGTGGTTACCGTCAAAGCCAATGCCGAACAGCAGGATGGCTACCGGGCGACAAAAACCCGTGTCGGCAAAGTGGTGCAGGATCCGCACGATGTGCCGCAGGCGATTACCACGATCACCCGCTCGCTGATGGAAGAGCAGGAAGCCAACTCGCTGCGGGAAGCGCTGCGCAATGTTTCCGGCCTTACCTTCAATGCGGCCGAGGGTGGCCGCTCTGGCGACAACATGATGTTGCGCGGCTTTTATACGTTCGGCGACATGTACCTCGATGGCATCCGCGATACAGCCCAGTACAACCGCGAGGTGTTCAATCTTGAGCAGGTTGATGTGCTGCGCGGGGCGGCCGCCATGCTGTTCGGTCGTGGTCAGGCCGGCGGGGTGATCAATCAGGTGAGCAAGACGCCGATGCTCTATGGCGTCAATAAGGTGGGCTTCGGGGTTGGCTCAGACGGTTATCTGGAAACCAAGGCCGATCTGAATCAGCGGGTTGGCGAAACCACCGCCTTCCGCATCAACCTGATGAACCGCGACGAAGGCAGCGCGCGTTCCAATCCCTACACCGGCACCGAGCCGGAGATTCACCGGATGGGTGTGGCGCCGAGTATTTCTTTCGGGTTGGGTACCGATCACGAAGTTAACCTGAGTCATCTCTGGGTCAAGAGCCAGGATCGCGCCGATTATGGGATTCCTTTCGTCAATAAAAGGCCGAATCAGGACATGGCCAAGGCGGGCAATTATTACGGTGTCGATGCAAATTTCGACGATAGCGAAACCAATGTCACGACCCTGAATTACCTTTTCAAAATTTCGCCGACCACCCAGTGGCGGACGGTGTTGCGCGCCGCAAACTACAAGCGTGCCTACTGGGCGGTGGCTGGTCAGGGCACTTTGACGGCGGCGAGTACGCAGCAGCAGGCCAAGACCCGTCAGTTCGAGACCGATAATTACGTTTTGCAGAGTGATCTGAACACTGCCTTCAACCTATTCGGGATGAAGCATGAGCTGGTCAGCGGCGTTGAATATCTGCGTGAAGATTCGATCCGCCGGGCCTTGCGTAATCTGGGTACGGCGACCAATCCACTTTATCGTCCGGGCGAGTTTGCGACTGCGCCGGCCAATATTTACAAGGGCGATACCTACAGCGCCTATGTGCAGGATTCGGTTGAATTTGTTCCGGACTGGAAGTTGACCGCAGGCGTGCGCCGCGACGAGATGCGTTCTGACTACGTCACGGCGGCGGGCAATGTGGCCACCGCCTTCAGCGGCAATTTTGGCGAAAACAGCTACCGTGCTGGTCTTTCTTGGCAACCTCAGGTCGACTCGCATTACTACCTGGGCTGGAGCGATTCGTTCAGCCCGACGGCTGACCTTTACCAGCTTTCCGGCAATCAATATCCGGCGGAACGCTCCAAGGTCACTGAATTGGGTGCCAAGTGGTTGCTGCTCGACGGCAATCTTGCCTTCCGCACCTCGCTCTACCGCGCCGTCAAGGATTGGGAACGCAATACCGATCTGGAATCCACTGCATCCATCCTGACCAAAAAGCGTCAGTCGGATGGCCTGGAGTTTGAACTGGCTGGCCGGGTGACCGATAACCTGGAAGTCTTCGGCGGCGTCTCCTTCATTCATGGCGAAATCCTCGAAGTCGCACCCGTTACCGGCAACCCCAACTTTGTCGGGAAGGAGCCGCGCAATACACCGAAGCGCACTCTTAATCTGTGGTCGACTTACAAGTTACCGCTCGGTTTCAAGGTTGGTGGCGGCGTCGAATACAAGAGTGAGCGCTACGGTGGGGCGCCGACCGGGACTGCCGCGTTCAATCCGAACAAGGTGCCCGGTTATATGCGCTGGGATGCGATGGTCAGCTATGAGCAACCCAAATACAGCGTCAAGTTCAATATCCAGAACGTCTTCGACAAACTGTATTACGACGCGCTCTACGACAACGGCGGCTTTACCGTACCCGGCCAGGCGCGTCGCTTCATCTTGAGCGCCGAGTACAAGTTCTAAATTTTTAGCCTATCACATGTCTTTCTGCATGGCCTTAGCTGCCCTGCGGTCGACTGTATTTTTGGGCTAAAAATGGCGTTGACCGCAGCATTCAATATTTGCCCTCTTTGTCTGCCTCTGACCGGGAATTAAATCCATGAAAAACACCTTTGATCGCCGCCGCTTTCTGCTCTCACTCGGGGCATTGGGTATCCTGTCAAAATCCGGGCTGGCTCTGGCGGAGGGCGGCGCCGCAGCCTCTACCGCCTTGATCGGTGCCGCCTGGCGCGGCCCCAATCCCGGCGATACCTACTACGCCGGCGTACTGGCGGCCAACTGGGAAAGGAATAAGCTGGAAATTCGCTACGCCACGCCCTTGCCAACGCGCCCGCACGGCCTGCTACCGGAAGCTGACGGCGGTTTGCTTGTCACCGGCGTTCGTCCCGGCGCCTGGATGCTGCGCTGTGATGGCAAAGGTGAGGTGACGCAGCAGATCAATCTGGAAGGAGAAACTTCTAGCGCCCGCCTGAATGGTCACGCCATCCTCAGTCAGCGTGGCGATGTTATCTACACCACAGAAACAGACAGCAAGACCGGGCGCGGCAAGATCGGTGTGCGTGAGCCAACGAGTCTGAAAAAAATGGCCGAATGGGAAGCTCACGGCCCGGAGCCGCATCAGTTGCTGCTCGATGCTGAGGGCCATTTGATGGTTGCCAACGGCGGTATCCCGCGCACGGCGGCCGATAAGAAATACGACCTGCAGCGGATGGATTCCTCGCTCGTTCGGCTTGACGGCCAAAGCGGCCGCCTGCTTCGCCAATGGACTCTGGACGACCGGCGCCTCAGCCTGCGCCACCTGGCCTGGAGCCATTCTCCGGCAAGCGGTAAAACTTTCCTCGGTATTGCCATGCAAGCCGAACACGACGACGCGGCCAAGCGTGTGGCGGCGCCAATTCTGGCTGTGCTTGATGGCGATGAATTGTCCGTCCCAACTCGCAGCAATGATGGTGCCGGTTACGCCGGCGACATCACCGCCGCCTATAACGGCGGCTTTGCGCTCTCCAGCAATCAGGTTGGTTTGGCGCAGTTGTGGCACCCGGGCGCACCGGACAAGCTGACACCCATCGTCGAGTTACAGGAAGCCTATGCCCTGACGCCCTGGACCGGGCCGAAACCTGGTGGCGGCGTGCTGGTTGCCACCGCGCTTGGTTTGGTGCGCTGGCACCCGACGGCCAAGCCGACATTTTTGCCCTGGCCAGAGAAAATGGCGCTGGATAATCATTGGGTGTTGCTCAACGATGGCTGAGAGAGCAGGCATGGGCGGTGCGGTCAGCGGCTAATCTGATTACTACGGTCGACCGCCTTTTTTACCAAAATTTGGCGTTGACCGCAGCAGTTGGCTAACCAAGGTTCTGGCTGTTATTCCAATGGAAATAAACCAATGACAGCTGATCAGGCGTTTTCGATGATGATTTCTTCAATCGTCCGGGCGGCGCGTTTGCAGCCATCAAGTACTTCTTCCTGGCTGAAGTAAAAGCGCCGCATTTTCATTGCATGCCAAGCCGCCTGTTCGTCACCTTCAGTTTCAAACAGTTTGCGCACGGCTTCATGCATGGCGGCGCTGGAACGTGATTCGATATCCTCGATCTCACGGCAATAATTGATCGTATCGCTCGCCCGGTCACGTTCGGCCAGGGCAGTGACGGCGCGGTTCAGGCGCAGGCAGGCATCGGCACCGAGCGAGGCCATTGCGCGCGCTTCCGGCGTTGAATTGCCAATGCTGTACATCGTGATCGCATTGGCGACGCTCTGCAGCGTGTTGAGCACACGATCCAGGTCGAGAATCAGCGTATGCAGTTGTTCCCGATTGATCGGCGTGGTGAAGGACTCATAGAGCAGATGGATGAAGTCAGCCTTGATCCGGTCGGCGCTGGCTTCATTGATATTCACTTCTTCGATCAGTATTGCATTCTGTTCTATTGGGTTACCCAGACCAGTGACCAGGCGTAACGTCGCGTTTGCGCCGGCGACGATACGGTCGGCATGTGACGCCAGTAGTGTGAAAAACGTGGAGCGTTGGGGCATGACATTGTTCAGCATGGAGAGCGTTCCTTGTCTGGTCAGAGGAAGCTTCGACCGACGTACCAGAAAATGGCCGCAATCAAACCCGAGGCTGGAATCGTCAAAACCCAGGCGATTACCAGATTGAAAGTTACCGCCCAGCGCACCGCTCTAACGTCGGCGGCGGTGCCAACGCCAACAATGGCGCCGGTGATGGTATGCGTCGTTGAAACCGGAATGCCACCCCAAGTGGCCAAGCCCAGACTGATCGCGCCGCCCATTGAGGCGCACGAGCCACTGACCGAATTGAGCCGGGTGATTTTGCTGCCCATGGTTTTGACGATGCGCCAGCCACCAAGATAGGTGCCCCAGGCAATGGCGCCGTAGCAGGAATAAATCACCCACATCGGCAGTGTATTGACATCCGTGGTCGATACACCGGCGGTAATCAACAATAGCCAGACGATGCCAATGGTTTTTTGCGCATCATTGCCGCCATGGCCGAGGCTATAGGCCGCTGCGGCGACCAGTTGGCCGCTACGAAACCAGGTTCCCGCCTGGTGTGGCGTCTTGTTGCGGAATATCCAGGCAACGAGAACCATCAACATGCCTCCGATGAAAAATCCCACCAAGGGAGAAATGATGATGAAGATGAGGATCTTGCCGAAACCACTCCAGACAATCGGTGTCAGGCCACCGGCCTTGGCGAGGGTGGCGCCGACCAGTCCACCGACCAATGCGTGCGACGAGGATGAAGGAATGCCGTAGTACCAAGTGATGATGTTCCACGCCAACGCCCCGACCAAGGCGCCGAAGATCACATAATGATCGACAAATGCCGGGTCCACCGTACCCTTGCCGATGGTCGCGGCGACTTTGAGTTGGAAAATCCAAAGGGCCGCAAAATTGAAGAAAGCGGCGAAAACCACGGCCTGCTTTGGGGTCAGGGCGCCGGTTGCAACAATGGTTGAGATGGAGTTGGCGCCATCATGAAAGCCGTTCATGAAATCGAAGGCCAGTGCCACAAAGACAAGCAGCGCAAGCGACCAGATGCTGATGGTTAGATGATCCATGCGGGGCTCCGGTCAGGAATTTTCGATCAGGATTTCTTCGATCGTCTTGGCGGCATCCTCGCAGCGGTCCAGCACCTCTTCCTGCAGGGCGTAGAACTCGCGCATTTTCAGTGCAGTCCACACCGTATTGCTGCCATCGAACAAACGCGTAATCGCCTTGCGCTGCACCCGGTCCGCCTGTGATTCTATGGCGTCGATTTCCTTGCACAACTCTGTGGTTTCCAACTTGCGCTCTTTTTCCGGTAGCGCAATCACGGCACGATTCAGGCGCATGCAGGCATCTGCTGCCAGCGAAGCCAATTCGCGGGATTCGGCAGTCGATTCCTTGATGTTGTACATGTCCACCGCATTGGCAACATCCTGCAAGGCATTCAGCACATTATCCAAGTCGATGGTCAGCGTGTGAATCTGATCGCGGTTGATTGGGGTCGTGAACGAGCGATGCAGCAAAGTAATTAGTTCAGCCTTGATCTTGTCGGCACTCTGTTCATTCATGTTGACCTCGGCAACCAGGATAGGGATGTCCTCGATCCCGGTTCCCAAGCCATTCATCAAGCGCAAAGTGGCATTTGCACCGGCCACAACGCGATCGGAATGTGCCGCGAGTAATTCGAAAAACTCTTTACGTTGCGGCATGAGTCGGCTAAACATTGAATCCCCTTCGAAAGAATCTTGGTATAGCTAACTAGCTATACCGTTCATCATAACAATTCCATAGTGCCGCGCAAAACGCAAAAACGGGGATTCGGTGTCTTTTAGCGATGTTTAACCGAGTTATTGTTATTTAGAAGCAGCCGAAAAAAAGCCACGGACAATGCCGTGGCCTTTTCAAATCCTGTGCAGGACAGTCAGAAGCTTAGACGCGCTTCTTGAATTTACGCTCGCCGTCAAACTTGCGCTCGCCTTCCGGGCGGGCATCACCTTCGTCCGGGCGCATATTGATCGGCACACCGCGGACGCGGGTGCGTTTCAGGGCGTTGTCGGCTTCCTTCGGCATACCGGCCGGCAGTTCAACGGTGCTCGACTCATCGTAAAGCGCAATGCGGCCGATAAAGCGGCTTTCGATCCCGGCTTCGTTGGCAATGGCGCCAACGATGTCCTTGACCTGAACGCCATGATCCCGGCCCACATCGATGCGGTAACGCACCATGTCACCGGTTGGGGCACCGGCAGTGGCACGACGTGGCTTGTCTTCGGTGCGCGGACGGCTGTCGCCACGGTCTTCAAAGCGTGGCTTTTCACCACGGCTTTCAAAACGCGGACGTTCGCCGCGCTCTTCCGAACGGGGCTTGCGATCACGCTCGCCAAAACTGCCCGGGCGACGAGCATCGCTAGCGGCCATCGGGCGCGGCGGTGCAGGATCTTCACCAACGATCTGCAGCGGCTTGCCCTTCTGGGCCATCATGGCCAATGCCGCGGCAACTTCCTCAGCGCCGACGTTCTGTTCTTCGGCAATCTGGGAGACGATATTGGCGAAAAAGTCGAGACCTTCAGCATTTAGAACCTCAACAACGCCGGCCTTGAAGTCGGCAACGCGTTTGTTGGTTACATCGGCGCGGCTCGGCAGCGTCAAAGGCGCAATCGGCGAACGGGTGGCGCGCTCGATGCTGCGCAGCATGCTGATTTCACGCGGCGCGACAAACAGGATGGCGTTGCCGGTGCGGCCAGCACGGCCGGTACGGCCAATGCGGTGCACGTAGGCTTCGGTGTCGTACGGGATGTCGTAGTTAACAACGTGGCTGACGCGCGGTACGTCGATGCCGCGCGCGGCGACGTCGGTTGCAACGACGATGTCGAGTGCGCCGGACTTCAGCTGCTCGATAACGCGTTCGCGCATCTGCTGGTTAAGGTCACCATTCAGCGCAGCGGCAGCATAGCCACGGGCTGAGAGTTTGTCGGCGAGTTCGACGGTAGCGTTTTTGGTGCGCACGAAGATGATGGCGGCATCGAAACTGTCTTCAACCTCAAGAATACGGGTCAGCGCATCCAGTTTGTGCATGCCGCTAACTTGCCAGTAAACCTGACGAATGGCAGCGACGGTGGCGGTGGCTGACTTGATCTTGATTTCACGCGGATCAACCAGGTATTTCTGGGCGACACGGCGAATCTGATCCGGCATGGTGGCGGAGAACAGAGCTGTCTGGTGCTGTGCCGGCGTGCGTTCGAGAATCCATTCGACGTCGTCGATGAAGCCCATGCGCAGCATTTCGTCCGCTTCGTCGAGCACCATGGTTTTCAGGTGGTCGAGATTAAGCGTCTTCTTCTCGATGTGGTCCATGACACGACCTGGTGTGCCGACAATAATGTGGGCGCCACGTGACAACTGCTTGAGCTGGATCGTATAGCTCTGGCCACCGTAGATTGGCAGAACATGGAAGCCGGGCATATTGCGGGCGTAGCTTTGCAGTGCCTCGGCTACCTGGATAGCCAGTTCGCGCGTCGGGGTGAGAATGAGCGCTTGCGGCTTGGCCAGTTTGACGTCGATCTGTTCCATCAACGGCAGGGCAAAGGCGGCGGTTTTACCGGTACCGGTTTGCGCTTGACCAATGAGATCCTTGCCTTGGAGCAGAACGGGAATGCACTCTGCCTGAATCGGTGAAGGGGATTCGTAACCGATATCGGTTAGCGTTTTGAGTAGTGATGCGCTTAAGCCGAGATCGGCAAAGCTCAGAGTGGTGGAAGACTCCGTTGATGACATGCTGTTTCCTTTCCTCGTCGCTATTGGGCTTTGTTATGGCTTGCGACGGATTGGCCCGATGGTCGGGCGGCCTGAGTTCCCCGATGCAGCCATACCGGGGGCGAATCAATGTGGTGAAAACCAGCAAACAAGAAATAACGGGGGCTGCTCAGAGGACCTGCGGGCGATGCATCAACGCATTGATATTATTAGTTTACTCTATTTTGAGCAGCCCGGCCAGCTCGCCTTTGGTGAAACCGGCTTGCAGACGCGCAGTTTCGTTCATCGGGGCGATTGGTCGAGGCGCGCCAAATTCGTCCAAGAGCCGCCGAAAGGTACTTTCCGGCTCCAGTTGTTGTTCTTGGCATAGTTGGCGAAACCAGATGTCTCCCAAGCCAACATGGCCAATTTCGTCGTGCAGGATGATGTCAAGCAGGCGGGCGGTTTCGTGATCGCCACTTTGAATCAGCTTTTTCTGGATCGGTGGTGTCGCATCGAGTCCGCGTGCTTCCAGCAGGCGCGGCACCAGCGCCATACGGGAAAGCACATCATGAGTGGTTCTCTCGGCCATGTCCCACAAGCCGCCATGCGCTGGAAAATCACCATAATCATGGCCGAGTGCTTGCAATCTTTCGCGCAGAATGCGGAAGTGATAAGCCTCTTCGGCGGCAACGCCAATCCAGTCGGCGTAGTACTGCTTGGGCATGCCGCGAAAACGGGCGGCATGATCAAGTGCCAGATTAATTGCGGTGAATTCGATGTGCACAATGGCATGGAGCAGCCGGGCGCGGCCTTCCAGGGTCTTGACGCCGCGCTGTGCGACGTTTTGCGGCCTGACCAGTTCTGGCTTGGCCGGGCGGCCGCAGCTGAGTTCGGTTGGTGTCGTATCTTGCCAATCAAGGGTGCCGGCCAGCCAGTCAGCCTCAATTGCTGCGGTCAACGCCAGTTTTTGCTCAATTTCCGTGGTGGCGAGTGCGGCGGCGAGCGCAGTGAATAGTGAGGTGCTCATGGCGCCGGATTAGTATATTTCAGATGGATGGCGTCAATTTCAGCGAGCAATTCGTTTGATATTGGTGTCTGTGTCGCCGGCAGTGTTTCCTGCAGTTGCGCCAGCGACGAGGCACCAATGATGGTGCTGCTGACGAACCAGCGCGAGTGCACAAAGCCGAGCGCCAACTGAATCAGCGTCAGGTCGTGTTTCTCGGCAAGCGCGGCATAGGCGGCAGTGGCGGGAATCACATTTGGCTTGCTGTAACGCTGGCCAAAAGCTGGCCATTGGGTGAGCCGGCCGTGCGCTGCCGGATCGGTGAGGTATTTCCCGGTCAGGTGGCCAAACGCCAGCGGCGAATAGGCAAGCAGGCCGATTTGTTCGCGGTGGCAGACTTCGGCGAGTGAGGTTTCAAAGGTGCGAGTCAGCAGGTTGTAGGCATTTTGAGTGCACAGCACATGCGGCAGTTTAAGTTCTTCGGCGCGGCGAACGAACTGCATGACACCCCAGGGGTGTTCGTTGGAAAGCCCGATGGCGCGAATTTTTCCCTCTTGAACCAACTCGGCCAAGGTTTCAAGTTGCTGGCGAATCGGCGTGGATTCGCGATCCTTTGTCGGGTCAAATTGCCATTGGCCAAACATCGGCTGGTTACGCTCCGGCCAGTGCAATTGGTAGAGATCGACGTAATCCGTCTGTAGGCGCTGGAGCGAGCCTTCAATGGCGGCGCGGATGTTAGCCCGATCAAGGGCCAGTGGTCCGCCGCGAACCCAGTCCAGATTGCGCGAGGGGCCGGCCACCTTGGTGGCGATCAAGACCTGATCACGTCGCTGGTTTTTTAGCCAGCGGCCAATAATGCTCTCCGACGCGCCATAGGTTTCGATGCGCGATGGCACGGCGTACATCTCGGCAGTATCAATAAAATTGACGCCGCTGGCTAAGGCAAAGTCCAGCTGGCTGTGGGCATCCTGTTCACTGGTCTGCTCGCCAAAAGTCATTGTGCCCAGGCAAACATCCGTGACAAGCAAATTACTGCGGCCAAGAGGTCGAGGGTTGAACTGAGTGGACATGCAGATCTCCGGAGATTGGCTGTTTTTTAGGGTTGACCGCAGAGAACGCCATAAATCAGGATGTGGCGTTGCAGATACGAATCGAAACTGGCTGGCACAATGGCCAGGCGATGTTCATCTGGGCTGCTGCAGTGTTTTTCGACCCAGTCGCAGGCGGCGCTGTGAGCCGCATCAAAGGTCGGGAACAGCCCCTTGAGGTGATTTGAGCGAACCGCCAGAAAGTCACCTGATCGCTGATCAAGAAGCTTGTCAGTATCGAGCATTTGCACCGCGTAGCCTTGCGGCGGGCGAGGTAAGGTGAGCTCGGTAAGCGTAAAGCGGTCACCAAATGCATCACTACGGAATTCAAATCGGCGCATAGCCCATTTTATCTGCAAGCCTGCCCGCAGACTCAGCGTAGTGGAATTAAGCTTGTAATAAAAAACGACAGAAGCAATGGCTTTAAATTTCGATAAGCTTATTCGCTGACTTGTAAAAAATCAGGCGGGAATGTCTGGCGTCAGCATTTGCTCCAACTGCAGAATGCGATCCCTTAGACCTAACTTTCGCTTTTTCAAGCGCCGGATGAGCAAATCATCTGGTGGTGGGCTCTCAATCATATGTGCAATTACTGAATCCAGATCGCGGTGTTCAACCTCAAGTTCATGCAACTGATCGCGGATAGTGCTGATATCAGTATCGCTTAGTGGGTGAAGGGACAATTTGTACTCCTGGCAACTTCCGATGTTTTGCTAGAATAACTCGAACAGATAAACGGAGGAGAGAGAAATGCAGCATCACGTCATAGTGTCCTTTGGTAAGGATGAGATTTTTGAATACAAACTGATAGGCGGCACCCCGGCAGATGAGGCGCGTCAGTGGTTTGACCATGAATTCACCGCACTTGAGTGTGATGTGGCGACACCTACCGGAAAGATTCTCGCGGTTGATCGTATTCTCAGTGTTGCCAAATATGCCGGTCAGTCGCGTTTCCGGAACCAGTGCGGCTGGGCTGAGCAATTTGCCAAATACACCTCAGCCATTCTCGGTCGAGAATTGATTCGAGTTGATGTAGAGCATTACAGTATTGGTTATTGATGAACAAAGCGTTCGTCCGTGAGACTGACAGTGAAGATGAAGAAGAACTTCAGCCTTCGCTCGTCCTTCCTGCCGGAACGCGTAACTACATTTCCCCTGTTGGCCACGCTCGCTTGAAGAGTGAGTTGGAAGAACTCGTCAAGCGAGAGCGCCCGCACATAGTAGAAATTGTCTCCTGGGCAGCCTCCAATGGAGATCGATCCGAAAACGGTGACTATATATATGGCAAACGCCGGCTACGTGAGATTGATCGACGAATCCGCTTTCTGACCAAGCGGCTGGAAATCGCAGAAATTGTCGATCCCCTCCGACAGGGCAATAACGATCAAGTCTTTTTCGGGGCAAGTATCACCATTGCTGATGCAGAGGGTGTCGAAAATACTTACACCATCGTTGGTGTTGATGAAACAGATGCTGCACGTGGCTACATTAGTTGGATATCACCACTGGCTCGTGCCGTAATCAAATCACGAGAAGGCGATAGTGTTCGTTTCCAGAGCCCGGTCGGTATTCGCGAAATTGACATCGTTGCTGTTGAATACAAAGCGATCGGATGATCTCGTTTGATCGTGTTTTAGTTCTATTTTTGGGTCAAGTGTAGTTATTTCAAAAATTAAGTTGACGACAGGTTTTAAATCCGTAGAATGCGCCCCTCTCCTGCAGCGGCGGATGTTTCGGCGGTGTTGGGAGGGTCAGGCGGTTCGGTAGTAACAAACGAAGAGCTT